>CENS01007187.1_pt1 | contig 9920 bp, 14 predicted proteins | sample 530201 | NCBI WGS metagenome assembly CENS01 (sample SAMEA2619747, study PRJEB7988) | marine metagenome | biome: marine biome (ENVO:00000447); feature: surface water layer (ENVO:00002042); material: "saline water (ENVO:00002010), including plankton (ENVO:xxxxxxxx)" | depth 5 m | reverse complement strand
CAATAGCATCAGATGGTCAGATCACAGTTAATCAAAATAATCCTACGCTGACACTAGGTGCGAATACGACTTTCCCGTCAGGACAAATAATTAATGTACAAACTAACGAGTATAACGGTGGTGCTGGTTCTAACCAAACCAGCTTTGGGGAACTCAGTACAGATATAAGGTTTGCTTATACCCCTATTTCCGCAAGTTCAAAAATGATCGTTTCATACCAAGGAACTTCAAGTTATCATTCATCAGGTTCTAGCAATTCTTTCTATGGAATCGGACATGAAGTTACTGCGTCCGATGGGACGGCCACACCTGCAAACTTAGTAAGCGGAAGAATAACTGTAGCAGGGGGCACTAGTAATAATGATCATTTTCAATTTTCGGTAGGTACAAGTAATCTATACATTCCCCTTTATATTGTTGTATCTCACTCACCTTCATACTCATTAGGCCAGAAAATTTGGTACACAGTAATCTCTAAAGGGGGAGGTTGGCATTACTTTTCTAATTCAGGTGATATTCGTTTTCAAGCTATAGAAGTAAAAGGGATGATATGAAACCTGATCATTTAAAAGTAGTTGTTGCATTAGTTGGGGGTGAAGTTTCTGGAAATCCTGATGGTTCTGAAATTAACTATCTTAGTGGTCAAACACCACCAACAGAATCCCAAATAGATGCAAAGCTAAAAGAGCTTGAAGACGAGTACGAAAAACAGGCTTACGCTAGGTCAAGGGCTGAATCGTATGACCCAATCCCTGAACAGCTAGACCAGATTTACCATGATATAGATGGCTGGAAAGCTAAGATTAAAAGCGTAAAAGACCAGTTCCCCAAACCATAGGATAGCAACAACCAAAATAGTGGCTTATTTTACGATTGAAGTATGTTTTGCTGGTCATCGTCTTTCTGACGATCTGGACCTCGACATTCGGGATACGGAGTCTGCAGGATGAAGACGAGACTCACTGCTTGGCCCTCAACATTTATCATGAGTCAAGGAATGAGTCCCGCCTTTCTCAATTTGCCGTTTCTCAAGTGGTATTCAATCGAGTCGAATCCAGAAGATGGCCCGACACGGTATGCGGAGTTATCCGCCAGGGGAATCACCTGGGAGGTCATCCTCTTCGGGATCGCTGCCAGTTCAGTTGGTACTGTGACGGTCGGAGTGACAATCCTGTGGATGGCAAAGCTTGGAGAGATTCTGTCGAATTAGCATCATGGATGATGACAGCACGGGGATATCTCCCGCAGCTGGTGCATGAAGCAGTTTTCTATCACGCAGATTATGTGGATCCGTATTGGTCGAGGATCCGGAAGCGAGTTTTAAAAGTGGACTCACACATATTCTACAGATGAAAAAGATCATATTAACAGCATCATTCTTGATCATTTCGACGAATGTTTATGCTGACAAACTTATGGCAGAAGAGTATCGAAGGATTAATCCGCATTATGAATACACCTCACCATCTCAAAAACCGGCAACGGTCAATGATGTCCCAGACAGGATTGCCAGCATGTTCTTGGATCAAGGAGTGATAGGCGGGATGCTGCTTCTTATGTGTTTCTGGTTTTACAAGACAGAGAACCAGGCACGTCAGGATCGCAACAAAATGAACGAAAAATTTGAGGAATTGATAAGAGAAAGTTTTGACAAAACAGATGTCATCGAGATGAAGTCATCAATTGCAGCAATCAACCAGCAGCTGATGAATCTGGAGCGTGAAACAGAATCGTTAAAGGATTTTATTTTATCTGGACGAATAGGAGGAAACCGTGGCTGAAACAATTGAAAAAATCACCAGGAGCGATCCACCCAAGAAGGGTGATCAGAATTATACAGTCACCGAGAGGATTGTTCTTCGAAGGGCGAATTTCAGGTTCTTGCTGGCAATTCTTATTTTAGGAATTTACGGATTCACGATCTATTCGCTGATGTATCATCCGAGCGAAATGGATGACAAAACCTCAACGCTTCTGGTTTCGGTGATCGGAGCCTTGACAGTGCTGATCAGTCAAATTGGGTCATTTATGTATGGTGATCCAAAATCAGACACCAGCGGGAATGGTGAAGATAAACCCGCAGCAGAACCACAACCTCAAACCCAAGTAGACAAATGATACCTCCATTCCTAATGACAATGGCAGCAGGACTGATCAAAGATCTGGTCGCTGATGCTGCTCAGAACCTTGCAAAACCGCATATTGAAGCAGCACTGGAGAAGGCTCCGCCTGAACTGAAGGAAGCTTTGAACAAGGCAGTGGATGAAGACAAATCCCATGATAAGAAGAATTTGATGGATTGGCTGACATGAGTCGAGAGAAAGAAGCTGCAGCATATTCTAAAAAGAATAAAAGAATTCTAAAGAATCTGATGCAACCTCGCAATCAAGGTGGGCAGTATGGGATGTCTCAAAAAGATGCAGAAGACGTTTTAATTTTTGGTGATATTCCACGTTACAAAGACAAGGTTAAAAAAATAATAAGCAAATACAAAACTGCTGAACCAAAACCAGAATTAGAAATCAGAAAGGATAGATAATGGCTAAGAAGAAGTGCAAGAAGTGCGGTAAGACCAGTTGCAGTGGCAGCTGCGGATACTAAGCGTCTTTGCTCCAAGTGCTGGGCTGAGATTACAGATGAAGATGAAGAAGCTTCTTATCTTGGTTTAAGTGTAGAAGCTCTTCGTTCCATAAGATTTGATGACCGCTGGGGTAACAGGGTTTTAGGTTACGGTAAGAAACGAGAGAAAAAACGGAAAAAAGCAGTCCGAATAAGAGGTAACAGATTCGTTAAATTTTACGACAGATGAAAGTTTCAAAGAATTTTAGTTTAAAAGAATTGACCAAGACGGAATGCAGGATCGACAACATTCCGGATTCCAGGGCATTGATGAATATTGCCGTTTTGTCAGCAAAGATTTTACAACCGTGCCGTGAGGAATTTGGTCCCATTCGTGTGACCAGCTGTTTCAGATCCGTTGACGTGAATAAGGCCATTGGAGGATCCGAAACCTCAGACCATTGTGCAGCTGGGACAGCAGCAGCAGCGGATTTTGAAGTGATTTCTGAAGAGATTTCGAATCTTCAGCTGGCCCAATGGATCTCTGAAAATCTTACCTGGAAGCAGCTTCTGCTGGAATTTTATGATCCTGAAGAGGGGCCGAATTCAGGTTGGGTCCACTGCAGTTATGACATCACTGGTGAGAACAGGGAGGAGATCAAGACGGTTCGTCGAGTAAACGGAAAGACAAAGTACCTGGAGGGTTTTGTCATCGAATAAACAGAAGCAGCTGAGTGATCTGGACCGTCAGATCGCAGCTGCAAAGCGTCAGAAACATGCAATCGAATGCCGATCCGATTTTCTGAAGTTTGTAAAGTTCACGATGCCGGATCCCGAAGATCCAGAGGACCTGGGCCTGTCGTTATTCAAGGATGCAAAGCATCACAGATCAGTAGCAAAGGTTTTAGAACAAGTGGAAAAGGGTCACATGCCGAGGTTGATTGTGACGTTTCCACCCCGTCATGGGAAAAGCGAGTTGATATCACGGAGATTCATTCCGTGGTTATTGGGTAAGGACGAATACAGAAATATCATATTCAGTACATACAATGAAGAATTCGCAGGAGATTTCGGTGCTGACTGCCGTGCGATCATGGAGTCACCAAGTTATAAGCAAGTGTTCCCAGGTTTTTCGTTCAGGAAAGGAGGTGCTTCTAAATCTAGGGTACAAACGTCCAGAGGTGGATTGGGGGCCTTCGTCGGACGAGGTGGATCCATCACCGGTCGTGGAGGAGACTTCATCATCCTGGATGACCCGATTAAAGACTCGCTTGAAGCAAATTCGCCAACCTTGAGGGAGCAGTTGTGGCAGTGGTTCACCCAAGTCTTGATGACGAGATTGATGACGCATTCTGCTTCGATCGTGATCGTTCAGACCCGCTGGCACGAAGACGATCTGGTAGGTCGTTTAACGGATCCGATGAATCCTCATTTCACAGAAGAGGAAGCATCAAAGTGGAAATTGATCAATTTACCAGCAATTGCGGAGGAGGATGATGCTTTAAAGAGGAAACCAGGAGAGTTGCTTTGGCCTGAGAGGTTTGATCATGAATTCATGACAGCACAGAAGCGTCTGGATCCCCGTGGTTTTTCAGCCCTTTATCAGCAGCATCCGAGTCCAGAGGACGGGGATCTCTTTAAGCGTGAATACATTCAATATTATGACAGAAGCAAATTACCAGATCGTTTACGGATCTATGCCAGCAGCGATCATGCAGTCGGAGTGGATAAGACCAGGAATGATTTTACATGCTGCATTATCATTGGAATCGATGATAACGATGACATTTATGTCCTGGATTGCTGGTGGGAGCGTCAGCCTTCGGATCGGGTGGTAAAAGCCATGTTAGAATTAATAAAGAAGCATAAACCGATCATCTGGTGGGCAGAGAAGGGTCACATCAGTAAAGCGATCGGGCCATTTTTAAAGAAACGGATGTTGGAATCCAGGATTCATTGTGCAGTTCATGAAGTGACACCAGTAGCAAACAAGGTACAACGTGCTCAATCGATCATAGGCAGAATGGCAATGAAGAAGGTGTTTTTCCCGAAAGTCAGCGGATGGTCGCAGAAGGCAGTGGATGAACTGCTGAAGTTTCCCAACGGCAGATATGATGATTTTGTGGATGCACTCGCGTGGATCGGGATGGGCCTGGGGAAATTAGCATCTCCTGGTGAAGTGCGGAAGCAGCAGGATGAGCCGAAGGTAGGAACGATCCCGTGGATCAAGTGGGCATCGAAGTGGCAGGAGGGTCAGATTAACTTTGCAAGAGAAGGTGGATTCTAATGGAAGAAGAGATGGCAATGGTTCCTTTAGCAGGAACCCCGAAAGAAGAGATTCCGGATCCGCCTGAAAGAAGAAGGGCATTAGTTTCCGAGGTCCAGGCACGAGTGAGATCTGCCAAGGCATTTCATGAAAAGTCGTTCAAAAAAATGAAGCGAGACATGGAATCAGCATATCGGGGCTATGCCGAACAGAATTGGGATGATGGGAAATATGTTGCAAACATTCTGCAGCGTCATATTGCTCAGAGGACCGCTGCGTTGTATGCGAAGAATCCGAAACCAATGGCAACTAGACGGGATCGGATGGATTACAGCATTTGGGATGAGAATCCAGAGTCGTTGAGCAATGCAATGGCAGCAGTTTCAGAAGCAGCATCAGTAGGAGCACAACCTCCAATGGGTGCAATGCAGCTGGTGAGTGATTTTGAGCGGGTGAAGCAGCATCGGAGGATGTTGGACAAGGTTGGAGAGACAATGGAATTTCTTTTCAACTATTTCATGGATGAGCAGCAGCCGAGTTTCAAGGCATCAATGAAGGCATTGGTCCGGAGAGTCATCACGACCGGATGCGGGTATGTGAAAGTCGGATTTCAGCGTGAAATGGAGAGGAAACCGGAGGTTGCAGCACGGATCGCAGACGTTCAGGCTCAGATCGATTACATCCATCGTCTTATGGATGATGCAGCCCAGGGAGAGATTCAGAAGGATGATGCCCGAATGGAGGAATTGCGTCTTTCGTTGCAGTCATTGATGGAAGAACCAATGGTTTTGATCCGAGAGGGGTTGATTTTCGACTTTCCAGAGTCCGATTCCATCATTGTGGATCCGAAATGCAGACAATTACGGGGATTTGTTGGTGCAAACTGGATCGCACATGAGATGTATCTTCCTGCAGATGAAGTGGAAGAGGTTTTTGGAGTAGACATCAAGAAGGATTACCTCAGTTATGACTTTACTGGGCGGAGATCGGATCGGAAGGATCTTTTCAATCAAGGTTTTCAGTACCAGGGAGATAATCCCAGTGACTCAAACCAGGGATTAGCATGTGTCTGGGAGGTTTATGACCGGAAATCGGGATTAATGTACTGCGTTGCAGACGGTCACAAGGATTTTCTTTATGAACCGAAAGCACCACCATGCAAAGTGGAAGGATTCTGGCCTGTTTTCGCCTTAGTGTTCAATGAAATGGAGCACAAGGATGAATTGTATCCACCTTCGGACACGCAGCTGCTGCTTCCGATGCAGCATGAATACAATCGTGCTCGTCAGGGATTGCGGGAGCATCGAAGGGCAAACAGACCGAAATATGGAGTTCCAGCAGGAATGTTGGAGCAGGAAGATAAGGTCAAATTACAGAATCATCCGGCCCATGCAGTGATTGAACTGCAAGCCTTGGCAGCAGGGCAGAAGATTGGTGATGTCGTGCAGCCGATGCAGCAAGTCGGGATCGATCCGAATTTGTATGAAGTTGGGACGTTATTTGATGACGTGCAGCTGGTGGTCGGAGCACAAGAAGCAAACTTTGGTCAGATCAGCAAGGGAACTGCAACGGAAACCAGCATCGCAGAGAGCAGCAGGATGAGTGCTTTGGGTGCTCAAGTCGATGAACTGGACAGTTTCATGAGTGATATCTGCAGGGCAGCAGGACAAGTGATGCTGGATAAGATGTCATTGGAGCAAGTGCAGCGTCTTGCGGGACCAGGAGCAGTTTGGCCCGATGAGCTTCGAAGTCGGGAGCAGATATTCGCAGAAGTGTTCCTTCAGATCGAAGCAGGATCGACGGGCAAGCCAAACCGTGCTCAAGAGTTACAGAATATAGAAAGAATTATTCCATTTTTGATACAGATTCCAGGTATTGATCCGAAGTTTCTGGCAAAGGAATTATTATCCAGATTAGATGATAAATTGAACCTTGCAGATGCAGTTGCGGATTCAATGCCGAGTATTATTTCGATGAATCAGCTTGCGGGTGCGTCACCGGCACAACAGGGAGGTGGTGCTAACAACCCGCAGCTTCAAGGAGCACAAGGCAGCAATAATGCTGCACTGCCAGCCCCAGCTGGTGGATCGCTACCACCAATGGGGGCAAATAACCCCATTTAAGGGGTATGTTATAATAATCTTAGAAGCTAAAGACGGGGTTCCTTGAGGGAATTCGGTCTGTAGTTTCAGAAGGACGCTAATGTCAGAGGTTGAAGAATCTCTGGAGCAGGATTCGTCCTCCCGCTCCGTAGAACCAGACGTACACGAGCCATCGTCAAGCTCAGAAGAAGGCGAATCTGAAGAATCGCTTCTGGACGTTGTAACCAGTGCGTTACATGACCAAGGAAGTTATTCGGAGGAAGAGAAGGTAGCATCGGAATCGCCAACCGAGCAAAAGGACGTAGTTGAGGAAGGAAATGCGGTTAATGAGTCTTCAGAAGTCGATGTTCCGGCAGATGAGGAAGCATTTACGGACGTTCCGTTTCATACGCACCCTCGTTTCAAGAAGCTTATTGCAGAAAGAAACGATCTGCGTAAGGCCAGCGATCAGCATAATGCCTTAACGGGCTGGTTGCAGGAGCACAATCTATCGGCAGATGATGCCGTAGAAGCGTTCCGAGTCGCTTCGTTGATGAAGAATGAACCTGGACAGGCATACGATCTGTTAAAGGGTCACATCGACAAGCTTGCTGAACAGACGGGCCATGTCATTCCTGAAGACATCCAGGCGAAAGTCGATGATGGATTCATGGATGAGGATTCTGCAACGGAACTCAGCCGAGCACGGGCAGAAGCAGCAATGCAGAAGCAACTGCGTGAGCAGCAGTTTCAGCAGCAGCAGCTGACACAAGCCCAGGCCCAGCATGGACACTTAGCTGAAACAGTGGATAACTGGGAAGCTAGGACCCGCCAATCCGACCCAGACTATAGCCTTAAACAACCAGAAATTGATGATCGTGTACGGGTTCTGATCTCGGAGCGTGGAAGACCATCAAATGCTGATGAAGCGTTACAATTAGCTCAAGAAGCTTACGAAACGGTGAATCAGCGTTTCCGGTCCAGGCAACCTGAGAAAGACCCCATACGCACAGCAACAGGCGGAAAACTTGGTGGTACACCTTCCCCTGAGCCAAAGAACGTAATGGATGCGGTAAATTTGGCTTTGGGTAAGATGTAGCACCCTTTTTTAAAAGGGTCTTAAAATGGCGTTTACAAGTGCAGAAACGACCAATATAGCTAATGCTGTATTGGAGTATTATATCGATCGTGGGACAGTTCACTCACAATCATTGCAGGATAAGCCCTTGCTCCAAGCATTGGACAAGGCATCAAAAACTTTTCCAGGTGGTAAGGAAAATGTCTCCGTTGCCGTAAAGGGAGAATACGTCAGTTCATTAGCGGGTTACACCCATGATACAACTGTCAATTATTCCAACCCAGCAAAGATCCAACGGGTAAACTACCCTTGGGAAGAACATCACGTTGGTCTGGAAATCTCCTTAACAGAATTGAAGAAAGATGGCATCAGTGTCGTTGACACCAATGGTGCTTCCACTTCAAATCACTCTGAGAGAGAAAAGACTGCTCTAGTAAATTTACTAGAAGATAAAGTCGAGGATCTTTTAGAAGGATATGCACGTTCCCTTAATTCACTTCTGTATGGTGATGGAACGACTGCTAATTCTGTTCACGGGATCCGATCTTTTATCAAAGACGATCCAACCGTAGTCACCGGAAACGTAGGTGGTTTATTACAAACTACTGCAAATTCCTGGTGGAGGAATCGGTTTGCCATCGATATTGCGGTATCCGGAACGGATCAACCATTAGCCCATAAGCTGCACCAGGAACTGCGTCAGCTGCGTCGATTTGGTGGTAAGCCGAATCTGGCAGTATGCGGATCCGCATTCTTGGATCAGTTGGCAAAAGAACTTCGATCTTCGGGTAATTACACCCAAACGGGTTTTAGTTCTTCTGGTGCGACTGATATTGCTGTAGCGGATATCCATTACGGCAACCTGAAGTTCGTTTATGATCCAACCTTGGATGATTTAACGATCTCCGGAGTTGAACCAGCCAAACGATGCTACATCATCGACACATCCAAAATGTGCCTTTATTACATGGAGGGTGAAAAGATGAAGCGTCATAACCCTGCAAGGCCCCATAACAAGTATATGATCTATCGTGCGATCACCACTACTTGTGCAATGGTTGCCACGCAGCTGAATTGTCACGGGGTCTACGAGATTGCGTGATGTATAACAAGCAGGGGTTTCGGCCCCTGCTGTATCCTTAAAATAGTTATGAAACAAAAGACCTATACCATAAGTATTGCCCTTAATGGGAATTTACATCATGTCGTTCAAAGAACAGGCTGCACGGTTGCAGAAGTTGATTTTTTAAGACGAACACATGGTCAAGCAGCTGTTTTCGACATTATGGAATCTGGGACAATAGACACAGATTCTCATGAAGAACGAGATCGTTTAGGTCGAATGTTTACAGACATAAAAGTGTATGAAGTTTATGGTGATATTGCGGATTTACCGAGTGATATTACAAAATTGAAAATCAGTCCAGATTTGATAAAAGAACCACCCAAAAAGTCTGGCAGACCGGCAAAGAAGAAAGCTGCTCCCGTGGAGCGGAATATTGCTGACACCGAACCTGAAGAAGCAAAATAAATGGCAAGAGGAACAACGCTGGGGGCATTAATCACGGAACTCCGTTCCGAGGTAGGTCATTCGCTCCAGGCCAGCCTTGGCAAGTCTACGAGAGACATGCTGATTAATGTCCTCCAGCGAACTCAAAGATGGTTGTGGAATGATTATGATTGGCCTTTTTTGAAGGTCCGGAGAGACACCCTGGTGGCAAATGGGCAGCGTTATTATGACATGCCGAGCGACATGGTGTTTGAGCGGATTTCCCATGCAGAATTCAAGTGGGGAGACAGGTGGGATAGGCTGACATACGGGATCGGTGCATCCGAGTACAATCAATATGATTCTGATCAATCGATCAAATCCTGGCCCCTTTATCGATACGATAATTACGAAAACAACCAGTTTGAGGTATGGCCCATTCCTTCA
>CENS01004277.1_pt1 | contig 9922 bp, 7 predicted proteins | sample 530201 | NCBI WGS metagenome assembly CENS01 (sample SAMEA2619747, study PRJEB7988) | marine metagenome | biome: marine biome (ENVO:00000447); feature: surface water layer (ENVO:00002042); material: "saline water (ENVO:00002010), including plankton (ENVO:xxxxxxxx)" | depth 5 m | reverse complement strand
TTTGCTGCTAATGTAATTTTTGTAAGCAGTAAAAGTGTCAATGCTTGTGTCATATTTAAACTCATTAGGCATTGCCCTCGCAAATGGTGTGGGTTCTTTACCACTGCGACCTTGTGGATCGGCAGTTGGTAATATCTCCTTTGCTGCTAAGAGAGTGTTGTGACATGTGTGCCTCTTAGCATATCTATGCGTGTATTCTTCACATAGTGCAAGACCATGATGAAGTAACCACTGCCAGTTCATCACAAATTCATTTGCCCATGCAGTGCATGGATGATTACGAAAGGCACCTTTCTCTGTTGCATAAGGTTTACCATCTGCCTTAGGAAGAGTGCCAAATCCATGACCCCACTTGTCAGAGCATACGATAGCAAGCATCTGACAGGTTTCTAAGGGCATCTTAACGATGTGTTTATCTGGAAGAACGATCGCTGACGTGTACGGATCAGGATCCGTGACAAAGATATTCATGCGATTAGCTCCACGAACTCTGAAAGAATTTTACGATTGAACTTGGATTTTGTCAAGGATTTTTTGAAGGCAGCACGGATCGTAGATTTCTTTGCACCCTCCTTAACTTCAAACGATGCATCTTGATTCAGATTATTGGAACTGATGCAGAAGAACTTAGTGAAAGAAGGAATGTCAATGGCAACTGCTTTGTTCTTCTTGAAAGTCTCAGCATACTTCCCATACAATTCGTGCTGTTGATACTGGGTGTAGTGTTTCACAAAACGCATAAACTCACCAGGGGCAGCAAGACGAATGCCAATGAAGTTAACACCAGGAAAATTATCTTGAAGATTCTTCAAAACGCTGGTGGTGTGAGAAACCCAAGTATCCATCTGATAGGTGGTGCGAAGTTTACGATCACGGAGAAACTCAGTGCCATCTTCACGAAAACGACCACGGCAAATTTCCAACTCTTGCCAGTAATTATATCGCTCACTGGACTTAGTAAGAGGTTGTGATTCTCCATCAGTCAGAATGACTGTTTGAATTTTCTGAACACCAGTCTCCTTCATAAACTTTGGGAGAATATCATGAAGAGTCAGCAGTGCTTCATTCAAAGGAGTTCCAGACAAACCATACTGAGGAAGAGTGTGGCAGTATGCCTTCATATCACTTGCAGCAGCACAAGTTAGACGCCAGAGGGTTAGGCACTGACGCTCAAATTCTTTGGCATTGCCTTCACTGGTAAGGAATTCCATCATGCGAAACTCACGATCAACCCAGAAACTATTGTCAACTGGTTCACTGGGAGTGGTCTCCTCATCTTGACAATAGAATGAGTGAGTAAAAGCATAGACACGGAAAGGAACACTGACCTTGCGGCAGAACCAAACCAGATTCATCAATTGTTTGATGGTGCCACCAAGAATGTTGCCCATAGAACCAGACCAGTCAAGAACAAAGATCAGTCCATGGTTCTTACCATCAGGAAGAATCGTTACTTTCTTGAACAGATCTTCATTGTACTTGTAGGTGTGGAGTTTGGTGCAGTCAAGAACACCAGTGCGACTCGTGGTAGCACGTGCATAAGAGTCAGCAGACTTTTTACACTCAAACTCTTTCACCATGTAGTTGACTTCTTTCTGAGCAGAGTTCTTGTACTCTTTGTACAGAGCATCACAACGACCAAGAAACTCTTCCTTCAATGAAGGTTCAACATAAACGGTGTCCCAGTGTTTCTGCAAATCATCAACGATTTGTTTGTTAGAAACAATAGTGTTTTCAAGATCAAAGACAGGACGCTCATAATAGCGATAGTCAGCACTGTGATGATTGATCAAACTTTTGAGTTTGTTTTCCAGACTATCAGCAGTGTTTACAGAAGGTTCAGAAGATTGATCAGGATCCACCCCAGAATCAAGGTCATCATCACCATCGTCGCCTTCATCAAAATCATCAGAAGTGCCAGAATGATCGGTATCAGAGGAACTCCCACCGTCAGAAGTAGAAGTATTAGAAGAGTTGCTTTGAGTGGACTGTTGTTCTTCCAGATCTTCTTGGCTCTCTTTTTCAGTTTCTGGAACATTGTTTTGCTTTTTGCAGTAGGCATAGAGAAGTTCAGCAGCAGTTACAGCATCGGCAAAAGACTCTGCCTCAGCGATAGAATTGATGATGTCCATCTCCTCACCTCTTGCGATGGGGATGTCACCATACTTACCGATCTTGAACCATAGGTTAGCACGATCGGCAAGATTCATCTTGCTCAAATCTTCATTCTCAATCGAGAAGAAGTCCATTTCATGAAGTTCCTGATAACCCTTGAAGAAGGTCTTGGCAAGACCAGGAAAGCGACGCTTGATCAGTTTCTCAATGCGAGCATCCTCAGTCACATTGATAAACTGGTGAGGAACAGTTTTCGGGGGATCTTCGTTTGGAGTGTAGAGAGCATGACCAACTTCGTGTGCCACCAGCAAATCAAAGATAGTATCAGTGGCTTTCTCCCAGATGGGCAAAGTCAAAACACGGGTGTCCACATTGAACTGTGCCGTCTTGATATTACGGTGCTCAACGATCAGGTTCTCTTGTGCCAGCAGTTTGGCAACCGTGCCTTTGACTTCCAGATTGATCATGCCGTCCTCTCAGGTATGTACCCATAATACGACGAAACCTCCCGCTTGGGGAGGTTCAGTAGACGGTTCTTCAACTGTCTACGCCTGGCACGTGCCTGACGCATTGCTTGTGGTTTGAGGTGGCGCTTCTGTTCTTTCTTGGAGTGGTGCTGCCAGTTTGGGACCTTCATGGGTCTGATGAGATTTCCTGTCCTATCTAGGATAGCAGCATGTTCTCCAACCTGTCAAGCTCTTCAAGTTTCTCCATTCTCAATTGCTCTTTTGTTTTTTGTTTTGGTTTCTTAAAAAATCTTGCTGCCGATTTTACATTTGGATCAGACTCATTAACTCTCTTATTCTTAGGATCATTACCAAAGACTTTACCATATGTCATCGGTTGTTTTGGATCTTTGAATGTTTTTGGATCAGAGAGTTCAATATTTCTTGCAAGAATTTTCTTAACTCTTGAAGTCTGATCTACGTTCTCTGGAAATTGTTTATTCACATAAACATCAGATGCTCCCATCATATTATCCATTTTCCAATTTAATTCTGCTAATCTTTGATCTGATGCAGGATATCTAGTTTGTAATTTTTGCAATCCTTCCTTGCTGATATATTTTATCAACTTGTACTTATCAGGAACACCTGATTTATTTTCCAGTATATTAAAACTCTCAGTTACTTTTTGCTTTTGAGACAGGTTGAAATGGTTGATAACATTACCCAACAAAGTACCATTCAATTGATCTGCTGATAGATTAGTTTGAATGGGTTGTCTTGGAGAATTAATTATTTGCTCTTGATTCATACCAAGAGTAATTTCAGTAACAATTCTACCAATACCAGGATCGTTAGAACCTATATCAAACTGAGACGGTGTTGTAAAATCATATCCATCATTTAAATTCATTCCACCATTACCATCTGGACTGATCCCTTCTTGATTTGTGGGTTGATTGTGTATGACTACTTCATTATTTGAAGTTGGTAGTTGTCCATGTATGTTTGTTGCATTAGTGCTATTATTAAGTCCCGTCTGAACTGCTTGTCCAATCAGAATATTAACCATATCACCAGCAACATCAGTTTTAGGACTGCCATCTGGGTTAAAATTGTTGGATAAGACTTTATCAGCTTCATTTATAATATTCGCTTTATCTCCCCCATCAAGTCTCGTCTGAGTGCGTTGATCTGATGGATTGTTCAACCACTCACCATAATCTCTCAATTGCACATAGGGTTTTCCAAACTTAGGAACCAAAGAGAGTATTTTACTAGATGCCTCATTAAAACTATCAACTAGCGCATCCACCACTAAGTTTGAAACTCCCATCAAAACAGATAAGAAGTTAACATTACCAAGATCATCTCTTGTGAGAACTTCATACTTAGCAGGAGTTCTGCGCTGTCCATTGTCATTATTAAAGTTTTGATTCTTTACAAACAGCAGACTATTTGAGTGCAGCATATAATTGCCACCAGGTCCAACATTCTGTGCAAGAGGTGGATATGTTAGATCCTGTAACCTTGGAGGATTATAACATTTCCATCCGACTGTTTCTATTGCCTTACCTGCAACATTTGCCTCCCACCAATCCAATCCAGCATCAATTAATTCTGATTGCCCTCTTCCAGATGGATAGAGACCACCAATAGAAAAAATCTCATTAAAAACATTTTGACTATCAATAAAACCATAAACCACCCCAGTTTCAGTTCTACCATGTCTTGCCATGGCAAGAGCAGAAACACCACTAGCAAAATTAAAACTACTGGTGTCCATCACACTATTGATTGGAGTTGATATTCCAGCATCGTCATTTGCAGATAGTTGATCTACATTATCATTATCTGCGTTTTGTGTAAAAGAATTTAAGTCACTGAAATCACCCAAAAATTGATCACCTATTTCTCCATAGGTTGGGGGAATTTCTACTAGGGCATCCGTTGACGTTCCAGTATTATAAAGACCACTCGTAGTCATCGCCTCTTCCAGACGATCAATTTTCTCGTCAATCTCGACCAAAGGCTTTCTATATTTTTTTACTCGATTAAATGTGCCCATCAGGAATAAAATCCTCTATGTATTTATTCTTCGACTAAATCCTTTCACCTTCTCAAATTTTATCACATTCTCAAACTTGTCAAACAAACTTTCTTTATGAGAGATGATGAATACGTTTGCTCCCTTAATAACGTACCGAATAATTTTAAGGAACTCTTCTGTGCCGATACCGTCAAGAGAACTATCAAAAACCTCATCCATAATCAATAGATTTGTACTAACAGAATTCTTAAAAGCAGCAACTTCACGCCAAGTAAACAGAAGTGCTAGGTCGATTCTCATCTTCTCTCCCTCGCTGAAAGAAGCATATGAGAAGTTATCATGAATTGGAGATTGGACAGTCTCATTGAATTCTTCATCAAGTTGAAAGTTGATAAAGAAGTCCATCAATTGAAGATAACGATTGACTTGCTTGTTGATTAAGGGGAGGTACTGTTTGATAATTTTAGTTTTAACTCCCCCATCCTTCAATAAGGAATATGCAAAGTCGTGATTCTTAATTGATTCAGTTTTGCTTGCTAGATCTTCATAGACTCCCTGTAAAGTTTCGTTGAAGTTGGTTAACTTCTCATGCTCAGAATTTCGGTTTGCAAGGTTGTCGGTAATTCTTTGAATTTCCGATTCCAGATTTCGGCATTGCCGTTGCAGTCCTGAAACCCGAACAGTGTTTTGAGAAACTTCATTAGTTAGGGTAACTACCTCCTGTGAGAGCTCTTTAAGTTGGGACTCTCTGTCCTCCTCTTCTTCTATTTTAGAATCTAAGTCGCACAGACCTTCGTTTAACTTCTCTATTGAAGCACTGAGTGTCCCAATTCTATTTAACCTAAACTCTTCTTCAATACTTTGTGTACAGGTGGGGCATACCGTATTTTCCTTAAAGAAAAGAGTCTCTTCATTGGTAGATTCTTTCTTTGTTTGAATCTTTGTACGAAGACTACTCAACTTACGAAGAGTGCTTGCATCAAATGTTACATCACCAATCTCTACAATCTTCTTGTTTAGTTCTTCATTCTTAGAAAGATATTGTCCTGCTTCTTTTGCAATAGATTTAATTTGAGTTTTCTTTTCATCGATATCATTCTTACCAGTCGTTTCAATCTGTTCGATAAACTCTCTCTGCATTTTGATCTTCTCTTTGAGAGAATCTTTTTTGAGTTCCAGAGTTTTTGTTTCTTCCTTGATAGTCCGAATTTTATCCTTGATTAACACATTCATAGAGGAGAAGATCTTGATGTCCAAAAGATCTTCGATGACTTCCCTACGATGTGCAGAGGGAAGCTGCATGAAAGGAACAAACGTGCTACTACCCAGAATCACAATCTGCGTGAAAGACTTGAAGTTTAATTTCAGAATGCTCTGCTCTAACTTCTTTTGCTGATCGTTAGCAGATGCATCCTGATCTTGTAGATTACCGTCAATCCAGATCTCAAACTTAGCAGGTTTCAGACCACGAACAATTTTATATTCCTTTCCCTTGATATCAAACTCGACTTCCACACAGCAATCTTTTTCATTGACCGAGTTGATCAACTGAGGTTTATTGATTTTACGAAATGGTTTGTTGAACAATGAAAACGTAAGAGCATCAAGAATCGTAGACTTACCAGAACCGTTGGTTCCAATAATCATTGTGTTCCTGTTTTCATTCAATTGAACTTCTGTCCATTGATTGCCAGTGGAGAGAAAGTTCTTCCATCGAATAGTCTTAAACGTTATCATGAAATGGAGTTCGCGGTGGAATTACGATGTCATTCTTGGTTATGATAGCATATCTTGTGGATGAATACTCACATGCCTTTACCATCATTTGAGGATCTATTTCTATGACATGCATGGAAGGGTAATCATCCTCTTCCAACATCATGGCATATCTCATTGCATCATCCTCTTCTTCGAAGAGGTAAAGTACACGTTCACCATCTTCATTTGCGACAGAGTATGCACCCTCGTCTTCTTTTCCTTCGATGGTGAGTACAAACATCAGATTACCTCACAAGCTTCTTGGTATATATTTCTAATGATATCCTTGACAGCATTTTTGTCTACGTCTGTTTCGGATTCATCAAGGTATCTACTTAGAATAGAAAGAGTATCTTCTGATTGTTCGATATTAAACTCTTCATTTTCATTTATAGCAAAATTTTCAACTACTTTTAGATCTGCAAGACCTGAGTCCATCATCTTATCAACAAACTGCTCAAACTTTTTAGCGTCTGTTTTTTTACGAACAATCAGTTTAACAATTTTGTTTTTATATTCTGAGAAGTTGAAGGTCTGATGTGGGGTGTCTTCATAATAAAGACGATAGAACATCTTGAATGGGTTATCAACTGGTGTATGATCTAGGGTCTTTGGGTCAAAGAGATGAAATCCACGCACATCTTCCAGATCATTCCAATAGATTTCATATGGATTGCCAAGATAGTGAATATTATCTTCTGAACTTCTATGATGATAGTGTCCAGAGTAAACCTTCTCAAACTTTTTGTAGGGATTTCTATTTGCACCATGTTCCATCAGGTGCATCTTATTGGCATAGAACCCTTGCAATTCCAAGTGACCCATAACAACAGGACACTTAGACTTTTCTAATGCTGCATATGTGGATACTTCATTCTCAGAATTAATCCAAGGAACCATTGCAATTTTAGTTCCTTCTATAAGAACTTCTTCATACTCAGATATAACACGTACATTGTCATACTCTCTGAGTAAGAGATCAACTGCATTAATGTTGTTAGTGTTTTTGTAGTATGCGGTGTGGTTGCCAACAATCGTATAGATCGTGACTCCCATTTTTTTAAGACGGTCATAGTAGTTATCCTTAGCCCATGCAAGGGCAGAATAGTTAATACCCGTTCTATTGTCGAACGTGTCTCCCATGTCTATGAGAGTTTTGATACCACGTTCTTCTAAGGTGGGAAAGAATACTTCGTTATAGAACTTCAAAAAGAAGTCATGGAATAACTTGGAATTTTTACGAGCACCAAAGTGCTGGTCTGTGATAATAGCAACAGTCACGAACGAAGTTTAATGTGTACGTTATCCTTAATACTATTATAGTTGGAATAGTTGTTCCCGTCAAGTGTGTTGTTATCAACGAACACTTCATCAAACCCAGACTTTTCAAGAATCTTATTCTTGATTTCCATCTGTTTCTTTTCTCGTTGAATTCTTCTCAGAAAAGCATAGTGGATGATCTGAGTGAAATATGCAAATGGATTCTGTGATTTCTCAGGATTGAAGTTATTGATGTATTGAATACAGTTCTCAATGCCATCACAAACCATGTCATCCTTGAACATGTAATTGACAAAGTTTGGTTTGTATGATAAGTGAGTTGCAATCTTCAAGAAACACTCACCAAGATAGTTTGTAATCCTTGGTTTGGTTGGGCTCTTCCAAGTCTTAATGAAATTAAATCTTTCTTCCGAACTCATTTGAGCGAGTTCAGGCACTTCCTTTAACGCTGCAATATAAACTTTCTCTTGATATGCGGTAATCGCAGCAAGAAACTCCTTGTTATTAACGTAGTGTTCGGATCTCTTGCGTGTCCTAGGCATATTAGTTATCAGCATGTTTTATTACCATAACAATTAATAATATTATATCACATTTCAGGGACTTGACAAGTATCTAAAACATGTGTAGAATAACTCTGTGGAGGTTCAAGAGAACTTATAGCTTATAGAGTTTTTCTAAGACCTCTTTTGCATCTATCACACTAGATATGTATCCCATTTCTCTATTTAGAGACTCTTTGCTACTAGACTCATCGATATCAGAGTCTCTAACATACTGTTGATACACTCCAATAACTTCAAGATTATCACTTTCACTAATTGTGAGAACACGATTCATATCTATAATAAACATATCATCTGATGAAGTTTTTAACCATGGTTCTACTTTGTAACCAATGGTTCCCCATTTCTTCATTTTGACTTCTTCAAATGTTACTGGATTTGAAAGAAGTAAAAGTGTTCTCTCATCTTCTTCGCATACAGAAACCTTTGCAAAGATTTCTTCACCAGAGATTAATTTTATTGATGCGTAAAAGTCGTCTTCCATAATTACTTTAAGTTAACTGTGATGATTTCATAATTGAAGTTCTCCTCGTTGTAGATCTTGATACGTTCAATTAAATGATTCAATGTGTAATTTTTTCTTTGATTATGTGTACAATCATCAGCGATGTCAAAGAGAACAGCTTTTAATTTGTTGTTCCCTTTCCTAAGAATTCGTCCAATGCTTTGAAGGTTTCTGATTCGTGATTTGCTAGGTGAGGCGAAGATAACATTATGGAGATTTTTAATATTGATACCAGTAGAAAACGTTCCATAAGAAGCAACGATGATTGCGTTTGATTCTCTCTCGGTAATTTCCCTAACTAGTTCACGCTCCTGAGCATCAACTCCACCATGCACGAAGAAAACCTTTCGATCTTCATGTGCTTTTTTGTTATTTATTTCCTCGTAAAGGACTTGTCCGTGAGACTCAACTCTTGAATATAAAATGAGAGTATTACCTTTTAAATCCAATGCTAAGTTTGTAATAAACTTGTTTCGTTGTTGATGACCAATAATATATTGAACTTCATCCTCAAACGTTTCAAACTTTTGTGGGGGATGTTTGAGAAGAATACAATTGATATCTAACTTAGAAAGGTATCCTTTTTCCATCAGTTCTTCTGTTCTGATGATCTTATATGATGGACCAAACAATCCTTCTAAGACCCACTTGTGCGTCTGTGTGCCGTCTAATGTTCCTGTAAACCCAAATCTATGCTTGGCAGTATGTAATTTGGTCATGATCTGAATTAGAGACTTTGACTTGAAGAGATGAGCTTCATCCCCAATCACAACATCAAAACGTTCAAACCATTTTCGATCGAGTTTATATATAGATTGCCACGTGGTAATTACAATTGGCCGATCATCCGTCTTTTCGCGCCCAGAGTAGATGCGGTGACAATAATCCTCTGCCTCCCATCCATATTCCTCAAAGTCCTTATACATCTGCTCTACCAGACTTGTCGTGGGAACAACTATCAGGGTATTTTTGTTGCGAGTTGTATAATACCTTGCAATTGAATAAATCATCAGAGATTTGCCTGATGCAGTGGGACTTATCAATAATCTTCTATTGTGTCGCAGAGCATCGTATATTCCCTCTACTTGGTATTCGCGTGGCGAATGGACGGAAATTGATTTAATATATTCTCTAACACCTTCTTTTGATATCTCCTCATTCACTTCAAAAGGAGTGCCAAAAAATTTATTATCAACAAACC
>CENS01019007.1_pt1 | contig 9934 bp, 6 predicted proteins | sample 530201 | NCBI WGS metagenome assembly CENS01 (sample SAMEA2619747, study PRJEB7988) | marine metagenome | biome: marine biome (ENVO:00000447); feature: surface water layer (ENVO:00002042); material: "saline water (ENVO:00002010), including plankton (ENVO:xxxxxxxx)" | depth 5 m | reverse complement strand
CCTGCTTCTCGATTAGCTTGAAGTCGAGTGTCTCAGTGCGCTTGATAATGTCGGTCATGACATCTTCATGACTGGCCCGCAAGAGTGCTGCTTGGATGTCTGCGAGCGTGCTCCGTTGTTCTTCGAGAACTGTTATAATCTCTCGAATAGTTTGCTTTGTTTTTGTTCTTTTGTTCATTGGTTCTTTTGTTGTTGGTTGTTTACTCCACGATAAAAACACCCACAATATTAGAATCATACCCAAGGACCCAAGTCTTTCGCTTGTGAATGTCCCTCGAGATGACCAAAGACTGTGAGTTAGCTGTGGTTCTCTTTAACCATCCACAAGGAAAGATAATCTCTTTGATCTTCCCATCTTCATCACGCTTGTAATCAGTGACGGCTTCGTTTGCATATCCATAATTCTCAAAGCCCGGAAGGCTGTTAAAGATAGCGACGAGTTCTTTTAATGTCTTGTAGTTCATTGGTTCTTTTTATCTTGTTAGCTAGCCCAATTGGGCCAGTGGAGAGATTACTATCAGTTCTATTTAATTCTTGCAAGAAAAACTTTAAACTTTCTCAAGGTTGTTTTGGCGTGGCTTGGTGAAGCTTGCTGTGTGCTAAGGAGTCGGAGAGGAATCTCTAAGGAATCGCTGAGCTCTTCAAAACGTAAAAACACCCACAAACACTCAAACACAACCACGCGACGGCGCAGCGCTGGCCAATCGATCACTTGTTGCTTCCCTTCGATGCCCCTAGGCCCCCCTTGTCATCTTTGTGCTCCTTCGAGCTTACCGGCCTGGCGTGAAGACTTCGCCAAGTTTGCGCTGAGACTCGCTGAGCTCGCGACGAGGCCCTATGGGGTGATGCGGCACACTCTCCGTATATATCAACCCCTCAGACTTTTTTGTGAAAAATAGAACAGGGCCCCTAGCGATTACTAAGAGCCCTGCCTAATGAACAACACAATGCAAATATAGAGCATAAGGTTAACTCAGGGCTTCTCTTCGTCAGACGATGAGGGTGGCCTGAAGTCAATCTCGATGCCATCTATATAGGAATTGAAAGATTCGTCAACAATATTTAATCCGACATTGAGCAGGCCTTTGGCTGCAAAAGAATTGTCATAGATGACTCTGCACTGGTGCCGGGTGTCAGCCACAACAACCACATAGTTCTCGTAATGTTCGCCTAGGGTGGCTTTGAGTGAGTCGAGAGGGTCGTCAGGCATGCTTAGAGATACTTAGAGTTACTTAAAGTATCTTTAAGATATCTAAGAGATGTAGTTGTAAATGAATAAAATTAAAGAATATAGTGGTCTCTTAGTCATCTCTAAGAGTACTTATAGAGAGAAAATAACCCTTGTCAATAGGCTTTTTATTCTCCCTATACGATCATTGATATAAGACATTTATAATGAATCATTTACAACTACTACCAAGTGAGTATGTTTTCACTTCCTTTTCGTGTTTTATAATATGCCTCTGCATACTTTTCTAGCTCCTTTTTAAGATCGTCTTCCTTTCGCTCTAGGATGCGTTCTGACGCGTCTTGGGCCATTTGGGCGGCCCAGTAGCCAACCGCCATCGAAAGCGCGTCTAAGCGGTCGTCATGCGTCACAGCGCCCCTGTCACGAGTTATACGAGTCATCTGGTAAATCAACTGGTATTTCAGTGAGTGGTCCTTAGGGTAGCTCTGAGTCGTCTCGTAGTCGTTCTGGATGACCTTCGGGTCAACCACAAGCTTATGGCCTGTCATCACTGGCTCGAGGGTATCGATGATCCTTCGTTCCTTTTGTGTGCTGTGCCTGACTTCCTCAATGGTGCACGGATGGACCTTGCGAAGTATTGGTTTTAGTAGTTCAACAAACATACCATCCCCGAAGTTACTCTCCACAACAATCTCATTGACCTTGTGTTCTTTGGCGGTCATCGAAAGGAACTTAAGGGTTTCCTCAGAGTATCCCCCTTGGACCCCTCCAGCCGCCGTAACATAAAGGAATCCGTTAAGCATCTTAACGACTGCGTATCCTGTCTCATCCTTGCCTCGTCCTGACGGGTCGATTGACATGACGCTCCCAGTATACTTAACGTGTTCGCCGAGCACCTTCATCGGTCGATAGAATCTGTCTCCGGTCATCCCTACGTTAGGTATTGATCCGTCCCACTCGAGCTCTGGGTCCCGAGCCCACACTAGGCGTTCTGGGGCCAGGTCGTTGTCAAGGGACATCACGATAAGGTCCGCAAGCTTCAGCGGATACTTTTCGACGTCACTAAGGTTTGAGTCCAGCATAAATTGAAGAGCATACCCGGCAGAGCCGTAGGATACTTTACGTTCGGCAAGGTCTACGTCAGAGAACCGTAGTGGCTCTGTGGACCTTCCTTTTTGTTCTATATCAACACAACAATCAGCGATGTGCCCATCGTAACGCTTAGCGCTTTGGTCCGGGGTGACATACTGAGCAGGCCAGATGCGTGTCTGGTAGCCCCGCTCGGTTAGCTGACGGTATATTGTGTCTTCGCATTGTGGTGTTCCTAGAAAGATTATCTTAGCGTCATCAAGCGGCTTAATGATCGCATCGAACTCTTTGACTTGTTCTCCAAGCTTGTCTCGCATCATTTGGGTCGCCGAGTTGTTTGGGACCTCGACGTCGTCAGCTACAATGATGTCTGCACGAGACCCGGTCAGTTGAGATGTAATACCCAAGGACTTGACGGACGGCGCGTGGGCCGCTGGGGCCGGACCGACGTCGAACGAGATCTTACTGAATCGTTGTTTGTCTTGGGGAATGAGGTGCTTAAGTAGGGGCATCTCATGGATAAGCCTAAGAGTAAAAGTTGAGAAGTCATCTGCTCGAGTTTTTGAAGCAGAGACAACAAGTATATTCTTTGAGGGGTCGAGGAGCAACTGGTGGACAACGTAAGCAGAGCAGATCCAGCTTTTTCCAACGCCTCGAAAGCCTTGAATAACTGCTCGCTTGTCTCCGTGCTGCATGTAATCCGCGATCTCATATTGAATAGTTGTGGGGGCAGGTAGGTTTAGTTGCTTCCATACCATGTATAGGAAGTTACGGAAGTCTTTGAGCTGTGCTGCTGTTTGTTTTATATCAGCCATTTCTTGAGCGATTTCTCCTTTTTGATTGAATCCTTAGGTTTGCTCGTGTGTTGTTGCTGGGGTTCCTGTCTTTATGATCAACGTCCTTCCCCTTCAAAGTATTCCTGCCTACCTTTTTAATCATCAGTCTCCGTGCCGCGTTGCGTCCGGCCCTGCGTTTCTTCTGGGTCGGCTTAGCGTGGTAGGTGTTGTATTCGTTCTTGTAATTTCTAGCCATTGGACGTCATGTCTACGATTCGGTCTACATTATCATCATGGAATGGCAGTGCGTTTACCAGTTCGTGTAGTGGGGAGCTATCGGTGGCAACCGCACTCACGTTGTTATCTTTGAGAAACTGCCTGACCGTCGATAGGTCTGCGGTTGTTGCCTCCCCTGACTTAACGCGCATCAAGAACTCATCAATGAGAAGGTCCTGGAGTTCGTATAGTTTATCTGATTTATCCATATTATTTAATTTCCTTAATGATTTTTATAGCAAGGTAAGTGAGGGTTGCTAGGCCCACACAGATAGCAACAACAGTATTAACTCGCTCAAGGGTAAGGGTCCCAAGGAGTCCGGTGAATCCAATGAATGATGGCATGTATGATGAGTTCATGGTTATCTTGCGGCTCGTTTTGCTGCGATATAACGCTGATATAGCTCTGGGTTTTCCCTAAGAGTCTGGGCCCTTGCTGATAACCTATAAGCATTAAGTAACTTTCGGATAGATTTTACCCTAGGACTTTCAGCGCCTGTTATATCTTTCATGCTGTTGTCCGGCATGTCTTGGTAGCGTTTTGTTTCAAACAACTTCTTGAGTCGTTCTCTTAGGGTTTTCCCTCTGATTTGTTTTGTCCCCATGAGTTCTAGCATCCGGTCATATGATTGTTGTCCGGTCTCTGGGTTGTAGTAGTCTTTCATATTCAGCTCTTCTACGCCTTGCCTTAAGAAGTGCTCAGGCTTTCCAAATCCAGCCCCTAAAGTTGCAAACTCATAGTCTACAATGTTCTTAGTTGCATCCTTCATATACAGAGGATTAACGATTCCCATTGCTCCTCCTGTTGAATCCATAGTCTCTACTTCTCCAAGGAAGTTACGACGAGGAGGAAGTTTTTCTTCTAAGCCTGGGGTTCGTTTAATCATGTAATCAACAATACTTCTCACTTCTCTGAGTGGTCGGTCTTCTTGGACGTTCATTGTTTGGTTAACAAAGTTAGGAACAAATCCCCCTGCGATGCTCCCAACAAACCTCTCAGTGTTATTGAGCGGGTCTTTTAGTACTTTGAATAAGTTGTCGATACCTTGCACATATGACTTATTTGTTACGTTGTTGGAGAACGCTAGAGCTAAAGATCCAAAGACCATCGACATGTCTCTTTCATCAAACTCGTTGTATTTTGTGGCCTCACTTATATCTGCTATGATACCTAACATTGTAGCCATTGGATCAAGACGGTTGTAGCTAACAATCTTGTCTCCAATCTTAATTGAATACTGTTGGTTATCCATCTCCCATGCTTTCCTTTGATTTTTATCTCGAGGCCCAAACCCACTAATAAACTTCTCACTTCCTTGGCTTTGAAACATGTAAAGTAGTGCAGCGGTCGAAGCCACTGAGGTTGCCATTTTTCCTCGGAGCTCTGCACGCTCTGTAGGCCCTGCCTTAGATAATGTTTCTCGGTAATCTTTGCTAAGCCTTTTAATTCCTTCTAACGGTAAACCAAAAGGAGACCTTTGAATTCCAAACGTAAGTAAGTTAGTGGGTGTTCGGACAAATGGAATAATAGCTGTAAGCCAAGGGTTCTGCACAGTCATGTGAGAAAGTCCCTTAACAATGCTGTTCTCTGAGTCTTGGGTGTGTGTATTAACTTTTGCTATCTGTTCTGCTCGGGCGGCGAGTGCCCCTCGGTTCCCGTAGTCAAGCTCAGTGCCATCAGGAAGAATGAGGTTTCTTTGTTTCTTTTGTTCTTGGATATATTTATTAATGAATACATCTGCTTCAGCAAACCTAAGCTTCTGTTTTTCTGCCATTTCCTTAGCAGTCTCAACAAGGTTCTGTTCGTTAAACACTCGGCCAGTCTCAGTGACATGAGCATCTACTCCTTTATACACATACTCTCCAAGTTGTTTTCCTGATAAGTTCTTAGCTTTTCCTTTCAGGGCTAACTCGGTCATCACATAGCTTCGGTAAGACAAAGCCTTAAAGAATTCATCACCAGTAATAAGTCCCCTTGAAGGTAATCTAGTTATTGTTCCAATAGTATTAATAGCGGTGCCAAATGCATTCTGTTGATCAGAGCTAATTGCATGCTGAGCATTTTTAGCGTCATCAAACTGCCTTGAGTTAGGGATACTAATAGCTTCCCCTGACTTTGCGGCCCGCACAGCTAAATCGAACGCATCTGAGATAGCTACTGTATCAAACGCATAACGAAGAGTTGCGCGAGCAAGCTCTGGGTTACCTGTAAGAAGAGCCCCTCCAGCACGTTCCAGTGTTGTCATTGCATACGTAATTGCAGAGCCAATCATGTTGATATTGAAAGTGGATACTCCAGAGAGCAACGAGTTAATCCAATACTCGCGCACAATATCAAACATACGCTTACCTCGAGATGCCTTAGCGATCTTGTTAAGTCCTCCTTGGATGTCATCAGTGGTCCGGGCTGCGAGTACTAGTTGTAGTAGTTTTTGTTGGCCCATGCTCCCTCGGCGCTCATCTTTATACCGAGCTATGGCTTCCTTACTTTGATTCTCAAGCTGACTAAGTGACGTATCAAATCTATTCGACTTAACATCTTGGTAGATATATTTCCGTTGAAGCATTAACAAAGAGGGGAACCTTCCATAGAGCCCCCAGATGCGCTGAGTGCCCACCATTAGTTCCATTTGTTGTAGCATCTGTGCATACTTCTCGTCATAAAGATCAAACATATTCTGATCCCCAGACTGCTTAGCACGCTCGAAGGCATCACTAGCTGCTTTAGCTAGGTCACTTATCTCTTCACCAATCATGTTGTTAAGTAAGCGAATGGCTTGTTGATCCTTCAACATCTCTTCATACTTACCTTCAAGGCCTTCAGCTTTACCTTCTAGCTCTTTGATGTAACGGGTAAGGTTGTTCTTGTTACCTCCGAAAGCACTTGTGAGGTCATCTGTGATTTTCTCTAAGCTATCTTTGGGATTCAGAAGCTCTTCTTTAGTTGTCTTTGCAAGCTTGTCACTTTCTTTAAGCACCGACTCTTGCTCTTCTACAAGTGCGCGTGCGATGGTAATAAAATCTTTCTCTTCTGAAATAGTCCTAATGACTCCTTTAAGGGCCGTAAGGCCTCCACCTGGTCCTTTATCTTTGAGTGCTCGTTTCACGGTAGCCCTCAGAACATCTTCGCTTTCTGTGTCAGTGCGTGGGGCGGGGTCAACTGTCTGGCCTTTATCGTCCATCATTTTTCCAATGGGGACTTCCTCGGCTGCACTTTTTGCCGTTATTTTCCCTCCTTTAGCTTTCAAGTAGAGGGCTACTTCATCTTGAAGTTTTTCTGGGAGTTGTTTAAAGCTTAATTGTTTGTCCCCTTCTCCAAAGAATGAAACTTCAACATGATCAGGGGAAGTCCGGTTTCCTTCAATATCCTTGATGCTGACAGAAACGCCTGCATCCTGTGCTGCCTCGTTAAGGAACTTAGCGTTCCCTACTTGGGTCAGTGTGTTTGTCCGTGTTAAGTCTTGTAATTCAGCTTCAAACACCTGCCGTGCTGATTTCTTTGATTTGACTTTATATACATTCTCATGGAAAACATCCCCATCTTTTGTCGCTTGTGCTACAAACTGTCCCTCTTCATTCTTCTCGATTTTAATATCATAGTCATCAACTTTTGCTCTTTGATTAACTAACTCAATACTAGGTTTTACTTTTGCTTCCCTTCCTTCGCGGGCCGCCTTAAGAACACTAAGAAAGGCTTTATCAAGATTCTCTCTTATATCAATCTTGTCCTGTTTTCCCACTTTTAATTTATCATAAGCATCAGTAATTTTACCAACAGGAACTCCCTCATATAGCTTAGAATCTTTTACTTTTTCTATAGCAGCTTTCTCTTCAGGCTTTAATTCTACATTGTATTTTACTGCTAATTCTTCTATAGATTTAACACCATTTTTATACATGTTATCAGTACCTAAAGATACACTTTCAAGGTCTCTGATTTCTGAGTAACCATCTATATCCTCAGGATCTGCTAAGGGCCTTGTGTCCGTAGGTGTTTCTTCAAGAACCTCAGGCCTTGCTTCTGGCTGCCCCTTACTCCCTGAGATCGGGTCGTTTAGGTCTCCATAATTAAAGTTTAACTGCTGAGCCATGTCCGGGTCAGCCTCAGCTATAGCTTCATCCACTGCATCTTCGGGAGATTTCCCTTCCGCAATCTTCTTGTTACGGTTTTTAATCATCTTAAGGCTTGCAGCAAAGGGTTTTAAGACCGCCATTACTCCTGCCTCTAAGAATAATCCTTCCAAAACATTCTTAAATCGTCCTTCAATTTCCCCATCGTCCCCGGTAGATTGTAAATACTCAGTGACTGGGTTTTGTAGTTCTGGGTATTGATACAGGAGGTTACTTAGCCTTGCTTCTTGTGCATCGAACATTAAGAAATCTGAAGCTACTCCTGCGGCTAGTGCGTCTCCATACCTGCGAAGCTTAGTGCTCTTAGCTAGTTTCTTTGCTTCTTTTGCAGACAACCTCCCTCCTTGAGCTAATCTCTTAGCCACGCTTGGTCCTAAAAATTTACGAGCATTTGCAATTCTTCCTACTTTACCAAGTTGCCCTACTACCGGAACAAAACCTGTAGCGAATTGAGCAATACCCTCAACAAACCCACCAACCATTGTGTTAGATGTCCCAAACAGTCTTGTGTCGTAGTCAGGTAAAGTATCCCCAACTGCAAAGTCTACGAAATCATAAAAACTCTTAAAACCACCTTCAATTCCTCGAATAGGAGCCATAACAGTATCTCCCATTGAAAAGACGTCTGGGTCTTTTTGTTGAAAAGGTTTATCTGCTGATCGTGCTGCTGCCCCTGCAAAGTTTTCTTTGAGCGGAGGGAAGTATAAAGTAGGATCTATAGCCATGTTTGTTGGTGGTGTGTATTAAGTTTATTGAGTTTCTTCATCCTTACTCATAGGGGTAAGAAACAGTTTCTGTTCTTTGATTCTGCGTTTCACAAGACCTTCCTTTTTCTTTCCACCTGCGTTGTAGTATAAAAGCATCATCTCCGCAATTTTTGAAAGAGAGCGAGTTCCCTTCTTTGTTAGTTCGGAGATACTTCCGGTATTGTAGTCGAATGAAATTAAGGCATTCATCTGGTTTTGATTTAGATTATACTTATATTTCTTTACGTGAGCTTTAACTCTCTTTGCGTGTTTGTTAAGCTCTTCTGATAATCTTTTAGATGCTTCCTCTTTAGTTATAGTCTTTTCTCCTTTTTTCGCTCTTGTTCCATACCCAATAGATGTCTGCTTGTAGTCATCATAGGCATTAGGAATAAATCTTTCTTCTTTTTTAACAAAGTTAACCAAAGAGTCATCTAGCTTTGGATCCAAGTCTAACTCTAATTGTTCTGTTTTAGATATTCTTGTGCCTACTTTGACGTCCGTGGGTTCTGGTGGTCCTTCTTGTTCTTCCATTGTGGATACTTTTGTGTCTACTTTGAGGTCCTCCTCTTTAGCGTCCTCTTTGTTAATCCCCTCCACATCCTCCATCGTGGGGACTGTAGGAATCGTAGGAGGTTCGTCAGTGAATTGAGTTTGTCCTTTCTTGACTGGTTCAACTATTCCCTTTTCTCTTTCAAGTTTAGCAGGCCTCTTAGATGTTGGTTGAGTCTCAAGCTCTGGGACACTTTCTTGTTTTATTCCTTTGTATCTATTTTCTAGTTTCTGCTGTGCCGAATGAAGGGCCTCTACAGTTGTTCCTAGTTTGTTCGCCAACGGTTTAAGTTCCCATTTGGTCCAAGCCGGATTGTAGTTAAGTTTAACCGTAGCTCTTCCTCCTGTTGCTTCTCCTAAAAGCCCGTTAAAGTATGCAAACTTGTCTGCACCTAAAGATGCCCCTTCGGGAAGATACCCTGTTTCTAAAGCTTGGACGGCTTCCTCAGGTGAGAATCCTGTGATTCTGCGTCCGTTCTTCATTGTGTCTTCCACAAGTTTTAGTGATGTTCGGTGTTTCTCATTGACCCCTTGCATACTTTTAAAGTGTTCTAACTCCTCTTTTAATCTGTTTTTGACTAGTGGGTTATTGAAATGATTCTTAAAGTGCTCTACAATAATTCCAGCCTTTCTTCCTGGCTCACCTTCATTTTTTCCATCGTAAGCCCCAAGGTCAAACCCGTCTTCGAGAGCTTTGTAAAACGTGTCTATTTGTGCTGCCGTCCTTGTTTCTGCAAACGTCCAGTTTTTAAAGCCTCCCGCAAAGTTACTAACCCAATCATACTCCCCGTCTACTTCTGTAGGAATATCAGTCCCTGTAAGCTTAACAGGTTGTTCTATTGTGTATCTTTTATTACTGTAAGGGTCCCATTGAGATCTAGTGGGATCAGAAACATCTAATCGAGCTTTGTGTGCCTCAATCCTATCGGGGATTTCCGCTAGTCTTTTCTCTTCAGCTTCTTTGAGGTCTTGGGCGTCTTTAATCTGGCTAAGTCTATTTTTGTCCTTCTCAAGCATAGCTTTGAGATTCTCTTGGCTCTCTATTCTAAGCTCTTCACGGCGCTTGCTGAATATCTTAGTAAATAGAGTTTGCTTAAATTCTTCATACCCGGTTTCTGGAATAATCACTGGGGCAAAGTCTTTGTATTCAAAAGAACTACCCGGAAGAGCACTGG
>CENS01013790.1_pt1 | contig 9934 bp, 5 predicted proteins | sample 530201 | NCBI WGS metagenome assembly CENS01 (sample SAMEA2619747, study PRJEB7988) | marine metagenome | biome: marine biome (ENVO:00000447); feature: surface water layer (ENVO:00002042); material: "saline water (ENVO:00002010), including plankton (ENVO:xxxxxxxx)" | depth 5 m | reverse complement strand
ATTGAGGAAAACTTATGCCTACTACTAAAGGATATTCTGTATCCCGCACTGCAGGTGGTGGAACCGGTGTTAGCTCCGATGTCTACTCCTACAGTGGTGAAGTTGGTGGCGCTGCACACTGTGGACGGAATGGTGCTTATGACCATCCCGATGCTGTGAGCATGCGCGAAGGTGGTCGTCAACCTACGCTCATGAATGGTGAGCGTGCTATTGAAGACCATGATGTTACTGCTATTGCAGGCATCACCACTAACGCTGACGGTCCCCTTGAGAACCGTAATGTCGAAGTGACTTGCACTACCACGACCATTGATAATGGTGCTGGTGATGCCGGTGCTGGACTGATTATCCGCTTCACTTCTACCGATGCTGATCCTACTCAGATCCCTGCTGTTGGTAACATCACTATCGTTGACGGTGGTGAAGGTTACACTTCTGCTGACTCTGTTGTCGAAGTTGATGGCTACCCTGGCAGTCGCCTGACTGTCACTGCTGCCTGATTTATACTGGGGTTCCTTCGGGAGCCCCTTTTTTTTATACCTATTGATATGACCTTTTCTGCTTCCACATTCCAGACCGATAACGAATTATCCGCAGTCAACCAAATACTGGGAGCAATCGGTCAGTCCCCAGTCACTGCTCTAGAGTACACTAACCCTGAAGTTTCATATGTCTATCAGCTGTTGCAAGAAAGCACACGCGATATTCAAAATGAAGGCTGGGTATTCAATAGAGAACTAGCTGTACCTTTCACCCCAGATCAGAATGACAACATCGTATTTCAGAGTGACATGCTCCGTCTTGATGTTCATGGTGATTTCATTAACCGGAACACAGACGTTATTCAGCGCGATGGTAAATTATATGATAAGGTACAACATACTTACGAATTTAACAGAGCTAATAACCTTGTAAATTCTGACGGAAAAATCTACCTCAATGTAACGTGGCTGTTCTCTTATGATGACATGCCACAGACTTTCAAAAGATACGCCATTGCTAAAGCTCAAGTGAGAGCCGCAGCTCAACTGGTTTCTAACCCACAACTCTACGCTATGCTACAGCAACAGGAAGCTATGGCTCGTGCTGCATGCATGGAGTATGAAGGTAATCAAGGTGATTACACTATGATGGGCTGGCCTGATGGTACAGAGTATCTCCCCTATTCTCCTTTTAGAGCATTGCAACGATGAGTGGTATTAGCCAAACTATCCCTAACTATGTGTTAGGAATCTCTGAACAGCCAGATCAACTGAAGAGTCAAGGTCAGGTCAGGGACTTGGTTAATGCAATTCCTGACGTTAGTTTGATGCTTGTCAAACGGCAGGGTAGTGAGCTTATTACTCAGCTTAGCCCTGACAATGGTGTTAATGACGCCAATGAACATGTTGGTAAATGGTTTGATATCTATCGTGACCCTGATGAGCAGTACATGGGTGTCATACGACAAGGTGGTACTGTACAAATATGGCGGCTTGTAGATGGTCCTATCTACACCTACAGAAACACTGCTGGTACTGCTGATGTAACCAGTCGTAACTATGTTAACCTGATCTCTGATACCTCTACTACTAGGCAGAATGGTCAGGGTTATGATAATACAGAGACTGCTTGCCCAGCAACTGCACCATTCCCTAATGGTTGTTTTGAAACAGATTATCAGAACGTAGCTACTACTGCTACTGCACCTGCTACAGGTACTGGTCTCACTGTTAACTTTGAAGTTGTAGATGGTGTATGCCAGTCAGTTAAAATCAACCGGATGGGTGATGCTAACTGGAACTCTGGTGACCAATTTACTATTGATGGATTCGCTGGTATCACTTGTGAGTACTTTGAGGGAACCGCAGGTGAAGAGGTACACGTACACTATGATGATGAGTTTGTAGAACCCTACGCAATTAAAGATTTTAGCTGGCCATTTAAAAATGCTAGACTACCTCGTGCTGCTGTACCTAGCTCTGATTACTTAGAGCACACTGATAGCAATGACATTAAAACTCTGACTATCAATGACACTACCATCATTGTAAACAGAGAACAGACTCCTGCAATGGCAGCTGCTACTGAACCTGCAGCTGAAGCTGAAGGTTTTGTTGTGTTAGACCAGCTCGCATTCCAGCAAGTCTACACTTTTATTATTAATCAGAATGGTACAGAAACTACCATTGCATCTACTGCTACTACTAACACTTCTACAGCAACCACTCTACTAACTGATCTACGGGATCTAGTAAGGGCAGAGGCTAACTTTGATGCTAACATTATTGGTAATGGTCTACATATCATAGCTACTGCAGGTGGTGTGTTCTCACTGAGTACACCTGACAGGCAGTTAATGAATGTCTTCACTGATGAAGTACAGGATATTACTATCCTACCTGACCAGTGTCATCACCATTATCGAGTCCTAGTTGCTAACAGTGGTGCTTTAGAAGATGATTACTACGTAAGATTTGAAGGCTCTAACGAGCAAGATGGTCAAGGTGTATGGCAAGAATGGAGAGGATTCGGTGTACAAACTACCATTAATGCGGCTACAATGCCTCATGTTATGGTACGTATGTCAGATGGTTCTTTCCTTGTATCACCTGCTGACTGGGAAGAACGCTTGGTTGGCGACAACCTAACCAACCCATTACCATCTTTCATTGGTACTCCTATTAACAACGTAGCTTTGTTTAGGAATAGGATTGGTTTTGTCTCTGGACAGAATGTCATCCTAAGTAGACCAGGTGATTTCTTTAACTTCTTTGTGGTAACAGCACTCGCTATTACTGCTAGAGACCCTATTGATATCTCAGCGTCAGCTGCTAACCCAGCTACGCTCTATGATACTATTGAAGTAAACGCAGGTCTCCTACTATTTAGTAGAAGTGAGCAGTTTATGCTTACTACTGATAATGATATCCTAAGCCCCGAGACAGCTAAGATTAACTTTGTATCTTCTTATGACTACAACATTGATCTCAGTCCTATTACTCTGGGAACTACTATTGCATTCATTAACGATGAAGCTGGTAACAGCCGTCTTTATGAGATGCAGAATCCCCCAAGAGAAGGGCAACCTGAAGTAATTGAAGTAAGTAAGATTGTTTCAACTAGGCTCCCAACTGGAGTTAGGAACATTGCTAGTTCTAAAACTAATAGTGTTGTCTTCTTAGGTGTTGCAAACACTAATCAGTTATGGGGCTACCGGTACTTTAACACTGGTGAAAAACGGATTCAGAATGCCTGGTTCCGGTTTACAATCCCTGGTGAATGCATCCATCAAACTATTATCAGAGACACTTGGTATGGTTGTATCCGTATCAATGATGCAAATGGTAGTGGTGATAACATTGTTTCTATTGTTCAAATTGATCTGGTTCCTAACGATACTACTATTAACGTACCTCCTTTTGGTAATGTTCCGATTCTGGTTAACCTAGATAACAGGGTTGATGTAGCTAATGGTGACCTTACTTATGATGCTACTGATGATGAAACAACTTTTGATCTCCCATTTGACTATGCACAGACCAAACTAAATGGTACAGCTACTCAGTTGATGGCATTCCAGGTTGGCAACGGTACTGATCAACAGTGTGTAGACATCTCTACTACTGGTGATAACCGTGTTAACGTGATTAACGCAGCATTTGATGAGATTACACTGGAAGGAAACTGGAGACAGAAGACAGACCTAGCCATCACAAATGATGATGCTACTGGTTTAGCTGATGGTCAGTTTGTTTCTCTTGCTGCTATCAATGAAACTGGTAATACAGGTAGTGGTATGAAGCTATCTGGTAAGGTTGTCAATGGTGAAATTACTGAAGTTGTTGTTTCTAACAGTGGTACTGGGTATGTAACTGGTAATGTGGTTAGTGTCCAAGGTGCTGCTAACTCTAGAATCACCCTGACTGTCACTGATTTGACTGTCTGGATTGGTTATGAATACACTATGCAGGTAGACTTCCCGACTATCTACCCTAACCGTGGTAGTGGTCAACAGGTTAAATCCGATGTACAGGGTAGTCTAATTGTCCATAGATGTAAGTTTAACACCGGTGCAACTGGTACATTCAGTTTCGATCTGAATAGAACTGGTAGACCTACCTATTCTGTTATCCATGAGTCGCGTCCTATGGATGCTTACTTAGCTAATAATCCCCCTTTTTTACTTGTAGATGAGACTACTGTGCCTATCTATGAGCGTAACTATAACATTAATCTATCATTGAAATCTAAATATCCTCTTCCTGTGACTCTCATTTCCATGACATGGGAAGGAGAATACACTAATAAGAATTACAGGAGGAGCTAATGGCACTAAACTTTTTAATGATGGGTGCCCAGCTGGCTTTAGGTGCTGGTAAAGCTTATGCAGGACACCAGCAACAGCAAGCTCAATACAGGCAAGCTAAGTCTGCTGCACAACGGCAGAACATGCTGCAGAGAAACCAGCTCTCTAGCAGTTATGTAGAGCGTATGAAAAGCCTTATGCAGAACCAGCAAGCGATTGCTGATGCATTCGGGGCTAGAGTCGGTAAAGCTCAACAAGATATTAAGTTCCTTGATCAGTTTGCTGCTGACAAATACATGCTGCGGCAAGAACAACTCAACAGAGCATTTGAACAACAAGCTTTTGCTGATCAAGCAAGTGCTGTTAAATTAGCCCAGAGTCAAGGTGTAGCAGCTGCATCAGGTCAAACTGGTGTGACTGCTAGCCGCCGTGATTTCACTGCTCCACTAGCTCTTGCTGGTATAAACCGTGCTATTACTGCTAGACAAGTAACTGGCATGATTGATGACTTTGAGATGCAAAGTGAGATCGATAACAAACGGTTTGCTCATGAGAAGTATTCAATCGGTCAACGTGCTGCTGTGTTACCTAGGTTTGGTCGTATCCCATCTGCACCTACTATGCCACAGATGCAACAGGTTCAAAACCCTGGAAGCATGGGTCTCTACATGGGTCTTGCACAGGCTGGTATGAGTGCTGCAAGTGCTTTCCAACAGTTCTCCCCACAAGGTCCTAAACTTGGCTTTGAAACCCCAGCTCCACAATGGGGTGGTATTCCCTATGCACTGCCTGGATAACTATGCAATTTGAACAACAACAGTATGACCCTCGTGTCAACGTTGACATAGGTCAACCTCTAACAGCTCCTGATATCGAGCAACAGATTAGTCAAGTAGCTCAGCAACAGGCTAGACTAGATCAAGAGTTCTTAAATCAGATGGGATCCAATCAAAAGATGGATACCCAGAACCTACAGACTACAATCAAGAATGAGCAGGCTGCACTACAGAAGTCTCAGCAGCAGTTACAACAACTTGGTCAGTTCTCTGACATGCTGATGAAACAAGCCGAAGGGTTTGCTCAAGACTACATGAAAGACAGAGCAGCAGAAGGTCAAGCTGCTCGTCTTGACATGGATCCTTCTACCTTCTCTCCTGAAACTACAGCTGAGTACAACCGTCAAATGGCTGAACTCAAGCTGGCAGGTATGGATGCTGATGAAGCTGCAGCTCAAGCTCTACGTGCTACACAAAACTATGAAGTAGCTCAGCGTTACCAATCTCTTGGTCAATACCAAAGGGTTGGTTTTGCTAAGCAACACATGAATGAGAAGAAGATTGAGTGGCCAAGTCTTTTACAAGACCGTATGTCTACTGACAACACCACTCAAATCACCCGTCCTGATGGTACTACCTTTACACCACAACAGGCTATGCAAACTGGCAACTCTGCTGAGCGTGCTGCTGCTGCCTCTGTGTTGTACAAAGACTTCATCAAAGATGCTGGTATGGCACAGTCTAACCCACTGTTTGTCGAACAGTATTTTGCTGGTGGTAAAGGTGGTGCAAGACAGCAGACTCAGAAGTTTCTGGCTGATGCTAACAAAGCATCTAACATCAATAAGTCACAGAAGAACTACTACAATGCTCAACAAGAGTTTGCTATTGATGGTGACTTTGGTGAACTCTGGCGTGGTTCAGGTTTGCTACTAGATGCAAATGGTAAGCCATTAAGCTTTGATGATCGTTGGAAAAAAGTTACTTCTACTGTAGAAGCTGCTATCAACAGTGGTCAGATTACAGATGTAGATGCATTCTTAGCAAACAACACTGATCCTTTAACTGGCAGACCCTTGTCTGAACGCAGAGGTTTTGCTAATAAAGTTAAGTTGGCTTACGATAACTACCTGTCTACTAATTACACCCGTATCAATAACAATGGTAAGCGGACATACCAGGATCTAGAATCACAGTATTTGCAGTTTGCTAGAGAGCAGGGTGATGGCTTGACCTATGGTGAGTATCAAGAGATGCAGAAGCAACTCCAGACTATCCAAGGTGGTAGCGGTGAATCAAAAGCTTTGGCTGCTCTGTATTCACAGACTGAACAGGTTGAAAACCGGGAATCTAATAAGAAGATCCTGATGCAAGCTGCTGTTGATGGTACGCTGACACCTAAGATGGTAGAGGAAGCTGGCTTTGCAGATGGCAGTGCTGAAGGCATTGACCTGATGAACAAAGCCCGTGCAATTCAAAATACATCCAGTAGTACTAATAACTTCCAAGAATCTAAGACTACAATTGACCAGGCTATTAAACAGGTTGCTAACCTAGCACCTGATGCTCCTTTAAGTCTTACTACTTTGGCAGTTAGAAACAAGCTTCTGAGTGAAGTTAAAAAGAAAACTGCTGAACTTGTAGCCGGTGGTGTAGATCCTAAGCAAGCTGAGAATATTGCTCTCCTAGAGTTGACTCCACAATGGCAGGCTAGAGGATTTAAAAAAGGTGGTTTAGAAGGTGACCTTGCCCCTGGTCAGATGAATAACTTTCCCACTACTGTCTCTAAAGCTACTGCTGGTGCCCAGTTAATTTCTGCTAACATTGCTGAGGCTAAAGCTAAGCTAGATAAAGACTTGGCAGAAAAAGGTGCCCGTGCTTACGATACCCCTGACACTTATGTCAGCCCTGATCGTCTTCAAGCTAATGGCAATACATACTACGAAGCTGATGGTGTCACTATTAATAAGAACTGGAAACCTGATCCTTATGTAGCACAACTTGCTGCTAACGATCCTAACGAAACGGCATTTACTATTACTAATAAACTCCGTGTTGCCAACGGTTTAGATCCTCTGCGTCCACCAGAATCAATGTTCCTAGAGGGAGGCAGGGATGAAACTGTTGACACTGCTACAGCACAGTTGCTACAGCAGACTACACGGACTCTTGAAAAAGCTAGATCATCAAATGAAACTATTCGCGCTGGCGTTAGTGGTGGTCCTATCGCAACTACGAAGCTCCGCGTACCCAAAGAACTAGAGCCGGTGTTCACACAGGTTTCTACGAATACCGGCATGCGTATGGAGTTGGTGCAAGCTATTGCACAAACCGAAAGTGGTATGGATCCCACTGCAATCTCACCTGCTAATGCTGATGGATCAAGGGACTATGGTCTCTTTCAGATCAACAATCAAGCACACCCTGACTACAAATATGCAGCAGGGGATGTGCAAGCTAATGCAGCGATTGCAGAGCGTCAACTGAATCTTACTGCTGCTAGAGCAGATGAGCTTGGAGTACTCCCACAATACCGAGAGAAGTTTATCCTGGCTGGTTACAACCAGGGACAGAACAGTATCCCGGTTATCAACGGTGTGCCACAGTTCAATGCACAGCATAAAGCATACATCTCTAAAGTTTATAAGCAGATGGGTGGGTTAGGTCGTACAGAAGTCCTACGGGATGCTTCTACGATGCGTAAACCTTTTGCATCTGCTGTTGATCCTGTCTACGTGACAGGTAATATTGGTCCTACTTCTACTGGAGAACATCTGGATGTCAAGCGTGTAGACAAAGGTTTCTTTGAATATAATGCTCTTGACGAATATGTTGAGGTAGAGGATAAGGATCTTGGACGTGTGCCCCTGAGCCGTGTCCCTGAAACTGGTGACTTCCGTAGTCATACTAGCCGTGGTTCACACGGTCGTGACTATGGTACCTATTCAGGTAGTAAACTCTTCCTGAAGAATGGTGCTAAACCAGTTCCAGAACTAAGTGGACCCACGGAGCATGGCTATTATCAAGTCATTGAACTCCCTGATGGTACACGCTATTCGTTCCTACATGGTAGCGCACCGCAATGAATGTTGAAGAAACCCTCTATGGCTCAGGCTTGAGTGAAGAGGAACAGAAAAAGATCCAGGAACAAGCTATTGCTGAAAACAATGCTTTAGTGCAAGAGGCTAAGAATAACTCTGTTGCTAACACAATGGAGGAACAATCTAATCCTCAAGCTCAACCGGGTGCTATGGGTAGTACTATTCAGCCTTCAGCACCTGCTGGCACTGATCAGGCTCCTGATAACCTCCAAGGCACTAAGTTTGCAGGTTCCATGGATCCAGAGTCATACAACTTCCGTATGACCAACAAAGAGGACGGCACATCTTTCCTACGGGAAAACGCCGGTCCTGAAGGTGAAAAAGAAATTATTGGTCCTACTGCTGAGCCAGGACGGTATGAACCCGGTGGATACGTCCCTGGGTCTATCGGTGATCTTGCAAAAGATACTCCTTTCAAAGGTCTTGTTGACCTACAGCAGGGTGTAGCCTATGGTCTGCATGACTGGTTTACATCTGAGATCAATAGTAAAGCACACATCTGGGGATACGATGAAATCGATCGTGCTCCTAATGCTAATACCAACGTCATGGATGCTACCCGTGACATCACAGCACTACTTGCTCCTATCATTGCCTACACAAAAGGTGCTAAAGGAGCAGGTAAAGCTATCCATAAGTCTGGTGTAGCACCTGCACGCCTACAAGCATTGGGTAATGACCCTGCTTTTAGGATGTTGGCTAACCTTGGTATTGATGTTGGTATTGGCGTTCACGTTGATACCACTTCTTATCAGCAAGGTGAAGACCATAACCTGTTTGGTAACCTAAAAGAGAACTGGCCAGAGACATTTAAAGGTGTCCCAAACTGGCTCGCTACTTCTGACCAAGATAGTGCAGACACAAAACGCCATAAGAACCGCCTAGAAGGCGCTGGATTGAACGTTGGCACAGAACTGATAGGTTCTATGGCACGGATAGGGAAAGCCGCCTGGGGCTCTTGGAGAGCTACTAGGTGGATTCCTAAGGATGAGAAGGCTACTAAGTTCTTTGGTAACATGGCTGAGCAGTACAAACAGACTGCTCTACAGAACTCACTAGAAGTTACAGGTAAAGCTGCTGAAATGCGGCAGACTAACCTGGATGACATTGGTGCATACTACCTGTCTAAGCTAGATGGTGAGGTTAATGAACCTATTAAAGGTGTCCACGATATGTGGGACTGGACTGCAACAGGTATGCGGTCCGTTGATGAAGGAGGCGTGGCTGGTGCTGCGGCTGACGTGGCACGTATTGGTCAGTCTGCTGGTACTCAATATGGTCGTGTTGGTAACTTCATCAGTTCTGTTGCTGCTAAGTATGGTCTAGATGAAGGCTCTGATTGGCTTATTACTAAAGCTACACAAGAGCTGAAAGATGCTGGTGCCTTTGACATCCTGTTGGATGATGGTACTAAGTTTACATCTAAGCAGATTGATGCTGCTGTGACTAGCATGGCTGAGCTTATGTCTAACTCACAGTCTAGCCCCGGTTTCCTCCGTGAAGTCATGAAGGAACTAGCCCCAGAAGGTGGTAAACTGACTGAGGCTGCTGAACTGGCTCTTGATAAGTCAGTTGCTAGCTACATGGGTAAGATCTATGACATCAAAGCTGTACAAGCTAAGGCTCTAACTGAAACCTCTATGGCTGGTCAGGTCGTAGATAATGCTGAGACTCTACTGGAAAACATGGGAACCGAAGTTGGTGACCAGGTTACAGAAGAGTTATATGATCGACTGGAGATCCTGCTTAACACCCGTGCTATGTCTAAC
>CENS01006650.1_pt1 | contig 9955 bp, 11 predicted proteins | sample 530201 | NCBI WGS metagenome assembly CENS01 (sample SAMEA2619747, study PRJEB7988) | marine metagenome | biome: marine biome (ENVO:00000447); feature: surface water layer (ENVO:00002042); material: "saline water (ENVO:00002010), including plankton (ENVO:xxxxxxxx)" | depth 5 m | reverse complement strand
TTAGTATTTTACAAGCACTTTTATGCTCAAAAATACGATGTTGAACCTAAGGACCTGGAATGTCACTTCGTTCTATTGAAACGAACAGCTAAACCAGGGAATAAAGTAGAATTCGTGAGAGTAACGGCAGCTAAAAAAAGAACGCAAGATGCTATGAAAGCTTTAACAACTGCCCTATACAATATCACAAATAAGCGTTATATAAAGAATAGAAATTCCTGTGTTAATTGCAAGCAACGACCAGGTGCTTGTGAATTTTACAGGACAGAACACTGTAAATGAGGAATTAATCTTGAACAAAAAGATAACAGTATTAACAATTAGTGACCACCCATTATTACCCTCTGGTGTAGGAACTCAAACAAAATACGTCATTGAGGCTCTACTTCGAACCGGTAAATTTAAGGTCATTTCACTTGGCGGCGCAGTCAAACACCAGGATTATACTCCCAAGAAAGTAGAACAATTCGGTGACGATTGGGAGATCTTCCCAATTGATGGTTACGGTAATGCTCAAATTGTTAATGCTTTTATTAATGATCGAAAACCAGATATCCTTTATTTTATGACAGACCCTCGTTTTTACGAGTGGTTATGGGCTATTGACGATTCTATCCGTGAAAATGTTCCAATGATTTATTATCATGTGTGGGACAACTATCCTTATCCCAAGTTTAATCAGCGATACTATGAGTCAAATGATGTTATTGCTTCTATCTCAAAAGTTACTAGCGATATTGTTCGCACTGTGGCTCCACAAGTTGAAGAATACTACGTTCCTCACGCAGTAGATTCTAAAATATTCAATAAGAGATCAACGGAAGAAATTAAAAAAGTCCTAGATAATAACCCACCCCTAAGAGATAGATTTGTATTCTTTTGGAACAATCGCAACGCTAGAAGAAAACAGACGGGAAGTTTACTCTATTGGTTCAGGGACTTCCTAGAACTCCCGGAAGTTGACAAAGATAAGGTTTGTTTATTTCTGCATACTGATCCTAATGATCCTCATGGACAGCCACTTCAGTATTTGACTGAAGAACTTGGGTTCAAAGAGGGTGAGGTAGTATTATCAACTAATAAACTACCATCAGAGCAAATGAGTATGCTTTATAACATTGCTGACTGCACTGTTAATATTTCAGATGCCGAAGGGTTTGGCCTAGCTACTCTTGAGTCACTATCCTGTGGGACTCCAATTATTGTTAATATGACTGGTGGCTTGCAAGAACAGGTTACTGACGGTGAGCAATGGTTTGGTATTGGTATCCAACCATCATCAAAGGCGGTTATTGGTTCCCAGAACGTTCCCTATATCTATGAAGATCGTATTTCAAAAGAGGACTTTTTGAATGCTTTATTGGAGATGTACCAAAAGACTCCTGAACAGCGTCGGCAGCTTGGTGAATTAGGGCAAGAACACGTTCAACAGAATTATAGCTTTGAGGCATTTAATAAGCAATGGGTTGATATTATGACCAGTATCCACGAAAATCACGGATCCTGGGAAACAAGAAAAAATTACAAAAACATTAGGGTAGAAATATTATGAGCAGCAAATCAAGAGTATTACTGGTAGGACCAGTTTGTAATCTGTCTGGTTATAGTGAACACACAAGGACACTTCTAGACTCTTTAATTGAAATGGAAGATACAGTAGATCTGTATGTTCAGAATACCCAGTGGGCTGCGTCATCAAAAGACATAAAATATTTCAATAAGTATAGAAAACTGATTGATAAAACTTCCCGTCTTTTTGAGAGTCGAAAAGACTCTGAAGGAAGGATTAATGTTGCTGGTTTGTTTGACTGTACATATCAGGTTAGACCACCTAATGAATTTCAACAAATGTCGGATAATGATGTAGGCGTAACTGCTGCTCTTGAAACCACATTTGCGCCAGCAGAATGGGTCTCTAAGTGCAATCTAATGAAACATATCTTAGTTGTCTCAGATCACGCTAAAAGAAATCTCAAGAACACTAAAAATGAAGAAGGTTTGGGAATCTCAACACCTATTACGGTCATACCTTTTGGGTACAATAACGAGATAAAAAAAGTTGATGTTTATAAAAATTTAAATATTACTACTAGTTTTAACTTTTTATCTGTTGCACAATTAGCACCTAGAAAGAATTTTGAGAATATGTTGAGGTGGTTTGTTCAGGAGTTTAAAGATGATGAATCAGTGGGCTTGATCATAAAAACTCATTCTCATAATAATAGCACTTTAGATTTTCATGCATCAAAAAATAGAATAAATAATATTTTAAATTCCACATCCTCAGAGAGAAAATGTAAAGTGTATTTTGTACATGGTAATCTTACAGAATCTGAAATGGAATCTCTGTATGATCCAAAATATGTTGATTGTTATATCACTACTACTCATGGCGAGGGATTTGGTATACCTATCTTTAATGCTGCCTGTAATAACATTCCAATAATAGCTACTAATTGGTCGGGACATTTAGATTTTTTAAGAGCCCCTATAGCCACAAAAACTGGTAAAAAGAAAATTAAAAGCCACTTTTTAAAGGTTGACTTTAATTTAGAGCCTGTATTGAATCACCATATTATGCCTGGTTTGATAACTGAGGGTTGTATTTGGGCATACCCAAAGGAGGATTCATTTAAAAAGAATTTAAGATTTGTTAGGAATAATAAAGACCTTTGTTTAGATGATGCTGAAAATTTACAAGCATACCTTCAAGAAAAATATAAACTTTCCATTATCAGAGAAAAATATAAATCATTTGCTAAAGAAAATCTTAAGAATAAAATGTGGAATAATCAACAAATAGGTGATATAGTAAGTGTATAAAGAAGATATAATTTTTGTATCTGATTTTTTTATGGAAGATGTTCCTCAAGGTGGAGCAGAAACTTGTAACAGAGAATTAGTAAAAATTCTCCAGCAAAAATATAAGGTACTTGAGTTACAATCTCAGAAATTAGATGAGACTTTTATTGATCATCACAGAGATTGTCTTTATATTTTAGGAAGTTTTTATCTAATTCCAAAAAAATCATTAGAATTATTAAAGACTTTAAATTATATAATTTATGAGCACGATCATAAATATTTGGCTAATCGTAATCCCGCTGCATTTGTTGATTTTTTAGCCCCCCAAGAAGATATAAAATTTCAAGACCTATATGAACAAGCTAATTTAGTTATATGTCAATCGAAATTTCACGAAAACATTATAAAGAAAAATTTATCTAATCTTGAAAATGTATATAATGCAGGGTGTTCATTGTGGGGAAAACAATTAGATGAATTCGAGGCGATCTATGAAAAAAGCAAAGATAATCCTAGAAAAGGAAAAACAGCAATTATTAAAGGTAATAATCCCAATAAGGGTCAAGACCTCTCTGAAGAATATTGTATATCTAAAAATATAGATTATGAAATTATAGCTTCCAATAGTCCTGTAGAATTATATGAAAAACTTTGTGAATATGAGAGCCTTATATTCTTCCCACGGACACCTGAAACCTTTTCAAGAGTTTTTCTAGAGGCAAAATTAGCTGGTTGTAAGGTTATTACAAACAGGCTTGTTGGTGCTTTGGGGGAGGATTATAACTGGGATTCAAGAGAAGAAATTATATCTCAGTTAAAAAAGGCAGAAAAAAATCTTGTTATTTGTATAGAGAATGTGATTCTTGATAAGAAACAAATAGCAGAAAAAAACATCTCTGTAAAAACCTGCTTAAAATCCGACCCAAAGGTTTCTTTAATTACATCAATGTATGATGGAGAAGAACATATCGATTTATTTCTTCAAGAAATTGTAAGGCAAAAAAACTTTGATGAATGCGAAGTAATATTTGTAGATTGTAATGATGAACCTGGGTACGAGAAAACAGCCATACAAGAATATCAAAAACAATTTAAAAATCTTCATTATCATTTTTTAAGCCCAGATCCGGGTGTATATGGAGCTTGGAATTACGGAATATTAAAATCAAAAGGCAGGTATATTAGTAATGCTAATTTAGATGATTTTCGATCATATGAACAGATGGCGATTATGTCTGAGTTGTTGGATGCACATGATCATATTGATTTAGTTTATCACCCATTTATACAGACTCATATTGAGGGGGAAACTTTTTATAATACTCTTCAAAGAAGAATATATGAAAGTTATGATTTCTCGACAAAGAATATGATAAAGTGTCTGCCTGGGTGTATGCCCTTGTGGAGAAGAAGTTTGCATGATAAAAACGGTATGTTTGACGAATCTTATCGCTATGCCGGTGACTGGGAATTCTGGCTTAGGTGTGTCCGTTCAGGAAGTTCATTCATGAGAAGCAAAGAAGTTCTAGGGTGTTATTATTTTAATCCCAATGGTCTGAGTACCTCAGTATCAAATCAAGAAAAAAAACATAAAGAAGAAGGAAAAGTTTTTGATATGTACCAGGATGTGATAAGATGAAAAAAGTAATCTCATTTAGTTTGTGGGGTGACAATCCTAGATATACTAAGGGCGCAATCAGAAATGTAGAGTTAGCCAAGGAGGTCTATGCTGACTGGATTTGTAGAATACATATCGGAACAAACACTCCTCCTGAAATCATAGATAAACTTAACTCCACCACAAACACGGAAATTATTTTTAGAGATGAACCTTGTGATTGGACAGGGATGTTTTGGCGTTTTGAAGATGCTGCCGATCCTAATGTCGATGTTATGATTTGTAGAGATATTGATAGCCGCCTTACCAGACGAGAAAAAAATGCAGTTGACCAGTGGCTTAAAAGCGATAGTGATTTTCATATTATGAGAGACCACCAATATCATTCTACAGAAATACTTGGAGGAATGTGGGGAGTTAAAGGAAATATTCTTTCTGAGATGAAAGAATATATAAAAGAATACAACAAAGGTAATTTCTGGCAAGTTGACCAAAACTTTCTAAGAGAAATAATCTATCCTATCGTTATAGATCATTCATTTGTACACGATGAGTTTTTTGGTAATTATTTCAATAAAAATACCCATCCATTCCCAAATAAAAGAGACAAAAAGCACTTTGTAGGTCAAGCATATGCTGGAAATGATAAAATTCTAGATGATGATGAATACTTTTGTGATTATTTAAAAAAACAGGAGACTTATTGTGAGTAATGTACATGGTAACATAATGGTAAAAAATGAAGAACTACTCCTTCAAGAACTTCTTCCTGTTTGGGAAAAATATCCTCTAGAGAAATTTGTTTTTTATAATGATAATTCAGTAGATAATACGGTAGAAGTTATAAAGGATAATTTGGGAGATAGAGCAATTATCTTAAATGATAATAGAAATACATTCCATGAATCCTATAACCGTTCTAGAATGTTAGAATATAGCCGTGATAACGGAGCAACTCATGCGATAGCATTTGATTGTGACGAATTACTTTCAGACAATTTTGTACAAAACTTTAATGAAGCAATTAGTTTGTATGAGACTCAAGATATTCACCTATATTGGTTTAATGTCGTAAACAATACAGTTAAAAAGATAAGACAGGACCCATCATATATTAATAATTTTAGAAGCTTTGTCTTGCCTTTAAAAAATACTGGTAAATTTAATATGAACGACTGGAAGTATCATACACCACGGACACCACCTGTGTCTCTACCAAAAGTTGCAACTAAAAATTTTGGTGTGATACATCTTCAAGCTATTAATCGTAGGTTTTATGCCCTTAAGCAATTATGGTATAAACATTATGAGTATAAGAACTACGACCACTCTATAGAATTTATAAATAACCGTTACGACCCTGTAGTAAATGACCTTGATTTTTTTGAAGTAGATACTCCGCCCGAGATTCTGGGAAATATAAAGTTTGATAGTTCTGTCTATGACAAGATCGAAAGACAAAAAAAGTACTACGAATTTATAATGGAAAATTACACTGAAGAACTGGTCACATTTGGAAAAGAATATCTGAAATAATTAAAAAAACTCTTTACAGTATAGAATTATATGAGATACAATAATACTAGAGGAAATAAAATGAACAAAATAGGTATCCTTGGGTATGGAGAAATAGGAAGATCTATAGAACAAGTATATCTTAAGGCATCAAATAAAAACTATGATGTTCAGATCACAGATATTGATTATGAGGGAGATCTTTCAAATCTTGATGTTTTAAATATTTGTATTCCCTATATCTCAAAAGAACAATTTATTAATGCAATTAGTCCGATTATTCTAGAGAAAAAGCCAGGGCTAACAGTAATCCATTCTACAATAGCTCCAGGAACAACGGAGATATTATTTAAGACAACTGGAGAATATGTTGTTCATAGTCCTGTTAGAGGAGTTCACCCCAATTTATATGAGGGTATCAAAACATTTGTGAAATTTATTGGATCCGATAGTGTCGAAGCTGCAAATCTTGCAACCTCCCACTATACGGACCTTGGAATCTCGACAATAACCTGTGAGTCATCTAGAACTACTGAATTAGGGAAATTATTCAGTACCACATATTATGGTTTAATTATTGCCTGGCACGGGGAAATGAAAAAAGTTTGTGATAGTTTCGGGGTTTCTTATGAAGAAACTGTTTCTCTCTTTAACCAAACATATAATGATGGATATAGAGATCTAGGAAGAAACGATGTTATTCGACCGACTCTTTATCCTCCAGAAAATGGAATTGGAGGACACTGTATTATCCCTAATGTGAAAATATTAAATAATCAAATGGAGTCACTAGCACTTGATTTAATAAGTGGTTATAGTAAAGTAGAATAAAATGAGTTTGAATAAAAATAAAAGAATTTTTAGGTTTGATGATATCTGTATTAATTCAGATCTTCAACATGCAAATAATATAGCTTTTCAAATTTTAGAAAAACACCCTGGTGCTGAAGTTCTATATTGTATTTCCCCTTGTGTGAACGACATGTCTCATTCTGAAGACGCAATAACATCACAGAGAATATTTCCTAAAATTTATAATGCATATAGTGATCATAGAATTTTCTATAAATTAGATAAAATCGGGATCCCGGAAATACCTGATTGCATAACTCCTGCTTCTCATGGTTTAGTTCATGTAGATCATCGGCTTTTGGAATTTGCAGCGCAGGAGATGAGTATATTAGTAAGTTGCTCTCTTGCTAAAAGTAAAATTTTTGTACCTCCTTTTAACAAGTGGGACCAAAATACAGAATCAATCTGTCGAGAGCACGATATAGAATTAGTAAAGTTTGAAGATGGTTGGTTGTGTTGTGAATATAACGACTACGATCCTACACATAATTTATGGTATATACACCATAGAGAATTTACAACAGAACAATTTAAAAAATGGCTAAAATAATAGTCTTTTATTCATAAGGAAGTAAACAATGGAATATAAACATGTTGATGAAAATGCAAGAATTTTAACCGGCGATGCTGCTATGGAAAAGCTCAAGACAGAATCGGACAGAAAGTATCTGGATACTGATGGTATAATTCAGGTAGACGAAGAGCGTTGGAATAAGGCACAACAATATGAATTCACAGAGTGGATATACCGAGCATCATTTGCAGATGATGATCGAAACCATTTTCATAAGAAAACGTTTGATAACTATGATTGTCTTAAAGATATAAAGAATATTGATTCGTTTATTGAATTAGGGTGTGGACCGTTCACTAATGCTAGAATTATATTAGAAGAATTCAAAAGCATTGAAGATATTACTTTACTTGACCCACTTGCAGAGGGTTATATGAATAACCATCGAAATTGCAAATACAAAAACTCAGTTATTGAAGTGGGTTCAGAGACAAAGAACGTAAAGGTTGTTTCTTCTTCTATTGAAAATTTCGAGATAGATAGAACTTATGATATGGTGGTAATGATAAACGTTCTAGAGCATTGCTTTGATATACCGAAGATTTTATCCAAAATTAAAAGAATGATATCTCCAGGTGGATATTTTATATACGCAGATGTTCAATTTGATCTAGAGACAATTGAAAAAATTAGTTCTTCAAAATATAATGCAGGTCACCCAATACGTTTTACCAAAGAATATATGAATAGTTTTTTAGAGGACAACTTTGAGCAGGTTTTTTCTAATGTTATTGATGAAACTGTTGCTAACGAGCCTGCTGAAGAAAGATATTTTATAGGTAAATTAAAAGGATAACATGATAGTTTCTATCCACCAGCCAAATTTTATGCCTTGGTATCCTTTCTTTAAAAAGGTGGAACAAGCTGATATATTTGTTATTTTATCTCACTGTCAATATGAAAAGGGAGGTTATCAAAATCGTTTTAATTTAGACAATCGATGGTACACAATGGGAGTAGATAAAAAAACAAAATGTATTGCAGATAAAAAATATAATAATTGTGAGTCTGATTGGGAATCAATCAAGCGAAGGCTCCAAGAATATGAGTGTAAATTAAATGATTTTGATTCCTGTATACAAAAAAGTTTGATGCATACAAATATAGAAATTATAAGAAAAATTTGTAATACTCTTAATATCAAGACAAAAATAGTGTATGATGAGGAAACAAATTTAAAAGGGACTGATAGATTAATTGAAATCTGCAAGAACTACAAAGCTAAAACTTATATTGCTGGACCTAGTGGAAAAAATTATTTAGATGAGAAACTGTTTGAGAAGAGTGATATGAAAATAATATATCAGTCGCAGAAAAAAGTAGACCAGATCCCAATTTTGAAAGTCCTGTGAGGAAAAAAATAATATGTTTGATAGAATAATATTATCTACAGATGAAAACTTTAAGGATTTTTTACCTATATGCTGCAAAGCATGGAAATTCTATTTCCCTAATACTCAAATAAGCGTTGCATTTGTTACTGAGCGAGAAGAGAACGACTCACTAGTTAAGGAGATGAGAGACTTTTGTGAAGTAGTTTTGTTTAAACCAGTTGATAATATCAGCACAGCTAATCAGGCAAAATTTGCTAGGCATTATTTAGCAACCACCTATGGTTCTGATGTTTGTATGATAGAAGATATAGATACCATCCCTTTACAGAGTGAATTTTATATTGATAGGACTTCTAAAAGACCAGCAAATTACTTATTGGCGGTTGGAGCAGAAGTGCTTCGCAATACACCTGATTCAGGTAAATTCCCGATAAGCACAATGACAGCAGAATCAGATGTGTTTAAACAATTTATAAACCCCAAAGGGGAATCTTTTCAGGAAAGAATCGAGTCTTTTGTTGGTACAAAAGTTTATGATCACAAAGAGGATATATCAAACCCTTGGACCAGTTTTTCAGATGAATCATTAATGAGAGTTCTTATCAATGATTCAGATATTAGGGTTTATCATGTTGACCGAGCCGTTGATATAAAAAACTTCTGGATTGATAGAAGCTGGTGGTCCATTGATCCACATAAATTAAAAAATAATCTTTATGTTGCTTGTAACTTTAAAAGACCATTCTTAAAACATTATAACGAATTCATAGACATTATTAAGCATATTAATAATGGGTCAGAACCAAACATTGAACAATTTACTTTAAAAGGAGAATAAAATGAAATTATCAAACCAAGCAGTAGGGGCTCTACTAATGACTCTTCAAAAGTGCCTTGCTGAACAAACAGACATCACAGAATTGCTATCGTCTTGGGACCTAGAAGTTCAAGATAATGAAGTTGTGGTAACTAATCCACCTTCTTTTACAACAGACACGGCTACTGAATAGTGCCTTTATATGTTTATGACTGCTTAGATTGCAAGCAACAAATAAACATAAGGCATTCGTATAATGCTAAAGAAGTAACATGTTCCCTGTGTAAATCCCAGAACATTAAGAAAAACTTGTCTGGGGTTTTACAGGTAACAAAAAAGTGTTATAATAACAAAGAGAAGACGGGTGATCAAGTTAATCAAGCTATCCAAGAGGGCAAGCAAGAACTTGAGACATATAAGAAGAAACAAGAAAAACGGAT
>CENS01017400.1_pt1 | contig 9963 bp, 9 predicted proteins | sample 530201 | NCBI WGS metagenome assembly CENS01 (sample SAMEA2619747, study PRJEB7988) | marine metagenome | biome: marine biome (ENVO:00000447); feature: surface water layer (ENVO:00002042); material: "saline water (ENVO:00002010), including plankton (ENVO:xxxxxxxx)" | depth 5 m | reverse complement strand
CCACAAATAAAGAGGGCGACATGGATATTGACTGGGGTGGAGAAGGACCTGCGAGTATGCCATCAGGAACATCATGCGGTCAATTAGGCTCAGATAGATGTGCCATGATTACAGGTAGTGGTAATAATAAATCTCGTATGGGCGTTGATGGTATGGGTACAACATTCTATCAAGAAGTTGATGTATCTGATTTAAGTATTGATAATGGAGGACAAGTAACCTACTCAATCAAAGTAGATAAACAAGATGCTCAAGATAGAATCTATATGCACATTACAGGAACTGGTGGAGGGTCTACCGTCTTTGCAGGTACTGACATCTTGTCTGAATCTGGCATTACATCAGGTTACCAATCATACAGTGGGTCTTTCGATTACAGTGGCGTTTTAAGTAAAGTCACTATAGAGATTGGTGGTAGAGATATAAATCTTGCCATTGGTCCAATGTTTGATGATGTATCAGTTAATGTTTTCTACAATGTTATCTCTACTATTATTGAACAGCAGATAACTACAGTAGAAGAAATAGTTTATTTAAATTTAACTGACCCTACTCAAATAAATTTGATTGAAGAGATTATTGAATTTAACGATATCAAGATTGATGAAAGCGGAGAGGTAGAGTTTACCCCTATTGAGCAACCTCAACAGGAAATATCCTACGAAACTGTAGAAGCTGAAATAGAATTTAAAATGGATGGTATTCAGGCAGAACCTGAAATGGAAATGGCATCAATGGAAGCTGAGATGGAATTAGAGATGGAGATGGAAGCTGTAGATGAGCCAGTCGAAGAGACAACCGAACCCGATAGCGAAACTACTGAAGAACCCACTGTGGAAGCAGAGGATAGTACAGAACAAAAAGAGGTACAACAGGAAGAAGCTGAAGAGCCAGAAAAACCTGTAAAAGAGCCATCTGCTAAAGAGAAGGCTGCAACTAAGATTGTTAAAAAGATAGATGATAAAGAACGATATGATGAGTCAAATCAAATGAAAACACTCATTGTCATGCAAATACTAGGAAATACAAAAACATTCTTTGACACTCAGTCGACAATACAAGACACAAATGTCAACGAATACTTAAATAAAACAATAGAAGATAATTACGGTGTGTTATTTGACATAGCACAGGGACAAACAATGGAGGATATGATAAATGCCCAGTATTGAGTATCAAGGGATGAAATTTACAGGTGGGAAATTTTTTATTATTCTGTCACTCATAGGTACAATTGTAGGTGGTGGTTGGACTGGTTATAAGTTTTATGACGATTACCTAGACATGAAACAACAAGTACAAGATTTTGTAGCACCAGACCTAAGTGAATTTGATAAAAGTATAGAACTAGCTAAAGCTGAGATGGACAAAAGATTAGAGCTAATTGAACAAGAATTAGAAATGATAAAGACTGAAATGTCTATGATTTTAGAAGAAGTAAGTTTAGTAGCCTCAACTGCCAAAGAGTTAAAAGATGACTTAAAAGCAGATTTACGTCAAATGGAAGGCGATATAAGACACATCACTGAAATAGTAAATGACATAGAAGACAGGCAAAAAGAAGACACTAGAGAAGTTTTTGACGAACTAAAACTAATAGAAGAAAATTTAGAATTAAAAATTAACAAAGCATTAAACAACCCACTAAATGGTATGTCGGCTAAAAATTAAACAGGAGAAAATATGGCTTCAACATTTACAACTAGGTTAAGATTAGAAAAACAAGCCACTGGTGAAAACGCCAACACTTGGGGTGATAAGACTAATACTAACTTTGATTTAATAGATGAATCAATCAACGGTTACGCATCAAAAAGTGTAGCTGGGTCATCTAATGTTACTTTAACAAATAGTAATGCTACCGCTGATGAATCTAGACAGAAAGTATTAGAATTTACAGGTACACTAACTGGTGACATCAACGTATTACTACCAACAGTAGAAGCAAACTACATTGTTTTTAACAATACAGCTGGAAGTCAGACATTAACAGTGGCAACCACAGGGAATACTGGCACGGGCACTGCCGTGGTACAGGGTTCTCATGCGTTAATGTATAGTAACGGCACTTTTGTAAAGGATGTCTTTGCTACAGGAATTAACAATCTTGTTTGTAAGGGCACACTAAATGTTGCTGGAGCAGTAAATTTAGATGGCGGCAATGTAACAATTAATGAAAGTTCAGCCGATGTAGATTTTAGAGTAGAGTCTAACGGAAATACTCATGCACTATTTGTAGATGGTGGCAATGACAAAGTTGGTATTTTAAATTCTAGTCCTAGTGTGGCTTTAGATGTGACTGGAGCAATCACAGCATCCACTACTATCACAGGTAATTTATTTAGCGGTTCTGGTCAAGATATCAAAGATACTGTCCCTGCTGGCGGTATTATTATGGCGGGTTTTGCAACGGAGCCTACCAAGTCAGACAGCTCAACAAAGAGATATTTATTATGTAATGCACAGGCTGTGAGCCGTTCTACATACTCAGCACTATTTTCTGCTATAGGAACAACATATGGTACAGGCGATGGTTCATCGACTTTCAATCTACCAGATTTACAAGGTAGAGCACCGATAGGTTCTGGCTCTGGTTCTGGATTGTCATCTAGAAGTTTAGGAGCAACAGGTGGTTTTGAGTCTATGCAGAGTGGTAGTAATATTGGCTCTGGTAGTAATTTTAGTAATGCATTAATGCAACCTTTTACAGTAGTTAACTTCTTCATAGCAACAGGAAAATAATGCCGTACACAAAAGTACAGTTTGCACCTGGATTTGATAAACAAAATACTGAAATTTCATCTAAAGGTAAATGGATAGATGGAGATAAAGTCAGGTTTAGATATAAATATCCTGAAAAGATAGGTGGATGGGAAAAGGTATCTGAGACTACCTTTATAGGAGTTGCAAGAGCACAACTAGCTTGGAACTCACTAGATGGTACAGCCTACGATATGTTTGGTACCAACAAGAAACTGTATGTATACAGTGAGGGTATTTTCTTTGATGCAACACCAACAAGATTACAGGCAGATATTACAAGTTGTTTTACCACATCTAGTGGCTCATCAATAATTACTGTAACCCACGCATCTCATGGAGCTAGCGAGGGTGACTATGTTACCATATCTAGCACTAGTGCAACCATAGGTGGTATAGCTGCAGCGACAGTAGACGGTGAATACGAAATTATATCCGTGCCAACACTAAATACTTACACTATTGATGTTGGGACAAATGCTTCATCCTCTGTTTCTACTACAGGAAACTGTACAGCACAGTATGAAATTACAGCTGGTAGAGATAGAGCATTGTCTGGATATGGCTGGGGTACAGGAACATGGAACTCTGGTCAAACATGGGATAGCCCAAATACCTCAGACTCTGTGACAATAGCTTTACGCTCTTGGGCGTTAGACAACTGGGGTGAAGACTTATTAGCCCTAGATGTAGACGGTAGTTTATTCTTATGGGATACATCTGGCGGCATACAAACTGCATCCAATGTAGCATCAGCAGTATCTAATGCACCCACCAAATCAAAGTTTATGATTGTATCTAACCCAGACAGACACGTTATATGTATGGGAACTGAAACTACTATCGGTAGTGCAGCCACACAAGACCCAATGTTTATTAGGTGGTCAACACAAGATAACGAAACAGAGTGGACACCATCAGCTACTAACTCAGCTGGCTCTCAGAGAATAGTGGGAGGAAGTGAAATAGTAACAGCGGTTAGAACAAGAGGTCAGATATTAATTTTGACAGACACCGCAGCACACGGTATGTCATTTATTGGTGCACCCTTTGTATTTGGCTTTCAACAGCTAGGTTCAAACTGTGGTGCTATTAGTCCTCACTGTATGATTGACGTTGGTGGCGTAGCATACTGGATGAGTTCTGATGCATTCTTTGTATTTGACGGAACAGTAAGAAAATTACCTTGTTCTGTAGAAGATTTTGTTTTTGATAATATTGACACTACACAGTATGAGCAGGTGTGGACTGGCTCTAATTCAGCGTATGGTGAGGTTTGGTGGTTTTATTGTTCTAAAGACTCTAACCAAATTGACAGATACGTAATATATAATTACCAAGAGGGCTTGTGGTACACAGGTAGTTTAGACAGAAGTACATGGATAGACTCTGGGACATATCCCCTGCCTTACGCAACTAAATACGATGGTTCTGCCAACACCACATTATTCATTCACGAGAGTGGTAAAAATGATGATGGGTCAACAATGACCTCTTTTATAGAGAGTGGTGATTTTGACATAGGTGATGGGGATGACATCATGTTTGTTAATAAAATAATACCAGATTTTAAAGACCAAGTAGGAAACGTCAATGTTAGCCTTAAATCTAGATACTTTCCCACAGATACACAGACTGTAAAAGGTCCTTTCTTCTACAATACATCTAGCACAAAGATAAATACTAGAACTAGAGGTAGACAAATAGCTATAAGATTGGAAAGTAATGGGTATAATAATGATACAAATGATGCTATTGATGAGGACTGGAGATTGGGTACAATAAGATTTGAAGTACAACCAGATGGTAAAAGATGAGTAAGATAACAAACGTCAGATTACCCTCACCATCACAGGAGTATAATGTCCAACAACAAAACGAATTAGTTCGGGCAATAGAAACAATTGTGCTAACTCTAAACACTAGCTATACAGCCGAAGAAAACAAGGTTGTCATGGAGAGATTTATGTTTTTTATGGGTGGAGATTAATGTCAACTAATACATACACTAATGCAAAGGTAAAATTAAGAGGCACCCAGACACTTTACACAGCACCGTCAGCGGGTACGTCTATAGTAAAATCCATAAGAGTAACAAACACAGACGAAACAACTGACAGAACTATTTCAATTTTTGTAACTGACACTAATAATGTCAATTATTATGTAGAACTAAACAGAACAATACAAAGTAAAAGGTCACAAGAGATTTTGGCTTCTGGTAACTTAGACCAAAACTCTGCAGACTCCTCTGTTAGTTCGCCAACACCATTAATCTTAAAATCCTCAGAGGTTTTAAAAGCAACAACAACAGGGAGCGACATTGAATTAATAGCTTCCATATTGGAGATGACATAGTGAGTATATTTAAATCTTTAAAAAATATTGCCAAACTGGCTGCACCTATTTTAGGAGCGGGTATCGGTAGTTTAATAGCACCAGGTTCACCCTTTCTAGCTTCTGCATTAGGGGGTGGTATCGGTAGCTTGTTAACTGGAGCAAAACCAGGGGAGGCACTAGCCGCTGGACTAACGGCTGGAGCTGGCGGTAAATTTTTAGGTGGTAAATTAGGGGGAGTGCTAGGCAAAGCAGCAGTCCCAGTGGCAGCGGCAGCTAGTGCGGCTGTTCCAACTATATCTAGATTACAAATGGATGAGTACATGAGAAAGATGAAAGAGATGTACCCAGACGAGAGTGACGCTAGACTACAAGATTTAATATTAAAACAACTAGCAAAGGCACCATCTAACTACGAGGGTTTTGAGGATATGCAAGTAGAGAGCAGTCTCATACCAAAAGTAGCTAATGGTGGAGTAATGGATTTACGACAAAGTGGAGGAATGAGTTTAGGTCCAGGCACGGAGAAATCAGATGATATCCCAGCAATGTTAAGCGATGGAGAGTTTGTCATGACAGCCAGAGCCGTTAGAGGTTTTGGAAATGGCAGCAGAGCAGCTGGAGCAAAGAAGTTATATCAAATGATGGATAAAGCTGAATCTAATGTTCCAAGTTAAAAAACCTAGCACAGAAGAATTACAAGAAACACTAAAACTTTTATTAGTATTTAGAGAAGAGTTTGCAGATATTTATCCAGAGGCTGACATAGCAAAGGTTGCCATCACCATACAGCAACACTTTGACAATGGTTTTATTAGTAATGCCTACCTAGATGGGATGCTAGTGGGTAGCGTGGGTGCTATGGAGACAGAGTGGTGGTTTAGTAAAGAAAAATTTTTAGCTGAGACTTGGTTATATATCCTACCTAAGTACAGAACATTTAAAATAGTTAGAGGTTTAATAAAAAAAATGAAAGATTACGCAAAAAATAAAGATTTAACAATCCTTTTACCAGTTAGTTCTGGTAGGGACAAACCAGCCTTATACGAGAGATTAGGCTTCAAACATATGGGAAACATTTGGAGGTATAAATAAATGTGTTTTGGAACACCAGTATATACGACAACTCAGAGAAATGAGTTGCCACAATTTTTAGAGGATGCCTATAAAAAATTAACACAACAGGCAACAGCTGTAACTGACCCAGGAGTGCAATATATGCCCTATGGCGGTCAGAGACTAGCACCTCTAACAACAGAACAACAAGCTGCAAGACAATTAGCATTTCAGGGTGCACAGGCATTTCAACCTGATTTACAACAATCTCGTGGTTTAACATCTTTAGCTGTCTCTCCCATAACAGGTCAAGATATTAACTACTACATGAACCCCTTCCAACAGCAAGTTACAAGAAATGTTTTAGATGAGATGAGAAGAAGAAGCGATATTGAAGGTCAGAGAACCGCAGACGCTGCCGTAAGAGCTGGTGCTTTCGGTGGGTCAAGGTTTGGCGTTCAAGAAGCAGAGAGACTCAGAAATCTAAGAGACCAACAGACTAGAACTGCTACAGATTTAGCAAGACAAAATTATCAGCAAGCGTTAGGAGCTGCACAATCTCAGCGTGCACAGCAATTAGCAGGCGGTCAACAGTTTGCTAATTTAGCAGGAAGACAAATGGATTTACAACAAAAAGGAATATCAGGATTAAGTCAGGCTGGACTACAAGGTCAGCAGCAATTACAGAGAGGTATGGACATTGCATATCAAGACTTCTTGAGACAGCAACAATTCCCATATACACAGGCTGCAACTTTAGGTAATCTACTATCTGGTGTACCAGCAGCACAAATGACAACAGCGTACTCACAGCAACCAGGTCCAAGCATGGCACAACAATTAGCTGGGCTAGGTATGGCAGGAATAGGTGCATACAATGCATTTACATAGGAGATATAAATGAAAAAAGGATTAGGATTACAAGCTAATATAAGTAGCTTTAACACTACATTACCACAAACTAAGCACTTAAACTTTTTCATGGGTACAAATCCTGTGGGATATGCTAATGGCGGAGATGTAAGAATGGGTGTGCCTAGTAGTAATATGAATGTTACCAGTGGATTCCTACCTATGGCTTTAGGGTTTGATAATGGTGGAGACGTTAGTTTTTATACTTTAGTAACTAGAGTTATAGGAAATTACTTAGCTAAACAAAGTGGTAAATCACCCGATGACCCAGAGATAATATCCGCTGCAGAAAATTTACAACAAACAAATCCAGATGCTGTAAGAGTTATTATGGAAAGTGAATATGGTTCTGGAGTATCTGCTGGTGCTTATGATTCTGGATTTCCAATAGGTGGAGAACAAAAAAAGGAACCGTCTCTGCCAACAGAAACAGTTGAAACTGATATTGGTGAAATGAGAATACCTGAAGGTTTTCCTGATGAGCCAAGCATCCTAGATAAGTCTAAAGATGTGCTAGGTAATGTATTAGATTTTGGAACTGACTTGGGTAGTAATGTAGTGCAAGAACTTTTCCCTCCTCTTACAGGAGAGGAGATAGGTGCAGGACTAGATACTTTATTAAAAGAGAACGAAGCTAAAAATTTACCTCAAGTAAAAGAAGATGATGTAAAAAAATCAGAAGAAACACCAGTTGATGTAAAATCTGCTACGGTAACAGATGGGGGTATCGCAGATTTAAATCAAGGTTCTTCCATGGGTGAAGCTGCCAATGCTTTAGCTTCATCAACATTAAGTAAAGAAGAAGAAAAAGATGTAAACGAAAAAATGAAAAATGTTTTAAATGTTGATGACAAAAAAGATGCACCATCTTGGGCGTTACCATTAATGTCAGCTGGTTTTGCCATGATGGCATCCAAAAGTCCAAACTTCCTACAGGCATTAGGAGAGGCTGGTCAAGAGGGCATTAAAACTTTATCAGCACAAAAAGAAGCTGAACAAGATAGATTAGATGCACAGTCAGCTAGAGATTTACAGAAAGCTCAAGAGAAATACTATTTGGGTGAGGGTAGACAAACAGCTAGCACACCTATGATAATTGGTGGTAAATATTTTGTTAGAAAAGGTGATAAGTTAGAGCCTTTACTAATTGATGGTGAACAGGCTAACGCACAAATAACAAGAACAGAGGCTATTGAGATATTACAAAAAAGTAATCCAGCTTTTGTGCAGATGGACCCCACAGAGCAAAACAAACAGATAGACGCTTTAATACAGTTGTACAACAATAGTGATGCATTAGTTAATGCACAAGTGCCAGAAACAAAAGATGGAGGATTTGAAATCCTTCCGTTTATTTCAAACTTATTTAAAGAATTTGTATAAAGGAGACTAAATGACTGTCTTAGAACAGCTTAAATTAGAAAATCCTAATCTAGCTTTATTACCAGATGATGAGCTAATAGAGAGACTTCTATTAGAGTATCAAGGTGATTTAGACCCAGATACTTTTAGGCAGTCTTTACTGGCAGAGCAACCCGTGGTTTCTCCTGTAACATCTCCTGTTGCTGGTGGTAAGAGAGCTTTTACTCCTACACAAACACCCAGCGATATAGGATTTACACAATCTTTTGTTGGTCCCACAAAATCTTCATGGCAGAGGTCATGGGGTCCAGCTATTACCAGACTAAGAGGTGGTATTGCTGGTTTGATGGGCAACGATGAGAGAGCACAAGAGTTATATAATCAAGCCGCAGAACAAGACAGAAACATTTTAAATCAAGAAGGTTATGTAAGTTTTGCACAAGCCACAGAGGGACCAGATGCAGGAGTAGATACTTTTGTTAAAGCTGGATTATCTGCTATAGGTCAGTCCAGTCCCTTTCTCATAGAGGGAGCCGCTGGTGCCGTTGCTGGTGCAAAGGTTGGCAGATTTGCTGGTCCTATTGGTGCGTTAGTTGGTGCTGGTGTTGGTGCAGCAGCAGCTTCTTTTCCACGTTTATTTGAATTTAATCTTAGCAGACAACAAGAACAAGTTAATTTAGGAAATTTAGATTCTATTAATGAAGCCAAAGCGGCAACCACAGCGTTACCACAGGCAGCTTTAGAGGCTGCATTATATCCAGTGGTTGGCAGATTGTTCGGACCACTCAGTAGAACACAGTTTTCTAATGTTTTAAACAGAGCAACAACAGGCAGAGTAGCAAAAGGAACAGCTTTAGGTGTAACCGCAGAGGCTGCAACAGAGGTTGGTCAGCAAGCACTAGAAAGATATCAAGCTGGTTTACCTCTAGATACACCAGAGGCTATAGCAGAATTTAAAGAAGCCGCAATGGCTGGTGGATTTGTCGGTGGTGCCTTTGGTGGTGCCGCAACTCTAGCTGGTGAAGTTACGAGAACACCGCAGACTGCACCAGTTGAAACACCAGCAGAAACACCAGTAGCTAAACCCGTAGAGACTCCTAAAGTAGAGGCTGGTATAATACAACCTCAACAACAAAAAGAGAGAGCCAAAGAGGAAGCGGTTCAAGAACAGGCAAAGCCTGCTAATTTTGCTGTTCAGCAAGAGGGTGATAAATTTGTTGTCAAAAATCAAGAATTAGATGCAAATAACAATGTAATCAAGACTGACAATCAAGGTGTCTTTAATACTCAAGCAGAAGCCACAGCAAAGCAGCAAGAGCTACAAGACCAAAAAAACAAAATATCAGAACAAACATTTTTTACTGCGGATGAAATTAAACAACAAGACCCTACTTTAGGAAATATTATCGATGAGGTAGAAAGTCAAGGTGCCAAAATATCACCTGGCACTAAACAAGTTTACTATAGAAAAGATTTAGCCCTGCCAGAGGGTGATTTGACAAATGTCATGAACTCTGGTGGCACAGCAGGTTCTGT
>CENS01032116.1_pt1 | contig 9985 bp, 3 predicted proteins | sample 530201 | NCBI WGS metagenome assembly CENS01 (sample SAMEA2619747, study PRJEB7988) | marine metagenome | biome: marine biome (ENVO:00000447); feature: surface water layer (ENVO:00002042); material: "saline water (ENVO:00002010), including plankton (ENVO:xxxxxxxx)" | depth 5 m | reverse complement strand
CTAGCCTATGACGTAACAGGTGATGGCGTTATAGACCAAACCGACTTGGATCTTTTGCAACAAGCGCAGCAAGACCCTAATGTACTGTTTGACCTAGAAAGTAAGTTTGCCCCTACTGGTATATACGCTACACAACAAGAGCTAGCGCAACAGCAGGCACTAGACACCCAAACACAGTTAGAATTGCAGCAGCAGCTTGCAAAAGAAGAAACACAAAGAGACGCGCTTAACATGTTACTAGGAGCTGCTGATTTAACAGGGCAAAGAGTAGACGTAAAACAAAGCCCAGTAGCACAAATAGGCTACACGTATGACATTGGTAGTGGCAGTATATTCGGTGGAGGAGATAGAGCGCAGTTTTACGAAAGGTTATCTCCTTACGGGCAAACAACAACCAGAGGCCCAACACCTTTTGCACCTAATTTAAAACCCCCAGTGCCACGTAAACGTGGGGGTGTGATAGACACAAACAAAGAACTGTTACGTGTTATCGGAGAAGACTAATGAGTACAGGGAGTTGGTGGGATGATTTTACAGGTGTATTCACACAAGGTCTTAGCGGTGCAAACATAGGCTCTACACTTGCTACTGGGTTAGCCGGACTTGCGGTAAAAGAATTTGGTCTATCTGACCCTGATATTCCTGTAGTAGGTTATCAAGGCGGCATACCAGAATACCAAGCAGTGCGTGAACGAGTGCCTATGCCAGCAGACCCTAATCGCAGGCCCGGATCGGGCGGTAGGCGGTATTTTAGTGATATTATATACGCAGATCGACCAGAGCGTCAGTCTATGTCTGTAGCACAGGCAAGAGAGCAGGCAGGGCAACAAGCACAAGGGTTAGCTGCACTTAATCAACCACCTAAAATGGCTAGTGGTGGGCGGTATCTTGATGGCGCAACTGATGGTATGGCTGACGTTGTACCTGCTAGAATATCAGACGGGCAAGAAGCAAGGCTTAGTGATGGTGAATTTGTTATTCCTGCTGATGTAGTAAGTCATCTTGGCAATGGTAACTCTGATGCCGGTGCAAAACAGTTACATCAGATGATGACTAGAGTACGTAAAGAACGCACAGGCAACCCGAAACAGGGTAAACAAATAAAACCGCGAACCATGCTACCAACGTAGGAAGATATTATGTCAGAAGAAACTCCTCCAGTAGCAATACCCACGGAAGACTCCGCTGTAGGTCAACAGGCAGGGCAGTCTGATGTGTTAGCAACTTATGCTGGCCCGTATGTTACTAGTATGCTCGGCAAAAGCGAGGCGATTGCTAACCAACCTTACCAAGCCTATATGGGGCCATTGACCGCTGGCCCGTCAGGAGTACAACAACAAGCCTTTACAGGATTAGCTAATTTAGCCGTGCCTACAACGCCTGCCACATTCGATGCAGCTGCTGCTCAACAATATATGAACCCTTACTTAGAGGCGTCACTTCAACCACAAATGCAGGCGGCGACTCGTGATGCAGAACGTCAAAGATTAGCAGATGCTACTAGGCTTACTCAGGCTGGAGCTTTTGGTGGTTCTCGACAAGCAATTATGGAGTCTGAAGGAGCGCGTAATTTAGCGCAAAATTTAGCCAACATTCGTGCTACAGGGTATGCACAGGCGTATAACCAAGCTAGAGATCAACTAGCCGCTGATAGGCGTTTTGGACTAGAAGCATTAGGTGCTCAACGCGCAGGCGGCGCTGAACAACGAGCAATAGAACAAGAGGGTATAGCTGCTGATTACGGGCAGTTTCGTGAAGAGCGTGACTTTCCGTATAAACAACTAGCTTTCCAATCATCAATGCTACAAGGGGTGCCCATAACCGCGCAAAGCTACTCGTACACGCAACCTTCTACGTTAAGCACAATTTTAAGTGAAGGTGGTGGGTTGTTAAAACTTCTTGGTCTTGGGGGTGACACATAATGTTATCTGGAGTCGGCATAGGCCAAGAAATAGAGCGTAAGAAAGATGCCTACCAAAACAACCCACAAGCATTACAACAACGCTATCAGCAAAGCCAAGAGCTAGTAGATCTCCTTGCTTTACAACAACTTAAAAGCGAGAAAGAAGCTGCTGCTCGTAACATGCAAATGCAGATGCAGCAGAACCCCGCCACGATTGCACAGCAGCGTGAGCAAGAAGTGCTTGGCATGATTAAACAAGAGCAAGGCCGAAAGCTAGGTGACGTTGCACAACGCACTGCTGGCACGCTTGGGCAAATCAACAAAAAAGCGCAGCAGAACGTACAGCGCACTGCCAAACAAGGACTACCTGCTATGGGTGGCCCACGAAAGCCCGCTATGATGGCTGGTGGGGGTATTGTTGGGTATCAAGGTGGAGGCGGTGTAACCGACGAAGAGATAGATGAGTATTTAAAAAATAACCCGCTTGAAGAGTACTTACCACGAAGAGTAATAGCCAGCAAAATTCGTGGGCAGAAAAGACAGAAATTAAGTCTAAGTGAACGTGCTGAAGAAGCAGCTAAAAGGCGCACCACCCCTGCTTCTAAGCCTACTAAGCCTACTGTTAAACCGCCCGCAACGAGTGGTGGAGTTGCTACGTTACCGTTTGCTGGGGTTAACCTGCCAAACATCCAACAACAAGAAATTGAAAGGCAAGATAGAGAAAGAGAAGCAGCGCAAAAAGCTATAGCTGATCGTAGAGCTGTCGAAGAAGCCCAAAAACCTTACGGAACTGCTTTAGCACAAACGCTTATGAAAGGGCCGACAGATCGGCAAATAGATTTTTCAGACTCACAGTTTCAAGTAACAGAAGATACGACAGCAAAAGATAATTTAATGGGGATGTTTGGGAAGTTAGATAAAACTCCTGAACAAACACAAGCTCAAGAAACTGCTCTTTTGCAACAGTACGATGACTTGATGGGAGGCGCTGCGGGACTAAGAACATTAGAACAGCAAGAAAGAGACTTAGCTAACTTTGATGAACGGTACTCAGACCCTAAGAAGTTACAAGCACAAGCACGTATGGCGGGGCTGTTGAGCGCAGGTGCTGGCCCGTTAGCGCGGTTTGGCGCAGGTATGTTTAATGCAGAACGAGCACAAGAACAGCAGCTCCGTAAAAAATTCTTAGGAAGGCAAGAGCTTGGACGCAAGAAAATTGACTTCAAACGGTTAACTGGAGCTGAAAAAGTAAAAGCTCTACAGCAAACTCGTTCAGATGCGGCTGCGGATCGCCGTACTGCTATGACAGCCTATGCAAGTTTAGCCAGTGATGAAAGAACTAGGGTTGAACAAGAAACTAATCGAAGAGTTAATATTGCACTAGGTAATCAAACAGCAAATAATGCAGCCGAAAGTAGGTATGTAAATATGCTTGCTTCGTTAGCAAAATCAGAGCAAGCCAGTTTTGATGCACTGCAAGCTAGGATACTAGACGGGCAACTAGGGGTGGAGGCATCTCTAACAGCAATTGCCGAGGCCAGAGCAACATTAGCTGAAAGTAAAAGCAAAGCAGTAGCAGAGTTAAAAGAAAATGATCCAAGATTTGAAAACGTGCAGCAAGCATTGCTTGAGGCAGAAGAAGGTTCTGAAGAATATAAAGCAGCGATGGCGGTATTAAACGAGCTTACGGCCCAAGCAGAAAGTGATGCTGCAAGAATAGGACAAACCGCTAGTATAGAATCTGCACTAGACCAATTAGAAGATATGGTTAACAACAGAGCTTCTGGTCTTGGAGCTATGCAACAAACACCAACTATATCTGCTTCGGATATACGTAGTGCAGCCCCCTCTTCATAAGGCAAGCGTATGGCGTTACAGACTCTTACGCTACGAGACGGTAGAACACTTGAAGTAGATGCGCCCATCGGTGCGTCTAAAGAAATACTGGCTGAAATAGCCAATCGCCAACTGTCTTCCCAACGCACCAGTGCTAGAGACAGACGCCTAGCCGTAGAATCACAAGCGAGAAAACAAGAAGAAGAGCGTTTGCGTCGAGCAAGGGCTGCATCTGAAGATGCTCGTCTAGTGCTTGCCGAAAGTAAACGTGGGTCACTTGCTAGAGGACTAGATATTGGCACGGACTTAGTAGGACAAGCTACAGGTTCTGCACTTGAAGGTATAGGCAGTCTTCTTGGCGTAGAAGGGCTTGAGCAATATGGCGCTGAAGTGGCGCTTGAAAACGAAGCCGACATACAACGTAAATCTAGGTTTCAAACTCGATTTGACGATATTGAAGGTGTTGGAGACTTTTTCTCTTATCTAGGCGGTATCGCTGGTGAATCTGCCCCTGCAATGGCTGCGGGTATTGTTGGCGGTATTGGTGCTGCTGCCGCTGCCCCTGCTGTAGGTCTAGGAGCCTTGGGTGCCGGTGTTGCCGGTGTTGCCGGTGCTACTGCTGCTAATGTGCCGTTCTTTTATGGTATGAACCGCGAGCGGCAAAAAGAAGCTGTAGAAGCAGGGCTTAGAACTGAAATAGACGAAGGCGCAGCATTTCTTACTGCACTGCCTCAAGCATTACTTGACGGTATTGTGGATCGTCTATTAGTTGGTGGTCTTAAAATTACAGACGAAGTTATCCGCGCAGGTGGGGTTTTTACCAGAGCAGGTAGAGGAGTCAGCGCAGGTGCAGTAGTAGAGGCACCCACAGAAATCGGTCAACAAGTTTTAGAGCGTGCTCAAGCAGGACTGCCTTTAGATGATGCAGAAGCCCTAGCAGAATACCGTGAAGCAGGTATTGCTGGTGGATTGTTAGGTGGCGCTGTACGAGGCACCGCCGCCACCATTGGTGGTGACAGTGTAAGACAAGCAGAGGCACGAGAAAGAGCTAGATTAGCTGCGATTCCAAGGCTACCAGAAGATGCACCGTCAGGCATTCAGGGTGAGCTATTTCCTGTAGACGAAACGGCTCAAGCTGAAGCTATGATTGATGCGGATGAGACCGCCGAAATCGAAGCTATGGTTGCTGAAGATGAAGCTGTTGAAACTAATGCGGAAGTTTCAAGAAGACAGCGGGATATGTTTGATGAGCTTGAAACGGCTGAACTTGAAGCAGAAATAGACGCAGAAGAAACCGCTGAAATTGAAGCTATAGTTGCTGAAGATGAGCGAGTAAGAAAAAAGTCAGATAGAGAAACCCGCACGGCTGCACAAGAGACTGCACGTATTCAAGAAGTCGAAGGAGAACGGCGTGCGATACTTCAAGATGTAGTAGAAAACCAACCCACACGACAACTTGATACTTTACGTAAAAGGTTTTCTCGTGCGCTAGAAGCTGCGGGTGTTACAAACCCAAAACCAACAGCGGCAGAAGATGCCGTTATGCAGCGAGTAATAGATATTGCTCGTGCAGAGCCTGCGATAACTGGGCTTGCGGATTTAGAACGAGAGGTAGGAGTAGAGCCTGCTGAATCTGACGTTACAGAACTAGAAGCACAAATACCCGAGAGGCGCACGGCTGACGAAAAGGCTGCTGCTCAAAAACCGGGACAAGCTGCGTTTGAAGGTCTTGGGCGTAAAGAGCAGCGCACTGAACCAGAACCAACCCTCAAACCACGTCTGATTACCAAAGAAGATCTTGACTCTGCCGGATTCAAGTCCAACGCTGCTATAAGAAAACGTGTCATAGGTAAAGACCTTAACGACCCGGACACCCGGACGGACATAACAAACGTAGCTCAAGCATCTAAAGATCAAGAATTAAAGATTGGCGTGAATCGCCTGCTGCAAGGAGTGCCTAGTGAACAACGTGATTTGTTTTCCACAAGAAAAGCAAAACCTGTCACAGGAGAAAAAAGAACACGCGATGCAGATAATTTACAGAGCGTGGGAGTCCCTGCAAGCAGTCGAGATACCACACAATTTACTCAGGCTGACCCAGAGCCAGTGGGAAGAACTGGAACTAGAACTGAACAACCTACTACTGGAAAAAGAGGAAAGTCTGGTGCACTAAAACGTAAAATTACATACGTCATAAAAGCAAGGACACTAGGCACGCCCGAAGTATCACAACCTAACACCGAAACTGGCGAGATAACTGTCACGTTCCCTGATGGGGAAATTAGAACAATGAAGAAGGAAAATGGCTTGTTTGTTGCCACCGACCTTCCAGATAAAACAGGTGTCATCTTAGGAGAAACCCCTACAAAGGCTATAAAAGCCCTTGAGAAACAACGCACAGGTGTGCAGTTACAGCGAGAAGCTAGTAAGAAGATAGGTGCCACTAAACAAAAGACGAAACTACCTAAACAAAAAACTGCTCCTAAGAAAGCCGAAGAGACTGTAAGTAAGGAGCAAGCCGCTAAGAATAAAGCGTCGGTTGCAAAAGAACGTAACAAACTGCGTAAGCAGTTAATAGCTGATGGTGCAGATCCACAAGATGCAACAGCGGTGGCGCGTGAAGAAATAACAGACGAGCAAAAATTTTCTACCAACCCACCAGAACCTCAAACTACAACAGATAAACAACAAGAAGATTTCCCCAAATCCAGAGAGCTAACTGAAGGACGGCGCACAGAAAAAGAACTACGCGCAGAACGCGATAAGTTGTTAAAAGCAACAGCCAACGGCACTTTGATAGACGCCGTGAGGTATGTTGCCCGTAACGCAAACAATGCGTTTGAAGAGGTAGTGGCTACTAAAGTGGGCAGACAACTACAACGCCTAGCAGACGCAGGAGTAAATCTTAGTTATGTCATTGCGGACATAAATGGTAACGAAGAGGTGAACGGAGTTGCTGGCAACACTACAACACGTTTTGAAGCGGGCAAACAGTTAGATGTAAAAGTTAAATTAGTTCTTACCAACGATGCTACATCCGCCCACAACGGTGTGAATCATAGAACCCTTCTTCACGAAGCCGTACATGCTGCGACGGTAGGGTCTTTAATGTTGGCGGAAAGAGATCCTAAAACCGTAGCTAAAACAAACCCTAGATTAATCAAAGACGCAAAAGATTTAGAAGACTTAACTACAGCAATTCAAAAATACGTTGCCGAAAGACTTCGTGCTTATGAAGCAGCTTCAAGAAGCCCCACTGGAGCGTATCGAAGACCCATGGACGATAGGGTTCTTCTTAGTCGATTTGAATACAAGGCCGCTAAAAAATTCAGTAATGCCGTTGCTAACTCTCGTGAGGTTATAGCTTGGGCGCTTACTGATCCTGATATGCAAAAGTTGTTAAGTAAAATAACTTACAACACGCGCACAGGGAAAATTGAACGAGGCACCACAACAGAGTTAGCGGATGCTTTTAGGGTCAAAGATGGAAAGACATCTTTGCTCAACGCATTTTTTAGAAAAATAGCTAAACTTTTGGGGATAACGCCAAAGCCCAAGTCAGTAGAAAATACGGCATTTGTTGAGCTTTTACGTGTTAGTGAAAACCTTCTTGAGATAGGCCAAGACACCGCGAATAAATTAGCGTTTGCGATTCTACCCGCAGATACTTCGTTTACAGATAGAGCGCAAGAAAATTCGGGGTTGGTGCCACGTAATGAGGCAGCAGGTAAGAACCTACTTAATAAAGCTGCGGAAAGTGTACCTATCCTTAACTCAAATGGTGTTCAACGGCTAACCAACGCTATATCAGACATATCGGTGCCTCAAAGAGCAAAGTCTTTTGTGTTATCTCTATTAAGTCTCAATGGCTTGGAGATGGTTGCTAAAAAGTATGTGCCTAAAGTATCTGAAGTAAGAAAACTCGTGCTTCAAGAAGCTGGGCGTTTGCTAGAACTAAAACAGCCGATAGATACAGCAATAGATAAAATATCTAAGTTCGCCAAAGCAAACAAAGAGAAGGTAGACATACTCAACAGACTCATGCCGTATAGCTCTCTAATCGGCGTAGACCCATCCAAACCGAGAAGCACGTACAAAGAGGATGCGGATAAGCTGGCTGAGTATGACACCATGACTCGTAAGGGTGGTGACTACGAGAAACTTGGCCCAGAAGGGCAAGCGATATACAAGCAGATTCATAATGTCTATGCGTCCTTGTTTAAGGAAGTCGGTAGGGCAGTGGAGGCTCGTTTGGAAGCTACTAACCTAGATCCTGCGGCTCGTAAAAACGTGTATGACGAACTGATAAACAAGTTATACAAAAAAGCAACGATTGATCCGTTCTTTCCGTTATTGCGAGAAGGTGAGTTTAGGTTGGAGTACGAAGCGGTAGACCCAGAAACAGGGCAGTTGGAGTATTACACAGAAAATTTTAAGACTGAAAGTGCCAGAACAGCCGCCATGGAAGAGCTAAAAGGCATGGCAGCAAAAATTAAACTTAACAATATGAACGCTTTCGAGGATTTAAAAGACGCTAACTACCGTGACGCCCCCGCTGGGTCATTTGTAAATAACGTGTTAGGTGTATTAGACAAACAGAAGTTTGAAAACGACACCACCAAAAAAGCTGTGCAAGACGAAATCATAAAACTGTTTTTGGACACGCTGCCAGAAAGATCATTTGCACAGTCGTTTAGACCTCGTGAGGGTATTCGCGGGTTCATAGGTGATCCGCGATTATTACGTGATGAAAAATACCCAAATCACGACATGGTAAGGTCTTTACGTGTTAGGGCTGGTTCTATAACCAGACAACTTGTGCGGATGGAGTACGGATCGAAATTTCAAAAACTACAAGAAGAAATAGAAGAGGACTACAAGAAATTAAGGAAAGACGGGAGCGTAGACTCAAAGACTAAAAGACTCGCGTTGGAGTATACGCAGGAAATAGAAGAACGAATCAAGTTCGCTAAAAATCCTGATGTGCAAGATTGGGCTAAAAACCTTACAACATTCGGGTTTACCATGACGTTGGGCCTTAACGTGTCCTCTGCGTTAGTTAACTTTTCTCAACTACCTATGGTAATCGCACCGCACTTAGCTGGTACACGAGGCGAAGACGGTGAGTTGTTTGGGTACGCAAGAACAACCAAAGCGATAGGAGAGGCTATGCGCCTCTTCAGAAATGCGGGCATAACTGAAGAAAACGTAAAGTATCTACCGTTCCTTAAAAAACGCAAAACGATTATGAAAATGATCGGTGCAGAAGGTATGGATCAAACCGAAATTAGTTCGGCCCCTTCGCTGGATAACTACGACTTTGACTCTAAGGACATGCCTCAAGAAATAAAAGAGTTCAAAGTGTTGGTAGAAGTAGCTATGAGGGACGGACAGTTGAACCGTTCTATCGTTTACGATCTGCTAGAGCTAGATGAGATAGATAGTGTCCGAGGCAAGATCGGTGCCGTGTCTGGGTTCTTCTTTCATCACGGAGAGCGTATGACTCGTCAGGTGGCTCTTGCTGCCTCTTATCGTTTGATGTTGGACTCTATGAAGAGAGCTGGCAGAAAGATTGACGATGCTGCCATGCGAGAAGCTGCCGAGTTTGCTATCTATGAAGTCGAGCTTACCAATGGCGGCACTGCTGCGGCATCTGCACCAAGAATAGGGCAAAAGGGTGCTGGCAAGGTAGCGTTTCTGTACAAGCGGTACGCTGTGCAGATGATGGAACTTTTAGCCAAGTTAGCAATGGATACATACAAAGGCAACGATAGAAAAGCCGCAATGTACCAGCTTGGCGGAGTGTTTGGTGGTGCGGGTTTGGTTGCGGGTATACAAGGACTGCCGGTATACGGTGCGATTGCAACAGTGTATGACTTGTTAAAGGGTGATGAAGACGAAGACTTAGATACGGTAGTACGTAAAACCTTTGGCGAAGGGTGGTATGGCGGTCTGGGTAACTACATTCTTGGCTTTGATGTTGCTAGTCGTATGGGTCTTTCCGACTTGATATTCCGAGACAGGTTAATCGAAAAAGATCAATCCTTGTTCTTTGATGCAATCGAAATACTGGGTGGCCCTGTAGTCGGTGTAGGTATGCAGATGGAACGTGGTTTCGACAAGATGTTCCAGCAAGGCGAGTTTTACAGAGGTGTGGAGTCAATATCCCCCGCTGCTATACGCAACGGATTAAAGTCAGTTCGGTTCTACGAAGAAGGAGCTTTAACGCAACGAGGCGATGTGATC
>CENS01008568.1_pt1 | contig 9985 bp, 7 predicted proteins | sample 530201 | NCBI WGS metagenome assembly CENS01 (sample SAMEA2619747, study PRJEB7988) | marine metagenome | biome: marine biome (ENVO:00000447); feature: surface water layer (ENVO:00002042); material: "saline water (ENVO:00002010), including plankton (ENVO:xxxxxxxx)" | depth 5 m | reverse complement strand
TGCCGGAACATCGTACGGGCCTAGTTGCATAGGATCTATCAGTGGAGGATCACTTGCAACATACCTTAATAATGGTGAAGGATTTGGAAAATTTGCAGCAGTTTTATACTACGATAGACATATATCATTTGCAGAACAGGGTGATATATATAATGCTTATTCAACGAGGTTCGGTATATAATGCTGAAAGGTATAATTGAACTAGAAAACCTTACGGCTGATCCAACTACTGGTTTAGTCGCTGGACTAATGTATTACAATACCACAGACAATAAAGTTCGTATTTATGATGGAAGTTCATGGGGGGATCTATAATGGCGATACAGTATACAATGAAGTTCACGAATGATGTTTCTTTAAAAAACAATGTCACCTTAAATGATGGGAATACAGTAGTTCAAAAATACATTACTAGAGTAAGAGGCATCCTAGAAGGTGTAGATGAAGAAACGGGCAAAGTGGCACAGCTTGATCTGTATTTGGAAACATCAAACCCATCGCAAAAAGATCCAGATCAATTTATAGAATATGACCAATTAACAAATATGCCAGATGCATTGAAATCTGGATTAATAGCACTGGGCAATCTTCCAGAAAACCAATCTCAAATACGACGAACTCTATATGATTTCATCAATGGGCCTTATAGTCATGAATCTACTTGGACACAAGAGCAAATCTCCATAGAGACATTGCCATGAAATACTCCATAAAGATAACAGACAATGTCAGACTGCTACCAACTGCAATGCTAGCAGATGGGGCTATTGTAAAAGATTATGTAGCTTCTGTTTATTGTCTTCTTATAGGTAAACAAGATCATGAATCTGTTTTTCATGACGGCTGGGTGCATCTAACGCATCCAGCAAAACGAACATCTGCTGGCTTTATCCCCTATCGAGAGATGGTTACTCTGACAGAGGATATATATGGCCAGTGTTTAGACTGGTCAAATGACCAAGATAGGCGTAAATTATTACAATTACAAATGGATGTCTTGCTAAAAGACAAGCATATACTCACAACCGCCCCATGGGGCATGGAGGACTAAAATGGCTATCAACTTTAAGTTGACCATAACGCCTCGCGTTAATGTGCTTTCACAGGCGACCCTATCGGATGGGGCGCAGGTGACTGATTATATAGACGCGATTGTATGTGAATTACGAGCAACTGATGAGGCAACGGGAACAGATGCTTGGGTAGATTCTTGGGTTAATCTGGCAAAGCCTTCAGAGAAAACCGCTGCAGATTATGTGCCTTTTTCTGATATGAGCCAAATACCTGAAGGTGTAAAAGCTAAAATTGATGCTTGGGCCAATGATGAACATCTTAGAGAAGCTTTGACGGAAGATGTCAACAGGCGCATTGGTGCACCAAGAGAAGAATCGGCTGCGTGGGAGAACCAAGTATCTGATATTTAGCATTGTAAAATGTATGTTAAACGACATATATTTATATATATAACAGACAACGCGGAGGAGCGTAATGGTTACTGAAGAACAGATGAAAGAGCGTCGATCCAAGCTATTGGAAGATAGAGAACGGCTAATCCAGTCCATTCAAGAAGGATCGAGCAAGTTAGCAGAATTACAGGCACAATTACAGCAGTTTAATGGTGCCATAATGGCTATAAATGAGTTTGTTCCGCCCGAAGAGGGTGAAATTAATGCAATGTCTAGTGGTGAGGCTGAATTGCCCATCGAAGAAACAACAGAAGCCGTGTAGCAGATACACTACGCAATTTCTCATATCGTGTGGGCGATGGAATGCTTAAGCATCCGAGTCATCCATCGCCCACATACCGTTAAATCGATTAGCCCTAGATAGATTTATAATTTAAAAGTATATATAACAATGACTTATAAACATCTGGGGCATTTTTATGGATAGCAAGTCTAGCCAAGAGATAATTGATTTAATCCACCAAATAGACAAAAGAACAGCGGTTATGAATAACACGCTGATAATCCTATCGAAGGAGCAAGAAGAGATTAAATCGTGCATGAGGGAACGACTAAATGAGATTGATAACAGAGTTAGATCACTAGAGAATTGGAGAGTATATACAATAGCTGGAGCAGCAGCCTTGTATTTTGTGGTTGAAAAGCTCCTACCTCTTTTTATAGGCATAATGGGCGATGGCAAATCTTAAATGGGAACTTGGTGTAGTATCTTTTCATGACTCTCTTGAGCCAGTTAAGCAAGTAACCCACCTAACACAGCAATATGTAACCCCTACAACTGCTGGCAATAAAAACATATTTGTAGATACGGACGTTGCTGACCATAGACAAGCGCCTTTTAATCTATTTGATAAACAAAATCCTCTACCTGGGACTATAGGACATATAGGCCCATCAACAAATTCAGATTATGAAGGTTCTATTGAGCCTTTTTCGCTAAGCACATACGATAACGCAGGGTCTAATAGGACGTTAACGCTAGATCAAGGAACGGAAGGTCATTTATATCCCCTTCCACACTCTACATACGAGATAGGTGACCCCGTTGTTTTTTCATCTATGCCATCTAATTGGACTCCGCCTACGGGGCAAACATTAAATGGCATAGGATTGAAATACTTCCCCATAGGAAGAAAGAGTGATTTTCTTTCAGATTCTTATATACCTTCACCTACAAATACAACCAGTGAAAACTCATATAAATACATAAACAAATATGGACTAAGGCTGGTCTTAAATGACTCTAATTCAAATACAAATAGGTTTATCTCTGCCTACACCCCTGTAAATTCTTTCAACCCTAGAATACCTAGATATAGAATTGCATGGAGTCAACGGGTAGGACTCTATCAGCGCAAGTTGCCAGCGGGGCTATCAGGCGCTGATATAAAAGTTAGGCTTACAGCCTGCGATGCAAAAGGCGATGCGGTAGTAAAGCTTGGCAGTAACGGATATTCAGACGATTCAGAATCCCAGCAAGTTGTTTCTGCCCAAGACAATACCTCTGTAACACAAGCAGACTATGACTGGAATACAAAATATGCACTCATTGGTGGATCAAGAGACCTTCCAACATATACAAATTATAATGCAAGCTCAGTAGGTCAATTTTATTTTAGAGAAAATCCAAATCAACATTATAACAAGTCCAAGTTTCTAACCTCTAGCAGATTGAAGATAGATCTGTGTTTGTTTAATGGACAGAATACAACCTTGGACTTTGATGATATTATACTGGAACATGCAGCTGGTACGAGTAGAGAATACTACGGCTTCTATGAAATACAGGACTTCCCTACCGAAGGGTCAGTCACTTGGAATATACGGCAGAGTGCGACTTCAAAGAGGAATGTCACCACAAACAATATACTGAAAATAAATAGTTCGTTTGGTGAACAGCCTCCCAAGTTTGAGGTAACCGCTCAGTATAACAACGTAAAGTCCCAAATCTACGAAGATCTACGCGTCATAGAAGAATGGCAAAAGAGAAACCACATGGTTTCCTTAAGGACATTTAACCCTTCACTCCCTGATGTCATGGTCGGGTTCATAACCTTGTCTGGGTATAACAACGAGCTTCCAGGGCTAGATCGAGTGTCTTTCTCTTTTAAATTTGAAGAGGCATAATGGCTTCCTACGCAACATGGTATAATACTGCCAATGCATCTGGAGCATCTGGGCTTGCTGATATAAATGATGCTAGCTATGCCGGCGATCCTATAGGAACTATATCCAATGCACTTTATTGGGAAAGTAGAGCATACGACCAATTAACTTCTATTTTCCTTCAGCTTGGAGCCAATCCGGGCCAAGGAGTTAATGGAAATTTTACAGTCAATATAGATGCCGTTGCCAATGAAACATCCTCTATAAACTTTGGAACGGCTGGTACTGTAGGAGGAGCTGACCCAAGCATAACTTGGAACTCAGGATTAACATCGTTTGTATTTTCACATCCGATAATACTATCAGGTAGCCAAGATATAGGCTCGGCCGCACTTCGCGTTGGCGATATATATTCTAATACACTTGATACCAGTGGCGCACTTACCATAGGGGGCGACCTAACTGTTAGTGGTGTTACACAGCTAGAATCTGTGACCGTTCTGGGACAGCTAACAGCGGCAACACTTAACATTGATACCAATCTTACCATAGATGGCACACAGTTAACATTACTTGATTCACACACAGGAGCTCCCACCCTATCAGCCTCCCTAGTTGTTAATCGCGGTGACAACACGGACTCTTCTATTAGATGGTTTGAAACGGGTGTTGATTCAACAAGCAAGTGGCAAGCTTACAATATATCTTCTTCAGCCTTTAATGACCTCGCACTGCTGAATGATGACGGCTTTACCAATGATAATGTGTTTGAATCTTCTGGCGGATACTATGGGATATCAAATTACGCGGCTCGATCAGATCATAATCACTCAGGGGCATCTCTAGCCGCCACAGGAACTGATGAGACATCATTTACAATAGATAGTGATTATACTTCTGGCCCAGAAAATATTGAACTAAGATTTGCCGATTCAACTAATTATATCAGGTATAATCCTGGCGAAGCAAGCCCCCGCTTTATATTTAGTGATGACCTAGATACTCCCCTCATAACTACAGCCGACCTAACAGTCACAAACGGCCTTACTTTAAGTGGGTCGGTGACAGGCGATCTCTCTATTGATGGCGCTATAATCACATTGGAGGCCGATAATGCAGGGGGCTTCTTTGATTCAAATGTTGACATACGCGTTAACTTGGGCATGGGCGGCAATCGCAATATACGATGGGATGGAGATACGGGATCCCCGTATGGTGGTCAATGGAAATTCACGAATGATGGGTCTAACTACTATAACTTTATAGGGACGGATGCATCAGGCAATATTATTATACCTGGCGATATAGATGGTGCATTTAACGCAACATCTAATTATTTGGTGCTTCGCAGTAATCAAGGAACAGATGGCGATGGTGGATTCACCGTAGATCGATTAAGTGGATCTGTTTCTATCAATTGGGTTGACAATATATCTTCATGGCAATTTCAAGATACATCAGGCACCTATAATTTAGTAGGCACTACAAAGAATCAAACCCTGACAAATAAAACTCTTACCTCTTCTACCTTAGATAATCCAACGGTAAGTAGCGGCACTTTTTCAGGTTCTCCCTCATTCACAGGAACGCCTTCCTTTTCTGGATCGCCAACATTTACAAACGCACCCTCTTTTAGTGCAGCAGTTTCCGATCCAGTGTTCTCTGTTAGTAATTCAGAAAAGATTGTAAACCTAAATGCAGATTTTGTTGATGGTAAATCGGTTGATGACACCTTAAACTCCAATGCCTACTTATGGTCGGCCGATAAAATAATCACCTATGTAGACTCACAGGTACCATCTGATTTTACCCCCGACCCCCACCAGGCAGAACACCAAGCGGGTGGCAATGATTTCCTTACAGGGACAGTCGGGATCAGTGGCACTACAAGTGATACGTTTACTATTGAAACAGAAGCCGCAGAGCCAGCGACTCTACACTTAGGCAATACGGGCCTATACAAAGTCCACATACTATCTAATACATCTAAAACGATGGGCATTGGAGGCACAGGCGTTTCTGTTCAGCCATCCTCAACTGGGCAGACGCTTGGATCCACGGCCAATAGATGGGATGCAGGTTTTTTCGGTAAATACGTTAATATAGAGCCGATTACCTCCGCTTCGTATCCTTCTGCCAATGGAAGCATTTGGTTTAAAGCGCCTGAAGGTGGCGGAAGTGATTATGTGTTTACTATCCGCGTAAACAGCAGCACGTTCGATCTCTTTAATTCGAGTGGCAGTTTAGGCGCAGACGTAACGGGAGCCTCCGCCACTTGGAATATGCCAAGTGGCATGACAACGGGAAGTAGTTCACTCGTCACAAACTTAAATGCGGATCAGGTGGATGGGAAAGATGTTGATGACACCACAACATCTGTAAATAATCTGTGGACAGCACAAAAGATATCTGAACATGTAGCAGCCCTAAACCAGTGGACACTTAGAACAACTTCAGACATATCCATTGAGCCAAACTTTGTAGTAGAATTTGATGCAGGTAGTGGTCTTAATAGAACATATCTACCAGATGCCGGTAATGTTCATACGGTGACGTATAGCCATGCTACTCCAGCTTCAGTAGCACAAGACATTAATAACACAGGGACGTCCTTCATACAGGACATGACATTTGACCTATTTGGTCACGTTGGTTCTGTGACAAGCGTTGATCCATTTACATTGCGACCCGCTTTCAACCCAAGCAATGGATCGCCGTTTACTACAAATAGCACTGTCTTAGTAGATAACCTAAATGCTGAACGAGTTGGCGGTAAAATCGTCAACGATACATTATCATCTGATGCGTATTTATGGACAGCCAATAAGATAATTTCCTACGTCGATAATAATGAAGTAGGCATAACGGGCGGAAGCAGTGGAACCCTGGTTAGCGGGGATAAAGTTGAGTTTAGCACAAATGCTGGCATAGATCGTACCTATGCATACAACGGCCCCAGTAATACGCATGTCATATCACTAAATCATTACACCCCGTCAACAGTTGCATCTGACGTCACAAACACTGGCGATTCTCTTTTAAGAAGTATCGCATTTGACCAGTATGGTCATGTTGAATCTATATCAAGCTATAATCCTTTTGTAAATGTTCCAGCATTCAATCCAAGCAATGGTGCCCCATTTACAACTACAAGTACTGTAAAGGTCGTAAACCTAAATTCCGACCTGCTAGATGGATTACATCTAGATGCAGAAGCAACGTATTCGGATGCTGCGTTGTGGAGAGGGTCTGATATAAAGGGGTATATAACCGCCAATCCCCAATACAGCTATTGGCGATTGTTAGTAAATGGAACCTACTACAATGTAGAAGATGGATTTACTGGAGAATGGGATAGTGGGACAGGTATTGACGTTACGGTATCTGGCAATCGAGTCACCTACGCCCATGCGAATACCAGTTCGCAAACCAATATAACCAATAACAGTGAAACATTTATAAATGACCTATCATTTGATGACTTTGGCCATGTAACCAGTGCGACATCTGTAAATCCATTTGTCTCATCGCCTTCATTTACTAGCCTGTCCCCATTCACTGTTAGTTCCACAAACAAAATAACCAACCTGAATGCTGACAGTGTTGATGATATTCATGTAGGAACTGGCAACTCCAATCTGTGGACAGGTGGCACAATTAGCACAGCCATTTCGGATGTGCAACAATCTATACTTAATCAGACCGACAATTATGGTTACTGGAATATAACCGTCGATGAAACTGCGGTTTCAAGCCTTCAATCGACTGTTTCATCAAATCAGCGCCTGACCTTACGTTACGGCAATATGATAAGCTTGGATGCGGTTGATATAACGCAATCGACCAAGTATGTATCCTTTAACCATAATACCGTATCACAGAACACCGAATTAAATACTACTACCCCAAAGGGAACGAATGGATTTGTCTCTGAGATCACCTTCGATGCTTATGGACATGTAACAGACTTAGTTTACAGAGACCCATTTACATCGTCAGATGCGCCGTCCTTCACAAACGCGCCTCAGTTTCAAGATAGTCTATATCCATTTATTGTAAGTTCCACAAACTTGGTAGCCAACTTAAATGCAGACCGCGTTGATGGATATCATGTCGATACCGATTCATCATTCGGTGATAATGAAATTTGGAGAGGGTCTGAAATAAAGACATGGGTAAATACCCAATCCCCATCGGCATATAGTTGGTTTATACGTGCAATTAATCAAAGTAATACACTAATCGGCCCTGGGACATATGAGTTAGTGTCGGACGATGTATTACAGTTCAGAGAAGGCAGTGGCATAGATTTAGATTTTTCTATAATCAGCAACAGGCCAAATATTTTTGTAAATCACGCTGATACCTCTTCACAGTCTTCAGTTACCAATACATCTAATACAGTCATTAAAAGCATATCCGTAGATGACTTTGGCCATGTAACTAGTATTTCTTCAAGCAATGAATTTCAGGCTCGTCCTACATTTACCAATAGCAATGGGCCATTTAATGTTCTTTCTACCAGCAAAGTAACCAACCTAAACGCTGATCGATTAGATGGGTATGATGTAAACGATACGCTTCTGAGTGGGTCTATTTGGACATCTGGCAAGATAGAAGAGCGTGCTCAATATTGGGCCAATACAGTCCAGTCACAAAATGCCGCACGATCATTTGATATAAATATCGTTGGAACGGGCATAAATACGTCCAATAAAGTCAGTACGACAGTAAATGGTAATGGATCGGATGAAGTGACGTTTACGGCTGGATCCGGCATAAGCCTGTCTGGTAGTGGTGCGATAACCTCAACTAACTATTCCGTAAATATTGCACATGCGGACACAAGCAGTCAAAGCTCCGTAACAGCAAGTAATCCAAGCTCAATATACGCTGTTGGACTTGATGATTATGGTCATGTAACCTCCCTCTCCTATCGGAATCCCTTTTCCTCTACCCCAGCCTTCACAGCGTATCAACCATTCACTGTATCTAGCACCTATAGAGTAAATAATCTAAATGCAGATCGTGTAGATGGATATAATGTAATAAATGGTTCCAACTATGCTCTATGGACTGGGGGGCAGATAGTTAATTATGTGGCTAGCCAACTTCCTTCTCCGTATACCTATTGGCAAGTACAGGCGAATGACGAATTTGGCTCAGGGGTTGTATTAAATTACCATAAAGTTGACTTTCGCGCAGACTCTCCCTTGAGTGTAGTTAGGACAGTCGCTCCTAGTAAAAACATACTGACATTCAGCCACAACACGGCCATGGGCGGGACGGTCACTGCTAGCTCTTATTCTTCTATATACAGCCTTCAGTTTGACGGGTATGGCCATGTCACAAGTGTTCAAACAAGAAATAACTTTGCCGGCGCTCCTTTATTTAATTCAAGTGGCTTCACTCCACCCTTCTATGTCAATTCTAGCTCAAAAGTTACTTCTTTAAATGTAGACCTTGTCGATGGTTGTCATGTACAGTTTTCCACAGGTGTATACAACGACACAGAATTATGGCGTGGAACGACGATAAAATCCTATGTAGCTGCCAATGCGGGTGGATCTGACTATACGTGGAATGCAAAAGTTGGATCAAGTTCGTATGAAATATCGAACAATGAAACATTAGAATTTGATAATGGATCAGGGTTAGACGTATCCTTTGATACTGGAAACAACAAGGTCATATTCTCACATGCAAATACGAGCAATCAAGGTAGTGTATCAAATGGGAATACGACCTTTATAAAGAGCGTTACGCTCGACACCTATGGACACGTATTAGGACTAGTTTCGGTGAGTCCTTTTGGTGCATCCCCTTCTTTTACCGGATACCAGCCCTTTTATGTCAGCAGTTCTATTAAGGTTAGCAATTTAAATGCTGATTCCGTAGATGGATATCATGTAGGTTCAGGGGATAGCAATGTTTGGCTCGGATCTACTGTAAAAAGTCATGTTTCCAATCAATTGTCGGGCGTGAGTTTTAGTGGCGGTACAGTGGCTAATGCCACAACCTTCCAAAGCGATACCACTATCGAAGACACATTAACACTCGGCACCGCCTCTGCAAGCCTATCTGGGCTTCTAAAAATAAAAAAACAAAGCTCTCAATCTGGACTTTGGAATGCACAAATTTGGACTACCGGGAATAGTTCCAATATCAACATAGGCAACAATGGTGGATATAGTTCTTACGTAGCAACTACAAACCAATATGGCACTTGGTATTTCGGCAGTTATTCGCCTACTGGATTCTATATTGGTCATAGTTCAGGCGGAGGATATCATTACTTCCTTACAGATTCAGGCGCTCATTACTGGGGAAATGGCTCCACTAAAAAAGGAAGCTATTACTTCCGTTCGGATAATACGGGATCATTCCAAAAGCAATGGCACAATAGTAGTGCA
>CENS01000779.1_pt1 | contig 10001 bp, 16 predicted proteins | sample 530201 | NCBI WGS metagenome assembly CENS01 (sample SAMEA2619747, study PRJEB7988) | marine metagenome | biome: marine biome (ENVO:00000447); feature: surface water layer (ENVO:00002042); material: "saline water (ENVO:00002010), including plankton (ENVO:xxxxxxxx)" | depth 5 m | reverse complement strand
CGACTCCTCCCTCTATTAATGGTGAAACTGATTCTGATAGTTCTTTAGTTGAAAACGCATTAAAAAAATATAAAGAGTCAAAGGATAGGACAGTTAACCAACCCGTAAAACCTGTTAAAACTAATATAAAAAGAATTGATTAGGAATGGTTATTGATGACATTAAATATTTGTTAGACGAAAAAAATTACTATGATACCGAATTTGAAAAAAGACAAATAGTTTTAGCTAATACATTTTCAGAAAAAGATAGACACATTACAGGTTGGAAACTTAGAATGGGTGGTGAATATAAAAAAACATCACCTTTTACTATTTTTAGAAATGGTGAAATATTTAAACACTACGACTCATCAAAGTACTCAGATTTTTTAGGGAGTAAATCGATAGATAAGAAAGTTATTGTCATATTGTTAGAGAATCAAGGTTGGTTAGAAAAAGATTTAATCGAAAATTCGTACTTTAATTGGGTTGGGAATATTTATAAAAGGAAGAAGAGTGTTTACGAAAAAAGATGGAGAGGATTTGCGTATTGGGATTCATACACCAATAAACAAATAGAATCTACACTTAAATTGGTTAATCACTTGTGTGAAATACATAACATACCTAAAAAGTGTGTAGGACATAATACCTTTATTGATGGTATTGAATATTTTGAAGGTGTTGTGTATAGAAGTAACTACTTTAAAGAAAGTACTGATTTAAATCCTAGTTGGGATTTTAAAAAATTTAAAGAATTAATAGAAGATAAAAAATAGAACTATGAGTCAACACGATGAAACAAGAAGGATGTTAGGGTTAATTAGGGAGAATCTTAATACTAACAAAAAAAATAAAACTTTACTTAGAGAACAGTCTGAAGTAAAAGATGATATTGATTTAGGAGAAGAAGATTCTGCTTCTTTAGTAGAAGAAGAAAAAAAGTTTAGAGATACTGTAACACCTAGAGTTGAGTTTAATAGGTTTAAGTTATACCCAAAAGCACAGAATGTTGAGTTTAGTGGTAAGTTCACATCTAATAATTTAGAGTGGTTTTATTCATTAGACGATACTAATGGTGTTTATATAACTGCGGATTTATTACAATTAGATCAATCATCATTAGAACAGATTCAAAAACTAGTGGCATATTATGACACATGGTCTAATGAATGGGCAACCAAAATCGCAGAAGAATATAAAAATGAGGTTGTTGATGAAGAAAACGCAGAAGAAGGTCCAGAACCTTTAGAAACAGAAGAGAATCTTGATGAACCATTCGGTGGTGAAGGAGAACTATAAACTATGGTAAAGTTTGATATAGGTATAAAAGATATTTTTATTATTGTTTTAGGTTTAGTAATTGTTACTATGATACTTTTTAGACCTTCTAAAGATATTAGTATGTATGAAGAAGAAATAAACATACTCAACCAAAGAAATAAAATATTAATTGATATTAATGATAGTATATCCATTGCAAATAATTTATTAGAAAATCAAATATCATTATTAGAGGTAGATGTTGAAACAGTTAATGATAAATTAATTGATAATGAAAAAGAAATAAATAAACTAAAACGTAATAAAGGTGAAATATATAAACACGTTAATAGTCTGGATGTTGATGGTGTTACCAGTGGTCTCTCAGACTACCTTAAACGGAAACATTGAATCATTAATTAATGATAAAGGTGATACTTTAATTGTTATGCCTTTAGAAGAAGCTAAGATGTTACTTACAGATTTATTAGAGTGTGAGGTTACAGATAGTTTATTAAATATTTATGTAGAAAGAGATAGTTTAAACAAAGAAAAAATTATTTTAAAAGATAATATCATTGAAAAACTAAAGTTGCAGAATCAAAATAGTGAAAATATTATAAAAAACTTAGAGGATATAGTAGGAAATAAAGACGAAGAAATATCCCTTAAAGATAAAACTATAAAGGAACAAAAAAAAGAGATTAAAAAACAAAGAAACCTAAAGAGAATAGGTTTTATTGGTTCCATTGTATTACCTATAGTAACATTAATTATCTTATTGTAATTTTTTATAAAATTCTTAATATTTATTAATAAAGATATTTTATGAAGGATTTACACCTTAAACAAATCATTAAAGAAGAATTAACTAAAACTGATGAAAATAAAATCGGTGTTATGGTACGCAAAGAGATTAAAAAGTCCTTTGGTGGTGATTTAGAAAAAAAAGTTTTAAAGATTATTGAAAAAGAATTAAAGAGTAGTAAGTTTAAAAAAGATATTGTAGAAATAAATAAAGACGTTCTTGTCAAACTCTATAGAGAGTTGTGGATGAGAAGACAAATGTGGTTAACAGGTATAAAGTAATGAGTAGAGAAAAAATGTCAGGAGACTATCAAAAGACAAGAAGTGTGATAATGTCTTGTAGTAATTGGGATCAACTTAAGGTTGGAATTAAAATGTATAATCAGCTTAATAAGTTACATGAATTACCAGAAAAGGATTTGGATAAGTTAGAAAACTTAATTGGTTTAATGAAAATCAAGTGTAAAAATACTTCAGCATATGATGTAATCGAAAAAGTAGATGAAGATAGAAGTCCAATAGGTGACCAATTTCATAAAGCAGCACAACAGAGTGGTGTTAATGATTTAAGAGGTATAGTTTTTAATGAAGAAGAAGAACTTAAAGGTGGGGAATCCGATGGTATGACAGAAGAAGATTTAGCAGAAAAACACAATGTAGATGTTAAAGATATAAAAAAAGAAATCAAAGTAGGTGTGAAAATAGAAATGGAACACACAGACGATAAAGATATTGCAAAAGAAATTGCAATGGATCACATTTCAGAATACGCGGATTATTACACTGATCCTGAGTATGGTATTATTGCCATTGAGGATAAGTTGGGTGACAATAAAAAAACAGTTAGGATTTCTAAATCAGATATGGATAAATTACATAATGGTGGTGAAGTTAAAATTGATGGTGTAGAATTGTCTTATAGAGAGAATGTTGATGAGGATTTGAATACTAATAGAATTGCTCAAAGAAAAAGAGATGACTTCAGAAAAGAATATAGAAGAAGAGAAACACCTAGAGAGTTTGAACAAATAAGAAGAGTAAGAGATGAAAAACCTGACTTTGAAGATTTATATGTTGATTTAGATTCTGAAGATGAGATTGAAGAAGCTACAGGTGCAGCTTCATCTGGGGCATTTGTTGGACCTATGGGTGGTAAGACAATAAGTAGGACATTCAAAAAATCCGATATCCCTACAACTAAGAATGGTATAGTAGGTAAAAGACAAACAGGGTTACCAATAGGTAAAATGTACTCATTTAATGAAGATAAGGAAGTATTGGAAGAGGAAATAACTACGGGTAATGATATTATTGATACTTTATTAGGTATTTTCATCTCTTCTAGGTTAGCTGGTGTTAAAACCAAAGAGATACCACAATATTTAGCTGAGTTAGGTCCAGAGTTAATTTTATACTTTATGAAATTTTTGAGGAGGTTCGGTTATTCTGTAGATGTGGATTATATTCGTGATAATTGGAATAATTTATTGAAAAAGGCGTTAGGTAAACATTATAAAGAAGGTGGTATAGTTGAACCATTAAAAGATATTTTATGGGATGGTGGGACTATAAATTATGGTGATGATGCGTCTTTAACTATCAATAAAAGAAAAAAAGACAATTACGAAGAAGAAGAATTAGATGAGGCAACAACTGTAGGTGGTGTTGGTGGTGTTTATGATACACCAGGTTTTGCACCTAGTAAGTTTATGGGTACTGCGGGTAAGAAAGGTAAAGCACCAGTTAAGAAAAAACAACCTAATGATGTTTTAAAGAACTTAGGATACCAAAAAGTTAGAGTTAAAGAAAAATGTAAAAAGTTCCCATACTGCAACCAAAGTCCCGAAGCGATAGAATTTTACAATGAAGGAAGGGTAGTAAAAACAATAAAAAAGGGGAATTTAAAAATAAAATAATAACATTATCTAATTTTTAGATATTTATATAAAAAAGATAAAAATGAAAGGTAAATTTTTAACTAAAAAAACTAAAATAACTATCAGAGAAGAGAAAGAACCTGCTGGTTTAAAAACTGCAATGAAAGCTAGAAAAGAAAGTGGTACTTTCAATACTGATGAGTTAAAAGACTTTGAGAAAAAAATGTCAAAGTATTATGAATTTGATAAAGAGGAAGAATTTATCGAACCTAAAGTAAATCGTTCTGATTATGAAGAAGCATATGAAATCGAAGCATTAGGTGCGGGTAAAATGTCGGCTTTAAAATATGATAATGAAGATACTGAAATATTTAATTCATTTATGAAAAGAATTGATGATTTAAATGATACTTCTGAATACGATGAAGAATTCGGTACAAAAGATGGTTTTGGTGAAGGAGATAAAGAAGATGATACTTATGAAATGTTAAAAACTAATAGTGAAAAATATAAAAAACATAAGTATGATATGCCAGACGAATATCAAGACACACCTAGAGTGAGAGTAACAAAGAATGAATCAAAAAACGATAAAATGAAAAGATTAAATTTTAAAAACGAATTCGAAAGCGAATTTGAGATGAAAAAGTTAATACCTGAACATTATAAAAATGATGGGCAAGTATTTTTAATGGACGATGGAAATCAAACATTTAAAGTTAGATGGGACGAAGAATTAAATGAAGGTACTGTGTTATCATACAAAAATAAAACTATGATTACTGAGGATACTCAAAAGATGAAAAAATTATTCAACTATAAATATTCTGATTCTATGGGTAAGTCTAATGACTATAAAAAAGAAACAGATACATTTAAGAATCTATTTGAATCAACTAAAGGTAAGAAACTATTATAATATATCTTTACAACTACTAAATTAAAGGTATCCATTTGGGTACCTTTTTTATTTTCACTAATATTTATATAAAAAGTATGTTATGAAAATATTAATTACAGAAAGTCAATTAAAAAAAATATTATTAGAAGTAGAAGAAGGTGATCCTGTAAAAAGTGGTGAGAAAAAAACGCCAACGCCTAAAACTAAAGATTATTGGGACCCAGATAACCCAAACTGTATAGGGTGTTTGACAGATAATGGAAGAAAAAGTAATATAGTAAAAGTAAAATCAGGTAAAAAAAATGGTAGTAAAATACCGTTGACATCTGATTCTGCACCATATTATGAAAAAATGGTTGAAAGAATGAACGCAGATGGTTTATATTTTAAGAGTGCTCATGGATATAGACCATATATCAATCAATTTAACCTTGTAGATTGGAACAGATATGAAGATAGTGTTGCAACTAAAAATGTTTTAGAACTTAAAAACGATTTTAGTAAATACAAAAAACCGGGTATTTGGAAAACTAAAAACGATGATGCAGTAGCGGTTCCTGGTAATAGTAATCATGGTTTAGGGTATGCAGTAGATGTCGACTACAAAGGGCCTACTGATGCACAAAATTGGGTCCGTAAAAACGGAAAAGTTTATGGTTGGTATTGGGGTGAAGTTGAATCAGAAGATTGGCATTTTACATTTCATAAAGCACCTAGATTTAGTAAAATGCCAGGTCCAGATGATGAATTAATAAATTTAATGGACGAATTACAGAAGGAAATTGAAACTGCAAATTTTGCAATCGAAGAAGGTGGTGATCCAATGTTTGAATATGAAAACTATTGTTCACAAATTAAAAGACTAGATGAAAAAGGGTTTTCTTTATTAGGTAAGAGTACATTACCACCTAATGTTAATTCGGATAGTGTTGAGGAATATTGTTATGAAGTATTAAAACCACCCTCTCTACCAATTAAAACCGCTGATAGGATATCTGCTAAACCGATGGGAGAATTAGTATATGATAAATATCTAAGACAATTAAATAAAGAGTATGATTTAGAAAATATGTCTAAAAGAGAATTGAAAAAATTAATAAAAAAGGTTAAAGAAGACGGTAGAGAAGATTTAATTAGTACAATCAAAAGATATATCCCTACACCATTAAAAGACTTATACGACATTTATATTAGAAAATAATATGAAATTTAAAAATATATTAACAGAGGCGATAATAGATACTTTAGATATTTCTAAATTAGATAGGGGTATACTAAAAACCATTCATAAGTTTATAAACGAAAAAGGGGTTTTTATTAGTAGGGGTGGTAAGAAAAATGAATGGGATTTAAGTGACGGTGAAAAATTACTTAAGATTTCTAAGGCGTTAGGTTATGATGATTACGATCATTTATTTAAACTTTATAAATTTTATTTAAAAAATAGTGACGTTCTTTTTAATGAATTACCAACAACTGATACAGAAACCACTATAGAACTAATAAAAGATTATGAATTATTAAGACCGATACTATTACAATATATGTATGATAATTATATTGGTAAAGAATATGATGTAGATGGTATTACATGGAAAGTTGATACACCTTTGGGTGATATATCTGAAGCATTAACAGAATCCGCTACTGCGGTAGAGTTATTTACGTGGGGAAGAGTTGTACCAACGGTTGTTGGGTATTGTTCATTTATACCTTCTAAAGCTATGTTTGAAAGAGGGGTATTGGGGTATGATATATTATCGATGGATGATGGTTTATCTGATTATCATGGTACATACGTTAGGAAAAACAAACACCGACATGAAGAAACATTAGCAACAGGTTCTTTGGGGGGTATTAAATATCCTATAAATTTAAAAGAAGAAACATTAAAAAAGTATTTTGATGATTTGTTTAATACATTTGTGGGTGAGGCATTACCATACCCCACAGAAATTATATTAGATTATATGGATCATATTAATGCGCACCAACCACCACAATAATAAAAAAATAAAAATAAAAAATGGAGACTATAAAAAAAGGAAGTAAAGGAATAATAGTAGAATATTGGCAAGAGTTTTTAAAAAACCTCCAATTATATAATTACAAAGTAGATGGTGACTTTGGAAACCTAACACATAACTCAACAATAGAATTTCAAAGAACGAATGGTTTAGTTGCAGATGGTATTGTAGGTAAGAGGACTTGGGATAAAGCATATGAATTAGGTATAATAACAACTGACGAAATGGAAGAACCAGTTGTACCAGAAGATTTTGATTTAGTGATTGAAAAATCTTATATGCCTAAAGATGAATATAGGACTACATCTGAAAAGAAAGATTGGATTTTTATACACCATACTGCAGGTTGGAATAACCCATTTAATACAATTAGTCATTGGGCGAGAGATAGTAGAGGACAAGTTGCAACAGAATTTGTATTGGGTGGACAAAAGATAACTAACAACGACACAGAATATGATGGTGTTGTAGTACAGGCATTTCCTGAAGGTGGTTATGGTTGGCACTTAGGTATTGGAAATAATATAATGCATAGAGCTTCAGTAGGTATTGAAGTAAATAACTTTGGTTGGTTAACTGAAGGTGGGTATTATAAAAAAATTAATGGGGTTAGAACTTGGATTAAAAAGACACCAGGTAAATTTTATACTTATGTTGGTACTGAAGCGGATTGTAAACAAGTTGTTAAATTAGAAAAAGAATTTAGAGGTTACCAATATTGGCACAGATATTCAGATAGACAAATTTTAGAACTTAAAAAGTTATTACTCTACATTGGTGAGAGAGATGGTATAGATGTTAGAAAAGGGTTGCCTGATTTAATAAGGGAAAAAGGTGTAGAAGCATTTGACGAATGTAGTGTATCGATGTGTAACAACACAAAAGGTTTATGGTCACATACTAATTGTAGAACTACTAAATTCGATATGTTTCCACAACCAGAATTAATAGATATGTTATTATCTTTATAATAGGTAAAATATAATTATATTTAACTTATGAAAAATTCTGAATTTATGAATTACATAGTACAACCACTGACATTTGAACAAATGAATTTGTTATATAAAGCAAATGACATAAAATTTGATAAATGTGGTTTATATTATGATTTTATTAAATCATTGAATAAATTATTATCTGACACCTATTTAGGTGTAGAATATATAAATTCAGACAGAGAAACCAAAGAACACTATTTATGGTGTATTAATAAAGTAATAAATAATTTTGAAAAGGAGAAGATAGTTTTTAATAATACGGATAAGTTAAAAGAATATTTTCTTTATTTTTACGATGAATTGTTTTATAAAGATACTGATAAGTCATTAGAAAAATTAGATAAGTTAGCAGAACTATCTTTCAACTACAACAGATTAAAATCTAGATCAGATATGGATATTATGATTGAATTATATAAAATGTTCGATAAATGTTTATATTTTAAGACAAAAAAGTAGGTTTACTATTGATTTTATCGTTTTTTAGTTGTAATATTGGTTTATTATGAACACAAAATTAAAGTTTTTACAAATTATGTTATCTGATTTAGTTTCAGAAAGAGATACTTTAGAGTTAGAACTTAATCGAATTTTAAATGATGTAGAAAGTCCTACAATACATAAAAAAATAGATTTTGATAAACTATTGGGTAGAATTACTAAAACTAATAGTAAGATAAATATGTTGAGCGAATACATGGGTTCAATAAATAATGATGAAAATAATAACAAAAATTAAAAATTAAATTAAAATGGAATTGTACGAACAATTGAAAAGTTTAGTTGCTGGATTAGAAGATGACTTCACAAAGTTTTATGACAAAAGTAATAAAGCTGCAGGAACTAGAGTGAGAAAAGGATGTCAAGAGGTTAAAAACCTTTGTCAAGAAATCAGAGTAGACGTTTCTAGTAAGAAAAACGCATAAAGTTATGGAGGATATTGTTAACAACGTTTATCTATTACTTTTTGTGTTTTCTACACTTGTTATAGTTAGAAATGTTTTTTTTCTAATTAGGAGTGTTAGATTAATGGAAAAGTTTAAAATAGAAAAAACTTCACTAATTACTTTAGGGTTATCAATATCCTACTTCATAACATCAATAATAAATTTTTTAACTTAAATATATGTTTCAAGAAAAATTAAATGAGTTAAGACCATATGTTACAGGTATTAGGTTTGTAAAAGACTTACCCGTTGTTGATGTAGTTCTACTAGAAAATTGGGATATGTTTGAATCTGATAATGTCACATATAAAAACAGTAATACTAATGATAGTTATTATATGGTATTCCCAAAAGACAAAGATGATAGTATCGATACCGTATTAAATCACGTTGAATATGTAATTGACTTTAATATTGAAAAAGAAAATAAGTTAACATTACTTAAAGCTAAAATTGAAGAGTTAAAAGTTTTATTCAGCGATAAACCTTTAACAGATTTGGAGAAATTGAAGTTTGTTATTGAGGCAATACCTGAACCTACATTAAATGATATACCTACCTCTACACCAAGCAGAGAGAGTGTCATAGTAAAAAATGGTATAGAATTACCACCCACTAATACAAATGGTATGGTTAAAGAAAAAGAGGAGGTTTAACTCCTCTTTTTTTATACCTCTAATTTTTCTTGTACTGTGTGGATTAACCAAGTAGTTCCAGATATCAAACAAGAATCTAAAAATACAGAAAGGTAAACGTTTTCTAACCCATAGTTATAAAATGGTGAAAACTCACTATAACCTGTAATTTGTGCACCTACAGATAGAAAGAACCCTACCCACCAAGGAGTGCACATCATACAACTAAATAATTTACCAAAGAAACTAGGGCTATAAACATTAGCCGTTTCTCTCATACCTTCGAAAATTGATCCGAATACAATAATGTTGGATATTGAATAACCAACTAAAATAATTAATAATAATTCCATAATACTTACTTTTTTAAATAATTTTATAATATTTATAAATAAAGTATAACACCAATGAAGGTTATTGTAAATAGAAAACAATATGAAAAAGTAATAAATGAGTCTAGAGGTTACTCTAAGAACGTTGAGAAATGGGCGGATTATGTCACAGACGAATTATTACCTAAAATCATAAAACAAGATGTGGAAGAAGACGTTTATCTTCTATC
>CENS01067885.1_pt1 | contig 10011 bp, 9 predicted proteins | sample 530201 | NCBI WGS metagenome assembly CENS01 (sample SAMEA2619747, study PRJEB7988) | marine metagenome | biome: marine biome (ENVO:00000447); feature: surface water layer (ENVO:00002042); material: "saline water (ENVO:00002010), including plankton (ENVO:xxxxxxxx)" | depth 5 m | reverse complement strand
ATCCATTGCTAAGTCCATTGGTTCGCCTGTAATGACGGGAATGAATGGGTCATCGTTGTATATTGTATATCCTTCCATTCCAATTGGTGGTAATGTGTCGCCTGTATCGTCCCTATGGTGAATATATTCTTTAGGATGCGTCATAGCAAACGGATGGGCTTCTGCATTATCTCCACCGGGCATTGTACCTTCTTTTGCTTGATTGATGTAATCGGTTAGCGAAGGCACTTTTGGATGTTGCATAAACTCTTGAGCAGTCATTGGTTGGTTACCAAGACTTTGCATAAAGGCTTTGTGTTTCTCAAAGGCTTGCATAACGTGGTCTTTGTATGTTCTTTTGTATGCATCATTCATTCGTTGTATTGGTACTTCACGACGCATTTCTTGCATTCTTGCGTTTTTTAATGCCTCTTCTTCATTAAACTCAAATTCAGGAATTTTAAGTTCTATATCGTCCATCATTTGTTGTTCTTGAGCACCTTGCAGTTTAAAATGCGATTCAGGCAATGTTATTTTTGGATTTCTACGCATTATTTCTTCGCCTTGTTGCATTGCATCTTCGGGCATGTTTTGCTGTACAGTATTACGAAATCGTTCAGGCGTTGTACCCATACCACGTAATGAGGCAATGGTAAGAGCATCAATTTCATCTATAGATAACGGATTTAACCGAGTTTCTTTGGTTGCCTTTTTATTCCAATTTGTAAACATGGTATCACTTATCCAAATAGTTCGCTTAACGTTTCAAAATCTGTCTTTTTTGGATTGTTTGCACTTTCAAGTACTTTTTGTTTTTGTTCTTCGGGTATAGGTAACGCACCCAACGTTTCTAAATAGTCATTGGTTGGATAATCGGTATTAAATCTTCGATTAAACAATTCAATAAGTGCATTTTTTACGTGAGGTGGTGCGTTTTTTAGTGATGCCATCGGGTCACCCCATGTTTGGGGTAGTGTTACATCACGCAGTGTTGGAGGTGTTTGATTATTTCTTCTATTATACCACGAACTTACACCCAATTCACGCAATAATTCAAGTTTTCTTTGTAAATTACGTTCACGTTCAGGAACTTCCATACTCGTATGATACGATTTGTTATCTTCTTCCATTGCTTCTAAGAAACGGTTTTTTTCTTCGTTTGTAAGTGCGGCTGGCATTCCATGTCTATCAACCATTTCATCAAACTCAGGAGGCGCAAATTGCATAAACGGTAAATTGTTACGAATGTAATCAAACTTTTGATTGCGTGAAAATAACTCATCTTTTTCTTCACCTATGGCTTGACGAAAATCGCTTGCTCTTTTTGGTAGAAAGAAATTTCTTAAATCGTTGCGTCCAAGAAAAGATGGTTTTGATTCCATACTTGGAAACGGTTTATCTTTATCGTCATATTTTATTCTTGCGTCAAAATATCGAAATGGAACAAGGCGTTCAGGGGGTATGCGGCTGTGTACAATGGCTTCCGTTGCACCTTCTTTTGTCATACCTGCTGGTCGTGCTTGGAATATATCACCGCTTGGTGTACCAAATCCACGAACCCCAACAAGTGCATTTGAACTGTGAGTGGTAACAGACCTGTCTAAATCATCAGCGTACGGTGTGGTCAAAAAATACCCACTTTGAAAGTGTTCAAGTGGTGGATTTTGTGACTCCATAAGCAACGGAATTTTTGTTGTACTTCGACTTTCAAAATTTTCGTTGCTGTCGTTTGGAAGCGGTATTAAACCACCACCTGTTTGCGCCATACCACTCATAATATCTTCATTATTTACACGACGTACAGCCGTTACAGGGGCTACTGCGCCTTCACGCACTAAGCCAGTTTTAGGGTCAAGCCAATCTTCGGTATGATATGAGGGAAAATGCTCAGGCAACGTAGTTTGACGGCCAAAGTAATCACGGAATTGTGGAGTATTGCGTAAACTATCAATAAAATCTTCAGGTATATTTTCATCACCAAATTCTTTACTTGGGAATCGTATACGACCAAATTTTTGATTTACATCTGAAACAGGCATTTGGTATACATTATGCATTATTTCATTTTCTGTTCGTTCTTTCAAATGTCTTGGAACGTTACCGGGGTGTCTTTTGTTTCGCATATCTTCAATGTATTGTTGTACAATATTTTCGGGATTTTCCGTTTTTGCTCGCAAGTTGTCAAGATTGGTTTGTAGTTGTTGTTCAGCCGAAAGTGGAGAAACTTCGGGTAATTGCCGTTGTACAAAATCCCCAAGATTACTTTGAGTTGTCGCAGGGTTTAGGCGTTGTCGATGTAATGTTTGCCAATATTCTTCTTGTGGTGTTTGTACTTCAGGCAAACTTACCGGGTAAAAGTCGCTAAGTCGAGTCTGTTGCTTAATTACAAGCACAGGCTTCGCTCCGACCATACTCGTGCGAGGCAACGATACAATTTAGAAATACCGATGTTTACGATTGGTATGGGCGGCAAGGTATTGGTAGTCAAAGCGTTACCGCTTATACCTATTATTGCTGGTGCGGCTTCTGTTGGTGCAGGTGCTTTACGTCTTTTAGGTCGTAAAGGGGCTAAAGAAGGACTTGAAGCCGCCGGTAAAGGTGCGGCAAAAACTGCTACTCAAAGAGTAGCACAAGGCGCAACACAAGCCGCTACAGAAGGTGCAAAACAGATGTCAGGTAAGCAGTTTGCAATGCAAATGGCTCAACAACAACAAAATAATGCGGCTCAAAGACGACAAGAACAAAAGTATCAACAAGAACAACGTGCTTTAGAAATGGCTGAAAAAGCAAAAGGTGGTGCAGGGACAATGCAAAAGCAATTACGAGGCATACTTGATGACCTTCGACTTCTCAAAGGCACACTGCAACTACCAACTGCTCTAAGCGAAGAGTTGCGTGACAGTATCAAAACACTTGACAGAAATCACGAAATTGTCAACGGTAAAGACGAAACCCTTGTTCACAATACCACACCGTTTACAGAAGACATTATTCGTCGTTTAGCGGAAACAGAAGACGAGAAAACGGAAGAACCGTTGTTTCAACCACAGCAATTGTTTTATTGACCAAAGTCGTTAAGACTTGTTTGCCTTGTACCGTACTGTTGTTGGAACAAATTGCCTAATTTTGGTTGAATGGTATCTTGAAAATTGACCATTGGTAGCGTATTGTAGTCGGGTTGCAAGTCACCCCAACCCTGTACGTCACGCACCGCTTGTTGTTTTGATTCTTTGATTGGGTCTTTCATATAAACAAATTCTTGTCTTCCAATTGCATCACGTATATTTGTATTTACATCTATATTTGGTGGTAGACGACCTTGAAATTTTTGATGAAATGGTTCAGATGCATAATTTCTTGAAGTTGAATGAATGTTCATGTTGTTTTGCAGTATTGTGTTTAACAATTTTTCATAATATCCTTTGCGTCGTTCACCACGTTTTGTTTCGGACATTAGGCTTGATAATGTTGGATTTGCAGTCGATATTCCTTGACGTTCATTGAATCCTTTAGAATCTCTTACCATTCCGCTAACTTGTGAATATTTATTTCCTTCATCATCTTCAAGAATATACCTATCGTTCCAACTACCTTCAGGATGGCGTATAACTTTTGTTGGTGTTTTACGTGGGCTTGTGTCCATTCGACGTGCCAAGCCTTCTGCAAATTCCCTGTCTATGAATTCTGCTGAATCAGCAAGTACGGGCATAAAAGACGAGCCATCTCTTGGTAACACTCTTTGCCGACTTACTACTGGTCTATCACGAAAAAGGTCTGATAATTCTTTAAATCGGCTGTCGTATATCATTGTGTCGTCTTCTTTGAGCAAAGACCAAGCAATGTCAAAGGCGTTCATTCGTTCACCGCTTTGGCTTGATGTTTTGCAAGGCTTGACTAAAGTCACGACCTACAGTTGCATCACCAATAAATTCAGGCGGTAGGGTTGTTTGACGTGGGTCTTGAGGCATTGTTTGAGGTTGCGGTAGTCTTGGTGCAAACTGGATAGGCGGAGTCTGTCCCTGCTGTCGAGCCATAGCCAATGCTTGCGCCAATTGACCCTGTGGGTCTACTTGCGACTCCATTGCCTCACGAAAGTCTTGTTTCAACATAGACCACGCTATGTCAAATGACTGGCTCATGGTGTTGGGAGGTAGTTTCACCATAAAAATTTTGTTTGAAATTTTTTTTCTCGGAAAGGTGTGCGTGACTAAAAGAAGTGCTATGGGTTTATGCTATGCTATGCCTCCGTCTAAGGGGCGTGCTATGCCCCCACTGGGGGCTGTGCTATGGGTCTGTGCTATGGCGCAGTGCCACGGTCTATAGAACGAGGTACTTGCGTGGGCAGGGGTGGGGGCATAGCGTACGGCTTTCGCCCCTCGCCTACGCATAGCACGCCTACGTGCTATGACGGCGACCTTTCGCCCCACGCCTATAGCATAACACCTCGTTATACGCAAGCCCCCATGAATAGCGTCCCTTGAACCCAACCCATATGGGTGTTGCATACGAAACCCTGCCTTCTCTCGCCCACGCTATGCCTTTGTGCTATGCTCACACGCAAGGCGTACATGCGAGGAAAAACGCCGTATCGGGATGTTTCCTTTATAACTCGGCAAAGAGAAAGGGGTCGAGGTATCAAACATGTCACAGAACACACAGAACCCGTTGCCAGCCGTTGACCGTACCCTCCCATTTGCTATGCAGATGGGTGGTCTAGCGGAGGTGATGCTTGACTTCTTCACGAGCAAGCGCACCAAAATAACCATCCCCATCACCTTCGACGTGCATGGCGTTCCTGCCTTCACGTTCAACGGTTCGATTCCAACCGAGCCATCACACCTTCGTACCTACACTCGCAAAGAGTTGCGTGAGATTCTCGTCACTTCAGTTGAACTCGGACACCAGTACGGGAACGCTGACTTCAAGGCGAAAGTCCCTACCTACACCAGCACAGCACCACACATGGTTGCCATGCTTCAGCGTTCCTACGTGGTGAGCAAGGGCCCAAACGAGGGACAGATTCGCAACCTTTGGGCACATGCGATGGCTTCGGCTCGTGGTCAACTCAAGCGTGTAGCACAAGCAAACCTCAAGGCAACCGTCGTCGCAGACGGGGATGCATGGTATGCGGAAGGCATTGTCGATTCCAATGGCAACCCTCGTGTCTATGTGAACGAGAACAAGGCTCGCAAGGCATTCATTCGTGCAACCGTTGGTGACGACTGGTACGTTGGTTTGGACAAGACCGCCAAAGCCGAACTCCTCAAGACCGCATCTGTGTACAAGCAGGGGCACAAGGTCGAGGTCGTCAAGAAGGCTGGTAACACACCCAAGCACGTTGCTCAATCAGCATCGACCCCTTACACACTCGACGTACTCGCTGAAATGCCAACCGTCACGGTCATTCAAATCGCTAAGAAGGCAGGTGCGCCTGAGTCCGTGTACAAGGGACAAGGTGCGAAGGACCGTTCCATCACATGGATTGGCGACAACCCGACCCTCGTCGCCAAGGCCGATGCGACCCTTTGAGTAGGCTCGCAGTGACCCGTTTCTGGTCGTAAGCCCACACCCATGAGGGCGTGTGGGCATCCGCCCCTCGCATGGCTCAGGCCATGCGGGGGGCTTTTTTTTATCGCAAAATTCCTCATAGCACGTAGCGTGCGGGGTGCTGGAGTCTTCACTACGCTCTCGCCACACGCTCGACCTTGTTCATCAATTGACTCGCACCCATATGGGTTGGACTCTTCACGGCTCTCGCATTTGTACGTGAGAAAATTGCTTTAGTCCGAGGGACACGCAACCGCAGGACACTGTGGTATAAGCACAACGATGATGGGTGGGGTGTCGTTGCATCACCCTCCATATACAGGGTGTCGATTCACCACCCTTTACTTGTGAAACTATATGCATGGACATTAGAGCATCGAGTATCACTATGGTCACTTTGTTCACACCTTTATTCACTCGGATGACCATAACGAATAGTCATTATTCATAGGGTACTACAATTAATTATAATATATACTAAGGAGTATGATAACTTGACTATACCCGCAGTAGTCACAAGCATGAACATACTGATGACCACAGTGACCACATGACCACAACGACACCCAGCAAAAAATCGAAGGACTGAAAGCCCTGCTTTATAAGTCGGCAAAGAGAAAGAGGTCGATGATTTCGGCTTCGATAAAACGGATATTCAGCCCTTCCGATAGGAGGTACATACATGTTAAACGCACCAATGATGGACGGCATCTCTATGCTGTGTACTCAAGCAACAAGACACCACAGTTCGGGGGTGGACAGATACTCACCGACCTACGAGCAACACCACGGCAAATCTCAATGGCCTTGGCCTTCGCAAGACGAGAGGGTTACGAGGTACGCTACTGGACTGGCTACGAAAACTGGTGGACGCATGACTGGGTGCGTGTCAATCCATTCCCAATCGAGGTGAGCCAATGAGTACAAACGCATACGTATCTAAGTGTCCCGAATGTGGTGAACATACCTGCCTAAACAATGTCAGCACACGGCCAGTCTATCACGACTGGGAATGCTGGTCATGTGGTATGTTCTATGAGTCTCAAACCGATGAACACGGACAGATGTTAGAAGGTGAGAGAATCGAACTTAAAATCGACATGGAGGTGAGCGAATGAGTAAAGACTTGACAGATGAAATTGATGATGCGTGTGAACATATGTTTGGACACAAGAGGTGGGAGTTCGTGAGTGACGACAGCGATGATTCAATCGTGGTGCGCTTCTTCTTTGAGAGCAAACCAATCTGCAACATATGTGGCGACGACAAGCATGTTGGCTTCGTTAATGATGCTCTAACATTCAAGACATGCGTACACTGTGATGTCGATGGTGCTGATTTCAGACCGAAGCAATGGCCTGTTGAAGTCTTGAACGAGATGGGTCTTGACGGTGACGGCGAACCAATACCCGATGAAGATGAGGCGAGAGCCTTAGACGAAACGCACACAGACATACGTGAGGTGAGCGAATGAGTGTACCACTATGGATGCGTGATGCAATGAAAAGCGACTGTAACAAGAGCGACGTAACAGAAGGACTCCTGTTGATACTATCGTTGATGCCAATGGAAACACTCGTAACATATCTCGACAATGCTGTGACCCATCATGGCATGAGCATGGCAACAGCGAGAGAGATAGCACTCCAGTACGACAAGCAATTCAACACAGACCTAACACTATTTGTAGAGGGGGCGAGCGAATGAGAAAGGTAACACAAGACGCAGTAAATGCATTCATGAAACACAAGAACTTCAGGCGAGGCAACACGGTTGTTTCCCATTGGCGAGGACAAACCGAGATGTACCTACACAACAACCTCATCGCTGAACACTACTCAGACGGGCGAATCCTCATCAGCAATGCGGGGTGGCCTACGGTCACAACCAAAGAACGACTCAACGCTATACCTCATGTAAGTATTTACCAACGTAACTTCCAGTGGTATCTCAATGGTGAGGCATGGGACGGCAACTGGATTGAGGTTTATAACTCGGCAAAGAGAAAGGAGTTGATTCAATGAACGCTGATACCATACACCAAATGATACGAACCTTCGTGGGCTACGGCGCACCCGACCACAAGGATGATGTCGGTCCAAACAAACCTGACTGGCCGTTCTTCTCACGCCTTGCACACCAAGAGCAACTCGTTGAGCGTGAACTCATCGAAGCATCGGAACGATTCTACAAGTACCGCAACACACAGATGCCTTCCATCCTACGTGATGCTGGCATCGAAGGTTCAGTTGATGCCTTCCTTGACGACCTACGCAAGCGTGGCGAGGTTGCCAAAGAGAAGTACGAGCGTGACTTAGAAATCTTGTATGAAAGAGAACAAGCCATGCGACCATTCGACAAAGCGACAAAGGACCACATCCGTAGACACATGCTCGCAACTGGAGAGAAGCCTTCTGTCTCATCTGTACAAATCATGTACAACGAATATGCATCAGGGCAAATGCCAATCAGTGAGCAGTACGCCATGAATTTACTGGAGAGTACAAGCGTACCAACCATCACTGCCTTCCATGTCAATGACGTATGGAAGAACAGATACGGCAAGGAGTTCACAAGCGTACGCATTGGTCTGTCCTATCCATTCAACACAGACTGGAACAACATACTCAAGTCCGTCGCACCATTCCCGAAGGTCAAGTTCAATGGCGACATCAAGAAGTGGACGATTGAGAACACACAAGAAACACTTGACCTCGTACGCCAACGCTTCAAAGAAGAAGGCGTGTACATCAACGCTGACCAACTCACCGCCGAGTTCAATCAAGCCAAGCCCGAAGCCCCTTCGGTCACGCAAGTAAGCGCACGCTTACAAGGCACAAGCATCATCTTACAATGGCCGTTCATTCAAGACCCAACGAAGCGTACCATGACACTACGGTACATCAAAGAAACACAGGGTCGCAAGTTCAATCCTGATGACAAGACATGGAGCATCGCATTGTCCGAAGCATCACCGTTGGTTGACAGGATTCGCAAAGCGAACTCCGAGTTGCCTCACATCAATGAGATTGCTGATGCCATCGAAGCCATACCCGAAGTCGCATCCTACATGCGAGAGCGTGCTGAACGCATCGCCATCAGCAGTGCATCCGTACTCGATGATGACGAAGCCATCCAAGACATCAAGAACATACTCATCGAATCGTTTCCCGATGACCGTGAACTGTACCCCTTCCAGTACGTCGGAGTCAAGTTCGCTCAACTCGCACATGGTCGTGCCTTGATTGGTGATGACATGGGAATCGGTAAGACTATCCAAGCCATCGCACACATAGCATTGAACATGCACAACACACCTGCACTGGTTGTCTGTCCAGCATCGGTCAAGTACAACTGGGAGAAGGAAGTCAAAGCGTGGCTACCTGAATGGAAGGTCGAAGTCCTTAGTGGATGGAAGGGTGACATTCCTCGCAACTGCAATGTTGTCATCGCAAACTACGACCTCATCTCACGGCGACGTGAGCAACTGCTTGACTATGGTTTCAACATTGTTGTATGTGATGAGTCGCACTACCTCAAGAACAGCAAGGCTCAACGCACACAAGCAGTGCTTGAGATTGCCAAGCAATCCGAGTCGGTCATCTGTCTTTCAGGTACGGCCATCACCAACAGACCAAACGAATTCTATACCACACTCAATCTCCTACGCCCCAACGAGTTCAGCAACTTCTATGAGTACGGCAAACGATACTGCGACGGACATCAGAAACCAATTGGTCGAGGCAAGTTCGCATGGGACTTCAATGGTGCATCCAACACAGACGAGTTGCACAATCGTACTCGTGACTTCTGTATTCGTAGACTCAAGAGCGAGGTGCTTACTGAATTACCTGCTAAAGTACGCTCGCTTCACTACATCAATCCAACGTCGCAACAAACCAAGGACTACAATGCCCTGCTTCGTAAGTGGCTTGACGAGTATGATGCACACCGACACTACGGTACACTACCCAAGGGTTTCGTTCTCAACATGCTGACTGACCTACGTCATGAGTGTGGTCGCATGAAGGTTGACCATGCCATCCAGTACGTCAAAGACTACGTGGAGATTAGTGGTAAGCCCATCGTTGTCTTCGCACATCACCGTGACATCCTTCAATCCATCTTCACCAAACTACGTGAGGACGAGAACCTACGTGGTAAGGTCGGTGCTATTGCAGGTGACATGCCAGCACAGAAGCGACAGCAACAAGTCGAAGCATTCCAACGTGGCGACCTCATGGTACTCGTATGCTCGACCATCGCAGCGAAGGAGGGTATCACACTTACAGCATCCGACACCACCCTGTTCGTTGAACGTGAGTGGGTTCCGGCATACGAGGAGCAAGCCGAGGACCGAGTGAACCGTATCGGTCAAGAGAGTAATTCAGTAAGTGCGGTGTACTTGTCCGTCGAGAACACCATTGACGAGAAGTTCAACTACGTCATCGAACAGAAGCGTAAGGTTGTACAGGCTGTGCTTGA
>CENS01000092.1_pt1 | contig 10028 bp, 6 predicted proteins | sample 530201 | NCBI WGS metagenome assembly CENS01 (sample SAMEA2619747, study PRJEB7988) | marine metagenome | biome: marine biome (ENVO:00000447); feature: surface water layer (ENVO:00002042); material: "saline water (ENVO:00002010), including plankton (ENVO:xxxxxxxx)" | depth 5 m | reverse complement strand
TTTCGAGAAAATTCCATTTTACCTATTTATGAGAGTAAGACATGTGTGATCCAGCTTCTGCTATGGCAGGAACCTCAATGGGTCTAGGACTTTTAGGACAGTACCTGTCATATCAAAACGCTAAACAAGAAACAGAAAAGTATAACGATTGGAAAGATAAGAACGATGCTAGAGTCATGGATAAACTTATCTTTGATTACGGACAAGGTGCTCAAAGAATAGCTGATCTTGATAAACAAGAAACTCAATTAAAAGATATTGAAACTACTAATTTAATTGAAGCTGACTTAGCTGCAATAAGAGCAGAAGGTGAACTGGAAGCAGGGGAAATACAAAGAGGTCAGAGTTCTGAAGTATTAAAAACTAGATTAGTAGCTGATTCTTTAAGATCAAAAGATGCTATAAAAGAAAATGCGGAAGTTAATAAGATCAATATTGATTACCAAAAACGTGATGTAGGTACTGGATTAGACCTAGCAAGATTTGATGCTGTAGCACAGATTAATTCATCAATGTATAAGAGTGACCCTAATGCAATGACTTATATGTTAGGAGGAGCACAATCAGTAGCAGGAGGATTTCAAACTTATTACTCAATGCCAGAAAGTACAAGAACTTGGGATTGGGGCAACATGGAACGTAAGAAAACATCGTAATGGCAGAACGACAAAGATTCCAACCAGCACTTCTGAATCCTTCCAATACCATGAGGTTCACTAAAAATGTTAGAAGTGGACAACCTGACTATTCTTCAGTTAAAAGTAACGATCAGTTTGTAAAGTCACTTCTTAGTTTTAGTGATAGTTTTACAGATGCTTTTAAAGCAAAATACACTGCCGATCATAATGAATTTGTAAAACAACAAAAAATAGATGCAAGAATAGCAGAAGAGAAAAAACAATCTGACATTCTTCGTGGTAAATTTATAAGAGAAAAGAATGGTGTTCAATCGCCTGATGCTTTAAACGCACACCCTGAGTGGATACAACACGGTTATAGATTAAAGCACTTTGAGTTAAAAGTAAACGGTGATAATGAGGAAATAGAAGGTTACGCAGACAGTCTCGCTGATAAAATTCATGCTCAATGGTTAAATAGATCTAAACAAGCTGAAAATGAAGGCAGACCTTATGTTTCTTTAGAGCAGTATGGTGCTTCTATAATTGAGAATAATAAACAAGCCTTCCTAAGTGATTATGAAGGTGATGAAGTTGCACTAGCAGTTCTTGGCAAGAACCCTCTTAATTTTAATCCCTGGCAGAAAGCGTTAGCACAAAAAGAAGGACAGAGAGCAAAAGAGCATCGTAATACAATGCTCACAGCAAGAGTTCAAAGAGGACTTGTTGATAAGAATTTTAGCTCACATGAAGAATTTGACGAAGCATTGGAGGAAGTGCTTCTACCTATTCCTGATATAAATGGAGAGTACAAAGAAGGACAATCTTTTTATACAAAGAAAGAAGCTAGGTTAGACTATTTTAAAGAAATAAATAGAAGGCTACAGAATCCAAAACTTAAATCTACCGATCCTCTTTTTAGAGTATTAGATTTCAGTGTACAAGATCCTCCAGACGGTGTTGGTTTTAAGTTTATGAAAGAGTACACCGATACTTATGAGAGACTTCAAAAACTAGAAGAAGAACTAATTGAAAAAGAAGATAAAGCAGCAAAAGCTACTGACGAAAAAAGAAAAGAAGACCAACAAAAAACTGCTCAAGAAGCATACTTACGATTCTATGGAAGATACACTAATTTAAAAAGTCTTGATGCAGCTAATACACTTTTAGAAGAACTCACTTCAGAAGAAACTAACAAAACCTTTATACATGGAACAGGTCAAGGTCAAGGTAAACTTCCAGCACTTCAGGATAAATTAAGAGCAGATATAGATGGTGCAAGGTTTGAAAAATTTACTCCCAAATTAGGTGGTGAGGAGCAGGGTAAATACAATAAAATTCAAACACGGCTACAAGACTTATTAGGTAAAGCACAGTCAAGTTCTTTAGATACTCCTGAAATTGAAGAATACACATCTTTGTATGCAGAAGTAGTTAAATTTGAGTCTAAAGAAGGTGGTGCTGAACTTATGAAACTCTACAATGACGTAGAGAATAAAAATAAGGAATCACAAAAAACAGAGCAAGCAGAATTAGAAGAAATTACTAAAAAGAAACAAGAAGAAAAAAGAATAAAAGCCTTTGATCAAGTAAGTATAGACCTTAGTGAAGTTGAAAGGATGGACTCTAACAGTTCTGATTTCTTTACAAAACTGTCTGCTGTAGATACTAAACTCAAACAACTTGGCGGTAAAGAAGCACGTACTTATCGTGATACTATAACAAGACTTCTTAAAGATAAGACTTCAAAAAACAAACAAGAACTATTCTCAAAACGTGGAGATCGTTACGTAAACATAGCTAAGGAAATTAAAGCTAAACCTATTGAAGAAGTAACTGTTGATGATATACAAAAGGAGATTAAACAGTTAAAACATCTACACGGAATTGATCCTAATAAAAAAGAAAAAGCACTAGGGATTCTGTTTGACAAACTTACAGAGAAAAACCAGATTCTATATGATGGTGAACAGCAAAAACAAAGATTAAAACATAAGTCTAAAATAGGAACTGCTAGTAGAGATAAAGAGGAACTTAAAAATTTAAAAGGAATAGCAGAAGATAAAGGTTGGGAAGACCTTATGGATATGGCTCAAGGCTATCTTGATACACTTGACACAAGAGAATACAGCAAACAAGTCAAGCAAGAAGATAGAGATTACGCAACAACAAAAGCCACTAAAAAACAAACAGCAAGAACACGTGCATTAAGGGTACACCTAGATTTAGCAGAGAGACTAGGTGTAGCAGTAGAAGAGCAAAACGAAGGGGAACTACAAAATATTAGAAAAGTATTTCTAAGTCTTGATAATCAAAAATTACTATCTCAAGCACCAAACGTACTTGAAATGACTCTCCAATCTTTTGCTGATGCAGGGATAAAGTTTGCAGAACAAAGATTCCAAAAGTCTACAATTACAATGATGAAGACTGCAATGGAATCTCAGTCCTCTAGGAAAAAAGAAGCCATTCGTGTCGGAAATATAATCAATCAAGAGCTAAGAAAAGATCAGCCTAATTTTACAATGGCAATGGGCTTTACAGAGAATTTATATCCTGTAAAAATTTATAGAGATGGTTCACTTATAACCAATAATAATGAGCCATTGTTTGATGTAGGTACTGCTTTAACTCTACAATCTAAAATTAATTTAAGAAAATTTGAGATAGAAACTAGAGATAAAGAACCTGCTGCTGGTACTTCTCCATCAATACACGTAGATCTTCAGAAAAAGATAAGAAACTTTCCAAGGTACTTAGAAGCATCCGCAGAGAATTCTCCTGCTCAGTTTATGTCAACTCCAGAAACCTTTGCAAATTATGAACAAAGAGCAAGAGTTTATTATGGAAAGATGTATAAAGAAATTACAGATGCTTATGTTGCAAAAAATCTAACAGAAGGTACATTTAAAAATCTAGTAAAAAGCCTTGATAATATGAATGAAGGCGGTGAAAAACAACAACTAGAGTTTATAAAAAATGCACCTAGTGGAGCTATACAGAAATACAAAAGAAAAATAAGAAATGAATTAGGTATTGCTGATACAGGTTACATAAACTTTAGTGGACAGAAAAGTTTTGATCCTAATTTTGTTTTAACTAGAAATGAACTGTATGCTAATTTTATCTTCGATTTTGAAACAGAGACTGATAAACAGTATTACACTAATATTGAATTCAGAACTGATCCAAATACTCAGAATGCAGAAGTAGATAAAATCTACAATATTTTAATAGAAAGGTATGCTACTGATATTGAAAAAGTTAAAAGGATTCTAGTAAAAAACCCACCAGGAGGTTCTCCTCCACTTACAGGTGATACACAGGAAAATGAGTCGGAATCTGAAGCAAAAACAAAAGCAGGTACTAATGTGATTAAAGGTAATGGTCCTAGATTAAACACTGATACTGGTAATATAGAAGAAAAATAAAATGGCTGAAGTAAAACCTGGATCTCAGGAAGCACAAGACAAGTTAATGCTTGAAATGGGGTTTCCTATTCCTGACGACATTACACAGAGAACTACCCAATTTATAAATGATTACAAATTTAAACAGAATTTGTTCGGTAGTGGAGGTAATTTTGAGGGTAAGTCAGCAGCAGATGTAGTCAACTTTATTAAAGAAGATGATCTAGTAAACGGTTCTACTCCTGAAGGTGAAGCTGCTTTAGTAGCGTTTGAAGAACTTGCTGATGCAGAACAGAATCCTCCTTTAATGGACTACATTAGTGATGGTTTTAATAAAGGTTGGTATGGATTAACAGAAGGATTTAGAAGAGGAGAGCAAGGTGTAGTAGATGCAATTGTAAATCCTATGCTTGATCTAGCTGGCATTAGGATTACTAAAGACGGTGTACATGTATCTCAACCTAAAAAACTTCAAATACCTGACAATGTAATTGAAGAAGGAGATCACTCAAGAAGTAGAGGAAAAGTATCAGCCTATTTACTACAGCAAAATTTAGAAGGAAAAGGTCAACCAACTAGAACTGAACTTCCCCCTGAGTCTGAACGAGAACCATTAGTTAAAATTCCTGGTCAATCAGAAGAAGTACTGAAGGAACTAGAAAAGTCTGATACTTTTCAAATCTATAAAGGATTAGCTCAAGCAGGTACTAGCTATGTTATTGGTGATAAAGTATTTGCTCCTGCTAAAGCACTTTCAGTTGCACTTCCTAAGTTAAGTACATACATACAAACTCATGCTGTAAAAGGTGTACTTAATACAGCAGTAGGTGAAGGATTTACATTAGAAGCTAGGGATAGGTTTTCTACCATACTAAGGGACACATTTGGTGTAGATAATGTTGTCATAAATGCTCTTGCAGAAGCACCAGATGAAGATGCTTTTACAGCAAGATTAAAATCTATGGCTGACGGTGGAATGACAGCTATGGGACTCGGTATTCTTATAGAACCTCTTCTCTTAATAGGTAGGTCATTTTACAACTTAGGACTATTTGCTCGTAAAGAAACCAATCCAGAAAGAGCAAAGATGCTCATGGATGATGCCTTAACTTTTACCAACAAACTGTTAGAAGCTGTTCCTCAGTCCAAGGACGGACGTTTTATACCTACCAAAAAAACAGATCCAGGGTTTATCGGCCCAGCAGAAATAGTGAGAGCTAAGAAACCAGGGAAAACTTCGTTTGAAGAGGGATTAGAAAAGATTAAAAATGCAGGTCCAGCTAAAGAAGAAGTTGTAGAGGAAACTGCTCAAACCACTGCACCTAAACCTGAAGAAGTTATACTACCTACAAATGCTAATGATCCAGCATTAACAGCAGACGATATCACACCAGAAGACTTTCTTGTTTACCAATCAGGAAAGGATGTAAGTTTTGATTCTAATATAGCTGACATTAATTTAGAACGGATAGACTCGTTTGATTCAATTAAGAGTCTTATCCAACAAATGTCAGAGCAGATACAGAATGCAAACGAAGGAAACATAAGATTCGGTGAACCTACTAGGAGAGTAAAAGATAAAAAGACAGGTAAGTGGAGAACAACTGGTCCTGTCAGATCCTTTGAGGACATTAAAAAAGATGCTGCTCAAGCTATTGTACAGTTAAATGAAATGGGTATATCTCCTGAAAGATTTGTTAGGGGATTAGGATCTACTACTAAGAATCTTGATTACATGATTCTCGCTGCTAGAGATATGGTTGTTAGTGCCACTAGCCAGATTAAAAAACAAGCAGAAGCAATTGCAGAAACTTATCCTCCTAATCAAGAGCAACTAGCACGTTACCAGCGTAACCTTGTCAGGTGGGGTAATATGGTTGCTGAAGTAAGAGGGGTTCAAAAAGACATTGCAAGATCTGAAGCTGCTATGCGTATTGAGGCTTTAGATGGTAAAGAGAGAGTTGCATTGTTTGAAGCACTTATCGAGGATGTAGCAACATCAAGAGAAAAAGGTGAGACACGCTTAATAAAACTGGCTGAAAAAATGGCTAGTATGAACAGTGTTAACCAATTAGTAAACATAGCTAGAAAAGGTAAGATACAGACATTCTTTGATGCTATTAACTATGTTGGTGTAGCTAACTATCTTGCTAATCTTACTACTCAAACAGTTAACAATATAGGTTCATTTGCATTTCTACAGATGCTTACTGCTGAGAAATATTTACAAGCAGGATTAAATACTATTGGTGTAGGAAAAAGCGGTGCTACATTTGACGAAGCAAATGCGTATACGTTTGGTATAACTCAAGCTGTAATGGAAAGTTTATGGTTGGGTATAGATGATGAGGTTTACCAAAGGTCTGCACTTGGCAGAGCAAGTACTGGATTTAAAGATCTTAACACAGATTTTGATGCTACTTATGACATTGGTGCAAACCCTCAACCATCTGGTAATACATTTATGAGTCTTGCTGCTCCTGATGCATTTAATGCTGATGCTGCTGAGAGGCTGGTAGGAGCAAATCCTGGTGATTTTCATAACTGGTTTAGGAGTGCTATTAACGGACTAGGTGTAACTTTAGGAATGCCCCTTAGATTGTTAGGTGGTGGAGATAACTTCTTCAAGGCAATGAGCTACCGTGCTCAAATACATAGTCTTGCAATGAAAAGAGCAGTAGAAGAAGGATTACATGGTCATGCACGACATAAAAGATACTTAGAAATTGTTAAAAATTTACCTGAAGACATTGATACAGAAGCACATCTTTATTCAAAGATGGCTACATTTCAAACTAAGTTAGATCCTAAACATCCAGTAGAGGGTTTGTTTAAAAAGGTAGAAGATATAAGGAAACCTTTAAAGCCAGATCCAGATCGCAATCCTGCTATAGAATTTCTCGCTGCTGGATCTAAGTCATTTATACTAGCTAAAATACCGTTTATGAGATCTCCCTACAACATAGGTAAGGAGATGTTAGTTAAAAGAAACCTTCCTATTGTAATGAGTCGTCTTGGTATTGATAAAGAGTATAGAAAAAGATTCCTAAATGATGCAGAGTTTACACAAGACGTAGTTGCTAAAACACTCACAGGTGGCACATTGTTATGGATGGGATATTCTCTAGGTGGAGGAGAAATGAATTTATTAGGTATTATTGATGCTCCATCAACTAAAGATTTCTTTACTCCCGAAGGATATGACATTTCGATTACAGGAGGTGCTTCACCATCAGGAAGTGAAAGAGGACTATATTCTACAAGCAGAGATGTAGCACAGGATCAACTAAGACAGCCTCCTGACATTCTTATAAGAAACATGCAGACAATGGACGCTACCTCTATCCCAATTGGAAGAGGATCACCCATATCCGATTTAATTATTGTAGGTTCAATTATTGGTAATTTAGAAGCATTTCACAAAGCCCACATTGCACCTTTTGAGGAAAGTGGAGATTACCAAAATGCTAAATTAGCTAACGAACAATGGTGGGACCAACTTAAATTTCAAGCAGGAGGATTGTTCACTGATAAAGCAATGTTAAGAGGTATTCAAGAAATACTTAATAACACTATTGGACCTTATGCTGATCCTACTAAATTAGGAACAGATTACATTGCTAAATTTGCAGCACAGCCTCCGTTAGCTAACTTTTTAAGAGGAATAAAAGCTGGATATAGTAATCAAAAAACATATCAAGAAGGTGATATTAAAGAGACTTATGTTCCTAAAAGTAAAACAGATATAAATGTATCAACATCAGGTTACGAGTATCCAAATATTACACCTGAAAAAGTAGAAGCAATTAGTGCATGGAAATTAATTGCACAAAGAACAATTGATGAGTGGAGAAAAGTAAACATACTTGATATGGACCCTCAGAGTAAAGATCCGATTATAAGGCAAGGAGCAATTCCTATGGTTGACTTAGAAGGAAATGCTATAGGATTTAATGATAGAGAAGCTGGTATTTACGAGAGGTTTCTTGAAAAGAATCTTATACCTTTTAGTGCTAGAAAAGTAAATGAAACTAACACTTCAGTTTTAATTGATAAGTTTAATATTAATATTAATCATCCAAAAAGATGGAGACATCTTAGAGTAGGAGATGAAAAGATTCCACTTACTTCTGAGCAGATGATGATTGTTGCAGCTAAGTATGGACTTTACAATAGACAGGCTTTTAAAAGGTATAATAAATTAGTAAAAGAACTGAAAAGAGATGCAAATCAATACGCAAAAAATAATCCTCAACTGTATAACAACATGAGGATGGCTATAAAAAAAGAACTCATGCAACACAAAGAAAGGGCAACAGCCGAAATGATAGCTATGTATCCAGATTTGTACCGAAAACAACAAGAACTTCAAGTGAAAAACGATTTAGAAATAAACTAGGAGAATAATAAATGCCAGTAGCAGAAGTACAACAAGGACCGTTTAGTTACGATGAATATACCAATATCTCATCTAGCCAAGCATCCACTAGAGCATTTAACTTAAGCAACTCTAGTTTTGACACTTCAATTGGTGAAGTATTGGAAGTGTTTGTAAGTGGTGTAAAGTTAAAAGGTGAAGGTAAAAACGTAGCAGGAGATGAGTTTACGGTCAACAACACTGCTACTATCGCAACCATAGCATCAGATACGGATCTAGCTAATGCAACAGATAGCACAGTCACACAGTTAGCAGCAGGTAATGATGTGTTATTTAGGAGGGTATCTAATAGAACATCTCAGCAAGTAGATTTCCAACCTGGATCTGTTATTAGAGAAGCAGACTTAGATAACGCAAACAAACAAGTATTCCGTATTGCCCAAGAGTCAATCGACATTGCTAGAGATGCAATGCCTAGACAGGCAGACGGTAACTTTAATGCTAATAACAACAAAGTACTTAACTTAGGTTATCCAGATGCAAGTAGTGATGCTGCAAGTAAAGCATACGTTGATGCAGTAGCTTCAGGACAAGGACAGAACTTAGTCTCAGATAGTGGTACATTCACTCTCACCAATAAAACAATAGATGTAGATAACAATACTGTATCTAACATTGAGGTAGATAACCTTAAATCAGGAGTACTAGATACTGATCTTAGCAGTGTGTCAGCTAGTGATGATACCCTTGCATCAGCTAAAGCAATTAAGACTTATGTTGATACTCAAGTAGATACTAAAGACCAACTATCAGAACTAGATGATATTACAATTACAAGTTTAGCTGATAATCATGTTTTATCGTATGATAGTTCAGATTCAAGATGGAAAAACCAAGCACCAGTAGATGCAGGATTAGCAACTACTGAGGCTGCAAATTCAAGTGCAATTGTGATGGCAATAGCTTTAGGATAATCATGTCAAAATTTGTAAATATTATTAAAAACGATGTAGTTAGTAGTGCTATAATTGATGGTGTAAATACTACTGCATCTTTAGGTTCTTTATCTACAATAACAACTGATAAAGGTCATGTACTAATTGGTCTTAATATAGCCAATACTCATGCTACTCAAAATACAACTGTGGATGTGGCAATAGTAGATACATCAGCTACTCCTCATGCAGTACTAGCTTACATTGGAAAGAATGTAGTTGTACCTCCAGGGTCTAATGTCGAGCTTGTAGATGGAAAGATTGTTCTTAATGTAAGCACCCAACAATTAAGAGCTAAAAAAGGATCAGACGGTTCCGCAGATATTATTGTTTCAGTGTTGGAGAATGCTTAATGAAAAGACAAGGATCAGGTATTAATACTGGTAACTTTACTCCAGTACAAACCGATAGTTCAGGACTCACAGGATACGAAGCAAATAACCAAGGTATCCTGAGAAACCCTTCTTCTATTTCCTCAGATATTGAAATTAAGACAAACGAAAACGTATGTCTTGTGGGGCCAATCACAATTTCTGGAACCTTAACAGTTTCAGGTCAATTACAGATTATTTAAAATGGCAATACACTTAACACCCGAAGCAAATCCTACAGTACAAGAAGGTACACT
>CENS01069964.1_pt1 | contig 10030 bp, 11 predicted proteins | sample 530201 | NCBI WGS metagenome assembly CENS01 (sample SAMEA2619747, study PRJEB7988) | marine metagenome | biome: marine biome (ENVO:00000447); feature: surface water layer (ENVO:00002042); material: "saline water (ENVO:00002010), including plankton (ENVO:xxxxxxxx)" | depth 5 m | reverse complement strand
AGATCTGTTTCGAGCAAACGAGTTGCAACGAACATCAATGCAGGTGGCACGATCAGCTTACGAGGACGGGCCGCGATCAAAAGACCACGCTCATCTGTAAACGCCGCGATATCAATCACTGACTGCTCAAGAGAAGTCTCGTTCAAGTCAGCATCTGTTGACAGCTTGTTACGGTTGCTTCCGCCTTCAACTGTTGGATGATTGGTTGCAAACAAAGTTGTACCGTCTCCTGAGTTGAATGTTGTGAAGCCGTTATTCAACAGTGCCGCCGCTTTTGTCTGCTTGGTGTACGCCATTGCACGAGCAAGTGCCTTCGTGTAACGAGCAGACAGTGAGTCGTACAGGTTATCTTCCATTGCTTCCTCAGTGATTGAGAAGCCCATGGCCACTGTTTCGTGGTTGTAACGTGCTGTGAAAGACTCTTGTGCAGAATCGTATGTGATTGCCGCACCTTCGTTCTTCACAGGAGCCGCGCCAAAGCCTGACAGCTTGACTTCTTCCTCGAACGAACGCTCAGAGTTTTCAGTTTCATAGATCTCAGCATGCTCGTTTTCGTACTTATCGTACTCCAATCCGAACAATGCATTGAGTCCCGGTAATAGCTCTTTAAGGAGCTGGGAACGTGAAATAGCCATTAGTTAGCTCCTTATGCTAAGCCGAGTGAGTTGTGATATGAATGAACACCCACATTGAGCTTTACGAAAAACTCTGGGTAATCATCCGCCTCAGTGTCGGGTACAACCTCAACAATGCGAACCGCAAGTGTTGATGTTGCCGCCAAGCTTCCGCCGTTTGATCCAACAGCCAATGCAACACCAGACTTACCGTTTGCTGTTGAACCAGATGTGTTGAAGTCAAGCGCCGCATTCATGCCGACTGCACCAGCGAATCCAGAACCGTCTGTTCCGCTGTTGAATGTGCCGAGAGCCGCTGTTCCCTTCACTTGGAAGATCAGGTCTGGGTCGTCAGCTACACGAACGAATACTTCGGTCGCGCCGCCTGTGACCAAGTTAGCTGGCAAGAAGTTGTCGAACTGAGTGACACCGTTAGAGTCAATGTAACGACAGCCCACACATACGCCCATGATTCCTGCAGTCGCATCTGCGGCTGTTGCAGGGATCTTGATCGCTGTTGGTGTTGAAGATACTGCGCTCGGTAGTCCAGCCGTTGACAGAACAACTAAGTCACCATTGAAGATGGCGGCAGAGTTGTTTGCCTTGACCGGGTACTCCCGGAACGCACCGTTAAAATAGCCGAATCCAAGCTTCTGCTTGGGGATCAGGCCATAAGGGGTGCTATTTGAAGACATTTCCTTCTCCTAATTGTCAACGCGGCACCCCTTAGCACTAAGAGTTGCCGCTTCCAAACGATACTTTTGTTGATCGCTCTGGTCTCAGCAAAGGCATCCGTGGGTCGTTTTCCCGCAGATAACTATTGTCAACTGATTCCATCTGACGATCGTTCATTTCTTGGAGATACTCTTTACGAGCCTCAACATTCTCTTTGCTGTTCTTACAAAGTAGCAAACCACCAACCTCAACATTGCCTTCAAAACGGCTGTCGATATCCGACATTACTCGCAGTTCAGGGTGTTCCTCAGCTTTCACTGGCTCCCATCCTTCACGGAATTTAGCTGATACGTTGGTGTTATCTGCTTGTCCCAGCATAGATGTCCGGATCCAACGGTACGAATACCCATCTTCTCCGACTGGGGTTGGAATGCGTGATGCTGGAGCCCATCTTTTCTTGCGCTCAGTTTTATCTCGGGTCTGAGAGTCCCGTGGTGACCTAGTGCTCATCGTTGCATTTCCTTCAATTTCTGCGCCGCAAACTGTTCGTTTGTAATCCCAAGCTTCTTGGCGAGCTTCACTTCGGATGGATTTAATTTTACTTTGCGTGATCCTTTGGACGATCGATTCGTCGGGGCCACCACGTTGGCCGGTTGTTTTGCTTCACCGAAGTTTTCGGGGAATCTGGCACGAACGCTTCGATCAATTTCGGCATAGTACTCATCACTTCGAGTATCGTATCCGCTCTTGACGAGACGTTCATGGACACCGAATGCATAGGATGTCATCTCTGGATCCTGTCGGAACCAAGTGTTTCGGGCCGCCCATTCCTCTGCTTTTTGGTCGGGTGCCTGCACTTGCGGTGTCTGTGTAAACTGTGGTTCTGGAGGTGGAACAAACTCGCGCTTCTTGTAGTCTGCGATCTTACTACGCTCGACCTGTAAAGTGGTTAGCCGATTTTGCGCTTCAAGAATTGCGTCAGTGTCACCCGAATCATAAGCGTTTCGGTATAAAGCTTTAGCTTGCTCAATTTGAGATTCAACACGAGTCTTTGCTTGGTCGATGAGAACTGATTCGCCATCGATAAGGTTTTTAGAAAGCTTAGTATTCTCTTCGTGTTGCTTCTTCGCGTACTCCACAGCCGCATCTCTAAGTCGCTCTGCCTCTTCTTTTCGGCGGCGCTCCTCATGCATTCGATGAGTGAGTTGGCTGATACGCTTCTTGACGTTATCGGAGTAGTTTTGTAGCTCTTCATCTGGAACCTCTGGCTCCTGAGCCATCTCATCATCCGATAGACGTGGTCGCCCTCGATCTTCTTCGGGGGTATCGTCTACAATCTCAACTTCGAAGTCATCGTTAGACTCAGTTTCGATTTCTACTTCGTTCTCTAGTTCTTCGTTCATGCGCGTTCAATGCCTCTTGGATCTTCGACAACTGCTTCGACCGTATCATCATTGATGAGACGGAACTCCTGTCCCTTCACCTTGAAACGGGTGCCGGAATAAGAACGGAAAATAACCCAATCGCCCTCTTTGCAATAGGGGCCAGTGGGAAACTTGTCTGGATCACCATACGCATCTTCGCCCATCTCTATGACGTGACCAAAGATTGATGCTGTAGATTCTTTTGCGCGATAGTCATTCGCGATGATAATGCCGCCCTCGGTCTTTTCTTCGATCTCTGGGCAAGCAACTAGTATTTTGTATCCCTGAGGAACTGGAAGGATTGCTTCCAATTCTTCGGTCATTTCAAAATTTTTGACCTGCATTGTTTTCTCGCTTACGGTTTAGGCCCGCAGTTACCTTTGCGCTTGTGAAGCGTAATTTCCACTGCTTACAGTATATCACCCATTGACAGGGTTATTCGGCTTTGTTGATTCGCTCTTCAAGGTCGATAATTTCTCGCTCAATCGTTGCGAATGCTTTGATCATTCCACAGCAATATTGATACTGCTCATGATCATCACAGCCACCTGTGGATAGGTGATCGGCTGTTGAGTTCATGTGTTCTCTGATTCGGTTTCTGATATATTCCATCTCGGTCATGTGATCTCCAAAAATTCTGCAACTGCAGGATTTTAATCTTCACCGATTTGCTTAGCTATATCAAGACCAATTTCAACACCGTCTTTAATATCTTCCCGAGTCAGCTTGTCCTGCTCAGTGGCAATCTTCACACCAAGGCGAGCGCCTTCCTGACGTTCCATCGAAGCGATTCTCTCTTGATCGATCTGAGCAGTGATCTCTTTGCTCTTTGATTCAATCTGGAGTTTCGCAAGATCCAGATTCTTCTTATGCTCAAACTCTGCTTCTTTGAGACTGAGCTCTCGATTTTGGATTTGAGTGAGCGGGTCTTTTGCTTGCTTCTCAGCCTCCATTTGAGCGGCCTCTGCTTCATCCTTCTGAAGAAGCTTCTGAGCGGCTTTCGCGATGACTGGAGATAGATCACGTTCAACATCCTCTGGAATCGTTTTCTCTTTCGGCAATGGAACACCCAACTGCTTTTCGATTTCCCTACGATACTGGAACGCAACATGTTCCTGCATATGCTCAACCAATGCCGCTTGGATCTGGCCTGCGAATGGTGACTGACCAACAAGTTCGCGGATCTTCGGATCCTGAATAAATGCCATGTGAACTTGAATGTGCGCCTCGTGATCCTGATAATCGAATGCTTTGATCGCTTCCTGATTAAGAGTGGCCATATTTTCAGAGACTGGGTCCATCGGCTTGATCTCTTCAGGCAACTTCACAATCTCGTCCGCATCTTTAATATCAAGAACTTCAAGCATCTGGCGATGCAGTTTCGCCATGTCATAGAACTGAGGGGATTGTTGCGCCAACTGAAGAGCGGCTTGATACTGAACAACACGTTGAGACATGGTTGCCGCGTTCGGGTCAGAGACCGGAACAACATCAACTCGGCCGTCAAAGTCCATGGTCCGAGAATACTGACCGTCAAGATAGTAGTCATATTCTGGTGGCATATAGTCGTGAATGACTCCGGCGATTAGTTTGAGCTCTCGGCGCAAACTTGCATGGAGTCTGGCCTGTACTGCAGACATGACCTTCATGCTTCGTTCGAGTAATGCAAGTGTTGTTCCAACGGGAGCATTAGCAGACATGTTGCCAACATCAAGATCCGCAACAGATCCGATACGTCTACCTTCCTCAACAATGTTTCCAAGAAGCTGATACAGGACGCTTGATGGTTCCTTGTATGGGAGTGGGTAGATGTTATCTCGGATCGCACCGCCGGGGACATCCACGTCACGGAACTCACCGGGTGATAACGGAGAGTCATCTCCTTTGATCCTGAGTCCTCTGGTCTTCAATCCCGCTGGCAGGTTAGCCAGTGTACCTGCATCAACAAGCTGACGCAGGATTGATGTCGCTGACTTGGCTAGGCCACCAATAAGATGAATAAGCCCAAAGCCATAGAAGCCCATTCCGGGCAGGTATTTGTAATGAACAAAGTGATCTCTCTTACGTTTCTTCGTATCATCTTCATACCAGTTTCTCCTGATCGAAAGAATCTCTCTGGATGTCTTGTCGATTGTAATTACATAAGGACGAGCGATCCCGTTCTCATCATCAAACGGTTCCGGCAGGTCGATATCAACATGCATTTCCAGAAGGGTACGGCGATCATCATCATCAAGAGAATAGCTTTCTCCATCCAGATCATCGTACTTTTCTTGAATGTCAGACATATCCTCTTCGGCTGGCGGTAGTTCGATGTCCCGATAAAATCCGTTCACCTGAAGCTTGAGAACTTCATTCTCACTCTTCTTCATCACCTGTGTGTATCGTTCGCATGTGCTGAGATCACTTGCACCGTAAGACACAATAAAGTCTTCAGCAGGAACGAATATCGCTTCTGGACGCTCGAGCATTGGATCGAAGTACACCTTACGGAATGCAGATCCTGCGAGCGGTAACTGGAACAGGAGTTGTTCTGTTTCGTTGCGGTAGTCTGTCATTCTTTCTGTGAGCTGATAATTCATTTCGTTCTCGATGCGAACTGCCTGCTCATTTACTTCATTGTTCATCTCACCGAGAACCTGTGTACGAACAGGTCCTGAGGCCGGGAACATTTCCATGATTGCCTGTGCTTGGAATCTGACAACTGCTTCTGTCAGTACAGGGTGGAACACACCGCATGCGCCGGGCCATGGCTGGTCGCGTTCTTCTATTTTCATGCCAAGAAGGTCGAGGCCTTTGATGTATCCCTGAGCCCATTCTTTCCGGCTGTTTCGGTCGCCAAGGAAACTTTCAATGAGATCTGATGCTATTGATTGAAGTTCACCTTCTTCGATGAACTCAGCAAGATTCGAATCATGATCCGGACCTAAGATGTCTTCTTGCATATCTGGATCAAGGATGATGGAGACACCACCGTCTTCGTCTTCGATTGACACAGCGTCGGGGTTGATAATCTCGATCTCGAGTCCCTCTGGCTGTTCGCCTTCTAACATATTTGTTAATTCAACTGGGTCAATCTGCTTTTCAATGGCCATCAATAATACTCAACTCGTCTGTTGTATCCGTTGTCTTCTTCCCAGTCATCCATCGCTGACCGGATCCATCCGCCTTGGCGGAATCTTAACAATGCCTGTGTTGTGGAGTCCACTAAGTCATCGTGATCTCCAGACGGGAATGACGCACACTCTTCAATCAGTTCATCTGCCCATCGAGTGGGTGGTGCCCATACGCAACCTGATGCAAACAGGTCGGTCACGGCATTCACTCGAGCGATTTTGTCCTGACCTCTGGATGGTGTGAATTCTGTTACCGGAATACCCATTGCTCTTAGTTCAAAGATCAGTGGCGCACCGGAAGCTTTCTTCTCCACGATCATTTGGTCTGGCTCCCATTGCCAGTAATGCTCGTAAGCGACCCGTTTCAGCTCCGGAAATTCATATTTCTCCTTGAAGCTATCTAATAGTATCAGATTCGGGACTTCTTTCCCCGACTCATCTGGGTGATAGAATATGCCCCACGTTGTACAGGCGCTGTAATCCGATCGTTGCGTCTTCAAGAACGCGGTATCCCAGCTTTGAATGATGGCTTCACAGGACGGCGGAGCATCTCGCTCCCATTCGCGCCACCATTCGCGCTTAATGAGCGCCCCTTCTTCACTTGTCGGGTTCTGTTGGTACTGTGCGTTCCATTTTGAAACAGGAAGTTCCGCTTTCAGCGCCTCGAGCTGGGGTAATGGCCAGAATTCAGGCCACAGTGGGTCGCCAGACGGCATGATTGCAGGGAATTCTATGACCTCCCACTCATCAGAACCCTCTTTCGCGGCAGAATTGTTGATAATTTTTCCGGTTAGGTCTCTTGTGGACCACCGAGTCATCACAATGATGATGGCACCACCCGGTTGTAGACGCTGTCGTGGTCCTGATGTGTACCATTCGTAGACCTTGTCATAGACTTCGGGGTTATAAGCACCGATTGCGGCATCTTGTTCCGAGTGTGGGTCATCAATAATTAACACATCAGCTCCTTTACCGGTGACCGCACCGCCCACACCGATCGCGAAGTAGTCCCCGCCCTTGGATGTGGACCAACGACCGGCCGCCTTGGAGTCTGATGACAGTTTTGTTTCGGTAAAAATATCTGTGTAGTCTTTTGAGTCCGCAAGGTTACGGACTTTACGGCCGAAGTTCACTGCAAGTTCTGCGGTGTGTGCCGTCTGAATGATCTTCTTCTCTGGATATTGCCCAAGAAACCATGCGGGAAACAGGTAGGACGCAAACTCTGACTTTGTATGCCGAGGTGGCATGTTAATAATCAGGCGTTTAAGTTCGCCCCGTGCCACTTTCTCAAAGGCCTCAGCCATGATTGCATGGTGCCGTCCCGCAATAAATGCAGGCCAGACATGTTTAACAAAATCCAAAAAATGAACACGAGCCTTTTCTTGTGTACGAGCAATCGACAATTGGGTAACAAGGTTCAGTATATCCCGCTGTTCATCAGGAGGGAGCTGGCTGATCTTCGGGAGAAGTGCCTGAAGATCGCCAAGCTCTGAAAGACTTTCCGCGTTCACGGTTAGCCGTTTGCTGTTTCGATTATTGTTTTCTTGGCAAGTTCAAGGGAGTAGACAATGTCCGCTGTATTGCCTGTAGAAGAACATACAGTGAAGTTATCTTCTCCGGTCCATCCAACAAGGATGACATGTTGCCAGTGATACTCGTCCATGGCGCTATTTATCATTTCCTTCGGATCAATGTCGTTTAATGTGATATCGCCGTTGAATGGGATTACGTTGTCATCACTCATCGTAGTACCCATACATATCATCAACGATCTTATCTACCTCATCGTACAATGCTTCACGCACTTCCTGAGGATCTTCTTCTTCGCTCTCTGTTTCGGGCGTTTCATTGATGTCCATGACAGACTTAACGAACGAATCAAGACCAATAATCACTGATTCAATGTCTGGGGTTTTTGTATTGACCTCGTAAGCGAACGAGTTGTTTGCGGATTCAAAATTGATTTTGAAGTACATGTGCGTCTCCGTGCTTATGTGCCCACAAAAAATGGGGGCCGTGATGGCCCCCGTAGCAACCTTTGTGGGAGACGTAACCTTACCTAAGACAGGAGGTCTGTTGCTGAATACAGTGTAACAGAAAAAATTCCGCAGTTGCAGAAAAATGTGGCGTGACAGATTTTCAATTTCCTGCTACCCTCTTCTCGTATAGTACTTACAGACTACAAGTACTATAAGAAAATACTTCGTATAGTACTACTCGTATAGTACTTTCGGGCGTGAAACATTTTCGTGAAACAGGACCGAAACAATGAAACCGAATACACGGGCAATCCTCGAAGAATGTATCGACAATGGTATCGCCTCAGGTTACGACCGGGCACATAAAAACACGGATGCGCCACACGAAGTACTTATCTTCAGTAGTATCTCTGATGCCATATGGTTAGAGATTGACGAGAAGTTCACATTCGAGTCAAGCAGAGACCTGTGCTCAGAGATTCTAGAAGGTCTCAGAGAACTTGCCAACGATAGAGACTTGTAGTTTAAAAGCTACATGCATAGGAATACTATGCAAAATTTCTCACCCTGTATGATTCCTTGGGCATTATTCTGAAGTGCCCTCAGACCGATTCTAAGGCCCTGTGTCGGGCAAAACCTTCAAGGGGTACCCCTACTACTATCGGACAACATACTGTCTGTTACATGCCGTTATAAGTAGGTTATGGGCAATATAGTGTCCGATACGAAACTGATCTGATTGTTTGTGTGGAACAATATGTATGTATGTACGCACACGGCCGTCACGTTTAGGGGGGGCACCCCGTGGGTGGGGTCAGCCAGTGAGCAGATCCTTGAGGCGGGCGGCCAGTTCCTTCTCGAGCTCAGCACTGCTCTTGGTCTGATCGTCCTGCTCGACTCTGTCAGTGAACATGGCGATCGATTTCCCCAACAGCTCGAGGGCCCTGATTCGAGCGCTGTCACTGGGTGCGTTCGTGGCCTCCTCGTGAAGCCGCTCCAACACGAGCCTCTTCAAGCGAGCGTGGTCAAGCAGTGATTTCTCTTCCATGGCGCGTTGGACACTATTGACCCTTTGTGCAACCTTTGGGACATCCATCAACTTGCTTGCCTCAGTCCAGACACTCGAGTCCTTCATATTCTCTGTGCTGTAGGCAGATCGATACGCATCGCTCAGCGTCTTGCCTGTTGCTACCGCTTGGGCGAATGCTTCCTGCTTCGCTGTCAGTCCATCCTTCACTGACTGACCTGCCACTACTCTCAATGTCTTCTCTTTCACTTGGGGGTTTCCTATGTTTCGGGCGATCAAATCCTGCAACTGCGGGATTCTCGATACTGTATATATTAACAGCATTCTGACACTTCTCGCGAACACCCTCAGATCCGGCCATAAATCGGGGCTAAAAATGGGTCCAAAAAACCCTTACGAATCAATGGTTTACAAGGGCGTTTTTCGTGAAACAATCGTGAAACATCCGTCACTTACCTGTCACAAACCGCACTTGGTGCGTGGGTTTTAGGGGTGATTTTGGGTGCCTCGAAAAAAAATCTGACCGGTTGGGAATAAATCCGAACCCCCGTTCGTTTACACCATGACAGCAACGGGAGAGACCAAGCCGTGAACAAGCAACCAATCTGGAAACAAACCGACTACTTCAATGACCGCTCAGGCGACATCTGGACGATCACCGCGATCGAATGGAGTGAGCTCGCAGGCGACTACTACTACACCTTGATCAACTGCATGACCGATCAGACCGCTGAGGTACAACAGAGAAAGCTAGGGTCATGGTTGTTTCGGGTTCACGAGTCGGATTGATCCGGCTCAGAATTCCGCAACTGCAGAATTATTTTTGTCTTTTTTTGTTTAGGGGTGTTCACATGTGTGCAAATTCATGCTACCCTCGGCCCATCATTTCAAAAAAGGAGACAACAACGAACGACAGCGGAGGCCACGGCCTCCACGCCCAGAGGGGCGTCCAACCCTCTCTCAGCCCCGTGACAGCCACATCAGCTCAGCGGGATCGACTGAGACAAAGTGAGGTGACCAAGTCGGCTAGGAGAAGGGTTCTTTCGTTAGATTAAATGGCTTTGGGTGCACTCATTCTTTCTAAGGCTCACCGTAGTGAAGCCTGTATGAGGGAGACGGTGATTCGGTGTCGAGCCAAGTTGGCAAGCAGATCGTGTGAATCGGATGCGTCGGGGGGAGACCCTGACCAAGCGAG
>CENS01007106.1_pt1 | contig 10035 bp, 8 predicted proteins | sample 530201 | NCBI WGS metagenome assembly CENS01 (sample SAMEA2619747, study PRJEB7988) | marine metagenome | biome: marine biome (ENVO:00000447); feature: surface water layer (ENVO:00002042); material: "saline water (ENVO:00002010), including plankton (ENVO:xxxxxxxx)" | depth 5 m | reverse complement strand
ATACGCTTCGTTGACGACACTACTATAAAAATTACTGAGAACTCTATGGTCATCATAGACGAGTTTGTTTTTGATCCAGATCCGTCTAAATCAAAACTTGCCGTAAACTTTCTGAAAGGTACAGCCCGTTTTACCACAGGACTTACAGGTAAAGTAGCTAAAGAAAATATGGTGTTGCGGACTAACTCAGCAACCGTTGGTATAAGAGGTACAGACTTTAGCGTTACCGTTAACCCAGACACATCGGAGTCTTTATTTATACTGCTACCAGACCAAGACGGAGCACCGTCAGGAGAGATATCAATAACAACTGATATGGGCACTGTTGTTTTAAACCAAGCTTTTCAAGCAACCACAACAACTACATTAGAAAACGCACCTAGCGAACCGGTAATACTAGACTTGTCATTAGATTTTATTGATAACATGCTTATTGTTACGCCGCCCAAACGTTCAAGATTTTCTGACGAAGAACAAGGAGCTACTGATACGGTAGATCCAATACTAGACTTCAACGAGCTTGATATTGATTACTTGGCGGAGGAAAATTTAGGAGAAGAAGGCTTAGAATTTACAGAATTAGATTATGATGCCCTTAATGTTAATTTTTTAGAGGATTTACTAGACATAATTAGTGAGTTAGATAAATTAAACCAAGAAGACCAACTGGCGCAAGAAGCTACTTCTACCTCTATAAAAGGCACTACAGTCGGCCAAGATACAAAAACTCAAATAACTACTATCGTTACTGGGGAAAAAATTAAAATGACAAGAGCAGTAGGCTCAAACGCTTCTATTTATATTGAGAGTAATAACAGTTATACGGTTGTTTTGGAACAAAACGGCGTTGTCAACGAGGTTAAGGTGAACGGTGGCAGCGCATCAACAATAGTAATAAGGCAAAGTTCAGGTTAAAATTATTGACAAGATTATGGCAAAAATATTATTAGGCGTTGTTGTCGTTTTGATTTCTTTATCAGGTATTTTGTATTATCAAAACCAAAAGCTTGCATCTTTAAATCAAGCTTATGAGTTGCGAGACCAGGAGCAAAAATTGACAATCGATCAATTACAACAGGATTTTCAACTACAAACACAAGGCCTACTTAATTTACAAAGTAAAAACCAAAAAATAGAAGCAGAAATGTCTAGGTATTTAGATATATTCAAAAGACACAATTTAAGTAAATTAGCATCTGCAAAACCAGGTTTGATAGAAACAAGATTTAACAAAGGAACTAAAGATGTTTTTGAAAGTATTGAAGAAGATAGCCGTAGTATTGATACTCTTGACGACGGTTTACAGTTGCAGTCTGATTCCTAAATCAGTAGATGTAATTTCCAAACCTATAGAAAGATCAATAGCTCAACCCATACTGCCTAAAGGCTTAGACTTAAAAGAACCGTATTGGTATGTGGTATCAGAAAAAAATATAGAAGAGTTTATGGAACGAGTTAAAAAAGAAGAAGGTAGATTAGTTTTTGTGGCTATGTCTATACCAGACTACGAACTTATGTCATATAACATGCAAGAATTAAAAAGGTATATAAACGAGTTGAAGGAAGTTGTTGTTTATTATCGTACCGTAACCACAAACTAGGTAATTTTATGAAAACATCAAAAGAAGGTATTGCTTTACTTAAAAAGTTTGAAGGGTGTGAATTACAAGCTTATCAAGATAGCATTGGCGTTTGGACGATAGGTTACGGTCATACAAAAGACGTAGAAGAAGGATTAAAAATTACACAAGAAGAAGCAGAAGTCATGTTGGAAGAGGAAATGCCTGAGTATGAAGAATACGTCAAAAAATATGTAACACATCCATTAGAACAACATCAATTTGATGCTTTGGTCTGTTGGACTTATAATTTAGGACCAAACAATTTAAAGAACTCAACTATGTTGACCGTTTTGAATCAAGGTAGACTAAATGATGTTTCTTTTGAAATGCAAAGATGGAACAAAGCTGGGGGCAAGGTGTTAAAAGGCCTGGTCAGGAGAAGAAAGGCAGAGTCTTTGTTGTTTCAAGGTAAAGATTGGCATGAGGTATAGATGGCATTACAAAAGGCACAGTTTAAGCCTGGCATAAATAGAGAAGGGACCGCGTACGATAATGAAGGCGGCTGGTTTGATTGCAACCTTGTGCGCTTCCGTATGGGCCACCCAGAAAAGTTTGGCGGCTGGTCAAAACTTTTACCTACTACCTATCAAGGCACTGCTAGAGCCTTACACAATTGGATATCTTTAGCTGGTACAAAGTTTTTAGGAATAGGCACACATTTCAAATATTACATAGTAGAAAACAACGCAAGTTTTTCAGATATAACGCCCATAAGAAAAACCAGTACAAATAGCATAACTTTTTCTGCCACTAACGGATCGTCTGAATTAACCGTTACTGATTCGTCACACGGCGCAGTACAAAATGATTTTGTTAGTATTGAAGGTGCTGTTTCATTAGGTGGTAACATAACTGCAGCCGTTCTCAACCAAGAATATCAAATAACCACTATTGTTGACGGTAACTCGTACAAAATAACAGCTAAAGACACATCAGGCAGTACAGTAACAGCTAATTCTAGTGACTCAGGTAACGGCGGATCAGGCGTTAACGGTTACTATCAAATAAATACAGGTCTAGATTTATTTGTGCAATCTACTGGTTGGGGTGTTGGTGCTTGGGGGGCTGGCGGTTGGGGTTCTTCGACTCCGCTATCTGCAACTAATCAGTTAAGGTTATACACACACGATAACTACGGCGAAGATTTAGTTTTTAACGTAAGAGGAGGCGGTATCTACAGATGGGATCAAAGTACTGGTTTACCTAGCAGCGCTGCTTCTACAGAAAACACAAAAAGAGGTCAAGAACTTTCAGGTATTACAGGAGCAAATCTTGTCCCTACTCTTGGTTTACAAGTATTAACATCAGAAATAGACAGGCACCTAATAGTTCTTGGCGCAGATCCACTCAACGCTGCGGGTACAGCCAGAACGCAAGCTATCGATCCTATGTTTATTGCTTTTAGCGATCAAGAAGATTTACTTGAGTTTGAACCCAAATTAACTAATACAGCAGGTTCTTTACGTTTATCTTCAGGATCGCAAATTATGGGAGCAGTTAAGTCAAGACAAGAAATTATAATTTTTACTGACACATCTGTTTACAACATGCAGTTCGTTGGTCCGCCTTTTACTTTTGCAGTCAATCTAATAAACGAATCAACAGGTCTTGTTGGTCCAAAAGCAGCCGTTACTGCTCCTGATGGTGTATATTTTATGTCTTACGACTCTTTTTACACCTATAACGGTACGGTATCCGAATTACCTTGTACGGTTAAAAATTATGTCTTTAGCGACATAAACAACTCACAAATATACAAAGTACAGGCCTTTACTAACAACAAACATTCAGAGGTTGGTTGGTATTATCCATCAGCTAGTTCTTCAGAAATAGATAGATACGTCATTTACAATTACCGAGACAAGATCTGGTACTACGGACAACTATCTAGAACAGTTTGGTTAGACGCTGGAATTGAAAATTACCCACAAGCTGCATCAGGCGGTTATTTATATGAGCACGAGGATGGCTTTGATGATGACGGGTCAGAGATGACAAATGTATTTATTGAGTCTTCAGACTTTGATATTGGAGAAGGGGATTCGTTTTCTTTTATCAGAAGGCTTATACCTGATATTAAGTTTTTGGATAATGATTCAGGTTCGACTGTCAATATAGTAACTAAAACAAGAAACTTCCCTGGCGATAGTCTTTCTACTTCTGATACGTCAACGGTAACTCCGACAACTCAACAAGCACATATCAGAGCTAGGGGCAGACAGATAGCTTTGCGGATAGCTTCCAACGACGGTCAAGAATCAAACCAAGGCGTAGGTTGGCGTTACGGGTCCACCCGATATGATGTGGTGAGAGATGGTAGAAGATAATGGCGAAGCTTCTACAAACCAGATTACCGATTGCAAATGGCGAGGTAACAGCAGAATTATTCAATAGATTAGTTCGTATTTTAGAGATCAACTTAGGTAGTTTTGACCCTAACAATACGTTACAATTGAACGAAGCTGAGCGTGATACGCTTAAATTTAATGAAGGTTCATTAATATTTAATACGACCACAAACAGCTTACAATTATTCGACGGGGTAGAGTTTGTTAATTTAAGCACTCCCTTCGCCTTACTAACAGTGGCTAACGAAAACGTTAAGTTCCCTGCCTTTATGACTGCTTCCGTTGGAGCAGTAACAGTTACGATTTCATAATATTATGCAAGAATTACAAAACAGTTTGAGTGGTATTGCAAAGTTAGGAAGGTTTGGGGACGATACCTTAGCCCACTTGAGTACAGGTGAAATGGTTATACCGCCTAATACTCTGGATAAAAAATTACAAAAACAAATAAAAAATGACCTAGCTGCTAAAGGCGTAGGTATAGATAGAATTACGGTTGGATCTGTAAATAATTCAATCAACCCGCAAACTGGTTTACCAGAATTTTTTAGCTTCAAAGATATCGGCAAGACCCTAAAAGGAATAGGTAAAGGAGTTAAGAAGTTTGTCAAAGGCGCCACCAAAAAACCAGGTTTTAAAAACTTACTAGGCGTTGACGGCAAGCTTGGAGCTAAGTCATTAGCAAAAGGATTAGAAAAAAGGATAAAAGACGCTGCACCATACGCGGTTGCAGTAGGGTTAAGTCTTGCGCCAGGGTTACAAGGATTAGGTGCAGTAAAGCTTGGAGCTTTAGCTGGTGGTGTAGCAGGCGCTACTGATCCTTTGTTAAAAGGTAAAAAAGCCAAAGACATATTAAAAGGCGGCGCTATAGGAGCAGCATTAGGCGCTGCAGGTGGTTCAATTGGTAAAGCTGCAACTGCCAATAAATTAGGGTCAATAAATCCACAACTAAAAACTGACTATCTAGCTGCTTACAACGCAGGCGACATAGCTACTGCAAATAGTATTGTTTCGCAAAACTTGGGTCCATCGTTAGCAGTGGGGGACGCGCCATCAGGAGGTGGTACAGTAAGGTTACCTGACGGCAGTTTTGCAGAAAGTATGCGCGTGGTCGGTTCTCAGAACTTTACGCCTTCGGCTTCCGAGTTGGTTCTTTCAACTCCTACTGCTTTATCAACAGGTATACAAGCTTTAGATACAGGTAATACTTTTGAAGATTTTCAAAGAAGGCAGGGTGTCGAGCCAACAAGTTCAGATGACGTAGTTGCTGCAAACGAAGAAAAAAGTTTAGCAGACCAAGCAAAAGATTATTTTTACGATAAATTGAATTTAGATAGAGCAAAAGACGATCCTTTTGGTTTTGTATTTGATGATTTATTAGGTTTTGATGATAGTGGTGGACTTGGAACATTATTTGACCCGTCGAAAGGTGGCCTAGACCCTAAAGCTTTAGCTTTGGCCACCGCCTACGGTAAAGCCGTTGAAGATGCTACAGAAAGGACAAAAGGCGGTATTAAAGACGTAAGAACAACAATCAGACCTGATCTGATGCCACAACCTGTATATGGCAGCGGTGGCTTTGATCTAGGCCTTGGACCGAAAAGAAAAGTAGGACTACCAAGGAGAATGATGGCAACTGGAGGTTTAGCTGAGCTGGATATGCGTAAAGGTGGTGATGTAAACGGTCCTGGAACCGGAACATCAGACGACATACCAGCTATGCTAAGTGACGGCGAGTTTGTTATGACTGCAAAAGCTAATAACGGTGCTGGTGGATTTAAATTATCAAAAACAAAAACAGGAATAGAACTTTTAAAAAACGGTAGTCCAGATAGAGAAATGGGCGCCAAAAACATGATGAAGTTAATGAGAATTTTTGAAGGAGTAGCTTAATGATAGGATTTTTCAGAAAACCAAGTATGGGTATTAGTTTGTTAGATGCGCCAGGTTCTGTAGACCCTCGTCTCGAAACACAAGATATAATCGATATACAGACAGATCCCCTATTAAGAAGTTTATATTTTGGTACAGCACAAACACCAGGGTTCTTTAATCAGTTACAACAGGCGGCAGCCGATAGATTACAAACAGATATTCCCCTTAGAGAAACTATTGGTCTGTCGCCGATAGAAGAAAGAGCAGTTCGTCTTGGCGAAACTGAAACAGGCGCTTTTGATAGATTTCTAGGTAGACAAGAAGATCTTTTAGGTGATGCTCAACAACAATACCTAACGGGTCTAGAAACACTTAGAGGTTCAGTTGGCAGAACTTATGATCCTGCTTCTGCAAGTAAATTTATGGATCCTTTTGAGGATGCAGTTGTTCAACAAACTATCAGAGATTTCAACCGTAAAGCTGCTATCGAAGATCAAGGTGCCTTAGCTAGAGATATTGGTAGAGTGGGAGAAAGCGCTTTTGGTTCTAGAGGGAGATTGAAAAGAGAAGAAGTAGAGGCAGCCAGAGGTGAAGGACTAGGCAGGCTTTTATCTGGTATTAGATCACAAGGTTTTGATAGAGCTATGGATAGATCAATAGCAGATTTTGGTAGAGAACAAGCAGCTACTGAAAGACTTGCTGCAGGTGAGACAGGACTAGGCGGATTGCTCAGAGGTCTTGGCTCTGATGTTGGCGGTCTTGGTAGAGAAAGACAAAACTTAGTTGGTACTGATATCGGTAGACTTCTACAACTTGGTAGTCTTGGTAGAGGCATACAAGATTTAGAAGCAGGACGCAGATTCCAGCAACAGACCGATCAACAAGCTTTACCTTTGCAAACACTTGGATTAGTTGGTGGTTTACTGCCAGGTTATCAAGCTAGTGAGTCAAGAATATCAAGCGGCTACGGATTACCGCCTGATCCAAAAGCAACAGGTTTAGGAGCTGCATTCTCTGCTTACGGACAATTTGCTGGAGGAGCTTGATGGCTATAAAAGACCGCAGGCTTTTTGCTAACGGAGGCGAGGCTACATCGCCAATAATCCTTGCAGCAGATACTGGATCAGGTTTTGTACCATCAAATAAAAAAGTAACTTTAGAACAGGAGGGTGATAGTTTTTTTGCGGTCACTACTGAGGACGGTATTGTTTTAGACAGAGAACAAATAAATATTGATTTGTCTCCAAACAGAGACCCAGTTGACGCTTACAGAAAACAAGAATATAACAAAAACCTTGGAAAATTGACATTAGGTTTGACTGGTTTAGGAGCCTTACCTTTTCTGCCTATAAAAGCAATATCAAGAGCGGGCATATTAGGTTTGAATGCATTGAAATACGCTGCACCTTTAAAAAATATAAAATTAAAAAAAGCAGATTTTCCTTTAAAAAGAGATAAGTCTGGTAAATTTATGGGTAGAAATCCAAACAATCCATTCTCTTATACCGCAGAAATAAAACCTTTACAAACCGGTGTATATACAGCGGGAGCAGCATTTGCGGCTCAAAATCTTCTGGAAGCTGAGGAAACAGAAGAAGTAAAAGATCCAATTCAACAAAGCATAAATGAATTAGTAGGACCAACTCCGCCAGCAAGTCCCGAAGTAGTGGAGGATCAAATTGAAGTCCTCGAAAATACAAAAGAAGATGTAGATACGGTAATTGATAGAGCAGCTCAGCTATTTACTGAGGACGCATTAGATCAACCTGAAACTATTGATATACCGTTTGAACAAAAGAAACAAGGTGAATTTTCTGAACCCGCAGAAGAACCGCAAAAGAGAACAAGAGGCTTTTTTAACAGTCCAGAATTCTTATCGGCTGTCAGAAATATAGGTAAAGCCTTAGTGGTAGAAGGTCAATTTGGTGCAGGATTAGCTAAAGGTATAGTGCTTGCAGGCGAAGAAACTAGAAGAGAAAAAGAACTTGAAAAGTTAGCAGAGCAACAACAATTAGAAAAAGATAGAGAGTTTTTAGAAAAAATAGAAATTGAGAAGTACAAACAAACTTTAGCAGCAGAATTAGATGGCAGAGGTATAAAAACTACTGACGCACAAAAAATAGTTGGTGCTGAAGAAAATATTTTAAATGCTATTTCAAGCGGAACTAGGACTATAGATTCAATAAAAACATTAGATAAGGTAATCAGTTTAGTTGATTCTGGAGCCACAACTGGTCTGCAAGGTTTGTTTGGTGAAGTGACCGATCAAATACTTACTGCTATCGGACAAACCACCGGTAAAAAATTTGATCAACTCAGCGCTAGAATGAAAGCAAATGCACTTTTAAACGTTTTAAGACAAAAAGGTATAAGAGAAATTTTAGGTGAGGCAGGCAAGACAATATCAAACCTAGATAGACAAATCGTTGAAGATGTATTTGGAAAAATTACTGTAACAACGCCTCCTGCAGTAACTTTAGATTTGCTTAAAAGATCGCGTGACAGTTATGCTACAAGTATTACAGAACAAAAAAATAAAATAATAGCTAACAAAGGGTTTTTTGATAATACAGGCCTTACGTCAGGAGTGTTTGACAGTAACCAAAATGTAATCAGTAATATAATAAATTTTGATCCAACTTTAGATTATTCATCAAGTTTCAACGTAATGGACGATATTGATGATGAAGTTTATGATCTTGAAGCAACAGAATAATGAGAACTTTTAAAATAAGAGTTGCAGAAGACACCATAATACCTATAAGAGCTAACTCTGTAGAAGAAGCTAGAAAAATAGCTAGAGCACAAATATACACCAAAGCGGCTTCACCCTTGTACGACAAACTTTTTTTTGATTACGAAATTGGTGTCCCAAATGTGCAGGGGCTTAGATCACAACTAGGTAGGGCAGAAACTTTAGAAGAGCAAGACGCAGTTCTTACTTCTAAGGTTGGATCAAAAGGTTTTACTAGAAATACTAAAGGACAGGCTGCTCTCACGCCTGAGGGTTTAAAAAAGCTTGGATTGCATGACAGAGTCAAAACCGTCACTTTAACAAACGGCGACGTTTTACCCGTAAATGTTATTGTTGATGAAAACAGTTTTGGATTATCAACAGGTGATCTTGCTGATTTTTCTGGTGTCGTTGGCCCTATAGCTGGGGCGGTAGCTTTTATGAGCCCGTACGGTAGGATTGGTAAATATATGCTGAACCTATTCAAAGGCAGACCAAGGCTTTCAAGAGTTATTGCTGCGGGCTCAGGAAGCGCCACCGGTAAAGGTGCAGAAGAGCTTTTGGATGCTATGCAGGGTTTTCAACTACAAGATAAACAAGAATTAGCAGCTACCTTGGCTGGTGAGTTTGCGTTGGGCGCTGTAGGACAAGGGTTGGGTGAGGGCTTAGGAATTGGTTATCAATTATTGCTAGGTAAAAAAGCGCCCTTTGATAATTTGAGATTATATGAACAAGCCACAAAAAGAAGATCTTTGAATGACATCATGAAGTTAGATCAAAAGCTAGGTAGAGAAGCTACCGAAGCAGAAATAAAGCAAGCAATCAAAACAGGAGCTATAAGAATTTTTGCTGAAGCGGCTGTACCGTCACAAAGCGCCTTGAATAAACAAATACCTGGCAGATTACAGGCGGTTTCAGAACAAGTTTTAGGGAACGAAAGAACTAAAAGCACAACTAAATATTTAACTAATGAACTTAATAATGTTTTAGAAAGTGCAAATCTAGAATTAAGCGACTTAGAAACTTATATATCTGCTACAGCTAAAGGTAGTCTAGACGAACAGCTACAAGCTAACTTGCAAGTTCTAAGATCAAACGAAGCTAAGACTACGCAAACTCTTAGAAAGCTTTTGCAAGATGTAGAACAAAATGTTTTTGAAATGGGTAAGTACGCAGACAGTTTAGATAATCAAACAGGGGCTATAGGCGCCAACATAAGAGAAACATTAACAAGGGCTTATAAAGCAATAGACGATCAACACAGAAAAAAATACGTTGCTATAGATAAATCTTTACAGCAGTTAGGTAACAACAAGATAGATCAGTTTTACATTTCAGAAGATATTGGTAGGCTTTTGTATCCTAGGCTTGTAACTCTAGAAAAACAAATAGCTAAGTTTAAGAAAAACAACCTAACTTATGATCTGTTTAAGGTAGAGGACTCAGCTACTTCAAC
>CENS01009799.1_pt1 | contig 10058 bp, 5 predicted proteins | sample 530201 | NCBI WGS metagenome assembly CENS01 (sample SAMEA2619747, study PRJEB7988) | marine metagenome | biome: marine biome (ENVO:00000447); feature: surface water layer (ENVO:00002042); material: "saline water (ENVO:00002010), including plankton (ENVO:xxxxxxxx)" | depth 5 m | reverse complement strand
ATTTTAAAGTAAAAAAACCTAAAGCTAAAAACTTAGGTAAAACAGATGAGATAACTAAAGTTGAAATACCTAACACAGCTAAAGAAGCTCAAGGTAAAGTTATACCTGATGTTACTAAAGTAGAAATTAAAAACGAAGATAATGCCGTTCAAGAGCAAAGCACAGATGCAAGCAATGATATTGTCAAACAACCCGAAGACAGTAGCGACAGCAAAGAAGTGGTTGAAGAAGTACGGGACGCCGAATCAAATGAAGAGTCCCCTATCTCTGTTATTGAAGAAGTATCAGACGAAGAAGTATCAGAAGAAGAAGTAAAAGAACCAACTGTTGCAAAAAATGCAACAGTTCAAAAAGAAGTTGTAGAACAAAAACAACTTCCTGAAAATATTGAAAAGCTAGTTTCTTTTATGGAAGAGACTGGTGGTACAGTTGAAGATTACGTTCGACTTAATGCAGATTACTCTAATGTAGATAATACTACATTGATAAGAGAATATTATAAACAAACACGACCGCATCTAGATCATGATGATGTAAGTCTTTTATTAGAAGACTTTAGTTATGATGAAGAGTTAGACGACGAAAAAGAAATACGCAAGAGAAAAATTGCGTTTAAAGAAGAAGTTGGAAAAGCTAAAAACTTTTTGGAAGACTTAAAAGGTAAATATTACGACGAGATCAAGTTGAGACCGGGCGTAACCCAAGAGCAACAAAAAGCTATGGATTTTTTCAATCGATACAATGAAGAGCAAGCACGAGCAAAACAGGTTAATAAAGATTTTTTAAACAAAACATCTAATTATTTTTCTAGTGATTTCAAAGGTTTTGATTTCAATATTGGTGAGAAAAAATTTAGATATGGAGTAAAAAATCCTGACCAACTAGCTGAAGAGCAAAATGATATAGGTAATTTCATCAAGACGTTCTTGAATGAAAAAGGAGAAGTCGTTGACACTCCAGGTTATCATAAAGCTATTTACGCAGCTAAAAATGTTGACACTATTGCTAATCACTTCTATGAGCAAGGAAAAGCTGACGCTGTTAAAAACGTTATGGCTAAGTCAAAAAATATTTCGACTGAACCAAGACAAACAGCACAAGGTGAAGTATTTGTTAATGGAATAAAAGTGAAAGCTATTAGTGGTGTTGATTCTTCAAAACTTAAAGTAAAAAAAATAACATTAAAAAAATAAAATAAATAATCATGGCTTTAACCCCATTATTTGGTGACATTGTACCGTCACAAAAACAACAATTGCTAGATTCCAACTATCTATCGTTTAACGGTGGAAATGGTGCTGGCGATACTGATACATTTGCTCAGCAATATCTCCCTGAGATTTATGAGCAAGAAGTAGAGCGATATGGAAATCGTACGCTCTCTGGATTTTTACGTATGGTAGGCGCTGAAATGCCAATGACTTCTGATCAAGTTATCTGGTCTGAGCAAAATCGTCTACACATCTCTTATTCTGATTGTACTAACGGAGGCGCAGCTAACACTGTTACAATTCCAGTTTCTGCTACAGTTAGAAATGTAATTTCTGTTGGTCAAACAATCGTAATTGTAGACTCTGCTGGTGAAGAAGAAAAAGCTATCGTCACTGCATCTAACCAAACTTCAGGTGTTTTAACTGTTGCTCCTTATGGAGCTGCTGATCTTTCTGGTCTAGCCGCTACTGTTAAGATTTTTGTATATGGATCTGAGTATAAGAAAGGTGTTGATACTCCTAACAACACTGCAGCTACTGGTGCTTTCAATGGATATGTAAGTATCGAGCCTGACTTTACTCAATTTTCTAACTCACCAATTATTATCCGAAACAAATATGTTGTTTCTGGATCTGACACAGCTCAGATTGGTTGGGTAGAAGTTGCTACAGAAGATGGAACTGGAGGATATCTATGGTATCTAAAAGCTGAATCTGAAACAAGACTACGTTTCGAAGATTATCTAGAAATGTCAGTTGTTGAAGGTGAAAAGGCTGCTGCTGGTTCTGGTGCTGAAACTGCAACTTACAAAGGAACTGAAGGTTTGTTTGCCGCTATCAATGGTAGAGGAAACGTTGAGACTGGATTTGCTGGTCTAGATTCTACTAATGCGCTTGCTCAGTTTGATCTTATTCTTAAAAACCTAGATACTCAAGGAGCTATTGAAGAAAACATGCTTTTCTTGAATCGCGAAACTTCTTTGACTATCGATGATATGCTTGCTGGTTTGAACGGTGGTAACGCTGGTGCTGGTTCTGCTTACGGTTTGTTTGAAAACTCAGAAGACATGGCGTTAAACCTTGGCTTCTCTGGTTTCCGTAGAGGTTCTTATGACTTCTACAAAACTGACTGGAAATACTTGAACGACGCTTCTACTCGTGGAGGCTTTGTTGAAGCTGCTGCAACTGCTGCCCCTACTTATGCTATCGATGGTGTATTGATCCCAGCTGGTACTTCAACTGTATACGATCAAATTCTCGGTACTAACATCCGTCGTCCATTCCTACACGTACGATATAGAGCGTCACAAACTGACGATCGTCGTATGAAGACTTGGTTGACTGGATCTGTTGGTGGTGCTTTCACAAGTGATCTTGATGCAATGGAAGTAAACTTCCTATCTGAAAGATGTCTATGTGTACAAGGTGCTAACAACTTTGTATTGTTTACCGCAGCGTAAATATAACTTTAGTAAATGTTGGGGGTCACAATCTGTGACCTCCAATAATTTACTTTTAACTAATTTTATTATATTATATCATGGCAAAAACAAAAGAAATTCCATCTGTAGAAAAAGGGTGGGAAATTAAAGATAGAACTTATTTCGTTAAAGGTAAACATAAACCGTTAACACTTAGAATACCATCAAAGCATAGTAGAAAGTTTCCAATGCTTTGGTTTGATCCTGAAACGAATAAGCAAAAAGAATTAAGATATGCTACAAATATGTCTTCTCCATTTGTTGAAGATCAAAAAGGAGAAGTTACATTAGGTAGCATTCTATTTAAAGAAGGAGCTTTGTTCGTTTCAAAAGAACATCAAGCCCTTCAAAAACTACTTTCACTGTATCACCCATTAAAAAATATAAGATACACAGAGTATAACGCTGTAGTAGAAGCTGAAGATGAACTTGATCTTATGGAACTACAGATTGACGCGCTTAACGCTGCTAGATCTATGGATATAACTCAAGCTGAAGCAATACTAAGAGTTGAAGTTGGAAGCAAAGTAAGTGATATGTCATCTAAAGAAATTAAAAGAGACTTGCTATTATTTGCTAGAAGAAATGCGAAGTTGTTTATGGAGCTTGCTAATGATGATAATGTACAGCTTAGAAACTTTGCAATAAACGCAACTGAAGCTAACATTATTAGTCTTGCTGATGATCAACGATCATTCTCTTGGGCTTCAAATGGTAGAAAATTAATGAATGTACCATTTGATGAAAATCCATACTCTGCTATGGCAGCTTTCTTTAAGACAGATGAAGGTGTAGAAGTCTTCAAATCTATCGAGAAAAAGCTAAAATAACATGTAACAATAGTATAGGGCTCGTTCACTCGGGCCCTTATACTTAAAAAAAAATATAAATGGCGATAAACGTAAATACTGTTTACACGACAGTGTTGTCTATTTTAAATAAAGAACAAAGGGGTTACATAACACCTGATGAGTTTAATAAGCTAGCAACACAGGTACAACTTGATATTTTTGAAAATTACTTTGAAGATATGAATCAACAGTTACGTGTGCCTCAAACGGATAGCGAATATGCTAACCGTCAAAAAAATATAGACAATCTTATATCTATATTTAAAACAATAGGTGATGCTACCTATGAATCACCTACAACTGGAACGCCTTATTTTCAAGTGCCATCAGATCTACATAGAATAGGTACTGTTATACATAAAGGTGAAAAAGAAATACAAAGACTTGAAAGAAACGATTTTCTTCATGTCAACTTATCTCCGCTAACAAAACCAACTGAAGAGTTCCCTGTATATTTATATGAAGGTAACAGTTCACAACCTTACATATACATACACCCCACTTCTATAACTTCAGATGTTTCAATATCTTATATTAAAAAACCCGATGATGTAGTATGGGGTTTTAACGTAGACGCAACTCTTGGTAGTTATATATATGACTCAACTTCGTCTACACAGTTTCAATTAGATGAAACAGAACAAGTTGAAGTTATATTAAGAATATTAGCGTATGCTGGTGTAGTTATAAGAGATCCTCAAATAGTTCAAGCTGCGCAACAAGCTGTGCAAGCTGAAGAAGTAAATTCAAAAAGTTAATAGATGTCATTACTAACAGAAAACAATCGGCAATATTACGAAGGCGCTCAAGGCTTTAGAGGTGATGGTAATACAACTAAATTTACAACTACTTTTAATACTAACTTAGTTTTTGGTTCTGCTATACCTTCAGATATAAACTATCAAAAAAACAACTTTAAATTATACACTAGTGTTAGTGGTATTCCAGGTAGCTGGAGTGAAGTTGTTTCTGATTACTCAGTCACGGGTAATGTTATAACATTTTTAAACGCCCCTAGTAACAACTTATATATAGTTGTACAGCTTAAAAAACTTAATGGTGGAAATTACGGTACAACTTTAAACGACAAAGCTTACGGTACTACAGTAGAGAAAAACTATGGATCATATTCTTATACTAAGCTAAGTGATGTTATAAATAATTTTTTAATAGCTTACGTAGGACCTGGCAAATTAATACAAGACGTAAAAAGAACAGATGTTATATTTCATGCTAAGCGAGCTATGCAAGAGTTTAGTTATGATACGTTAAGAAGTATTAATTCACAAGAACTAAACGTACCACATAATCTAAGTGTGGTGATGCCGCAAGACTATGTAAATTACGTAAACATGTATTGGGTTGATGATCAAGGTGTTAAGCATATTATAATGCCTTCAAATAATTTAACTAAAGATCCATACAGTCTACCTCTTCAAGATAATTTTGGAGTACCTACGCAAGATAACTTTGATAACAACATAGAGGGAACATCTATAACAGAAGATCGTTGGAAAAATAATTTTCTTAAAGATAAAGAGAATTTAATAGATGATACTATAGCTGGTTGGGAATATTACTATGGTTGGCCTGAGTTTGGTTATGGTCAGCTTTATGGTATAGATCCTCAGTACGCTAACAGTAATGGTTACTTTACTATAAATGATAGAGAAGGTAAAATATCTTTTTCAGCTAATTTAGTTGATAGATTAATTATTCTTGAATACATATCAGATGGTCTTTCTACAGATGTAAACACTAGAGTTCCTAAGCTAGCAGAAGAAGCTATGTATGCTTATATTACACACGCTGTTATTGCTAGTAGAATAAATCAACCTGAGTATTTAGTACAAAGATTAAAAAGAGAAGCTAGCGCTAAACTTAGAAACGCTAAAATACGTTTGTCTAATGTAAAAACAAACGAGATAGTTCAAGTTATGCGAGGTAAATCTAAATGGTTAAAACACTAAAATTAAATGGCTGAAGTTAAAAACGCTTTCATCAAGTCAAAAATGAACAAGGACCTAGATGCTAGGTTACTTCCAAATGGTGAATATAGAAACGCAATAAATGCTCAGATAAGTAGATCTGAAGGTGCTGACGTTGGAGCTTTAGAGAACGTTTTAGGTAATGTTAGTATAGCTACTTTTGAAGAAGGAGAAAGCTATGCTGACAATTTAACCTGCATCGGCCATATAATAGATGAAACTAGTAATTATATATATCTATTCTTAACAGACAACAACACTAATAATTACGTGCCTAACGGTAATGGTTCTAATCATTTTATATATAGATTTGACATAACAAACGGTAATTCTCTTAAACTAGTATCAGGACCTTTTTTAAATTTTTCTAAAAATTTTCCTATATATGGTATAAATTTATTAGAAAATTTATTATTTTGGACAGATAATAGAAATCAACCTAGAAAAATTAACGTGTTAACAGCTTCTACTGCTGAAAATGCAAACTCATACTACCAGACAGAAGATCAAATATCAGTAGCGACTTATAACCCTTGGGATCCAATAAAACTTTATCAAGAATCTACACTTTCTCTAGGTAATTATGAAACTACAATGAAAGACGTTGTTAGTAAGTTTTATCCAGGTGGCGGAACTGCTAAAGTTGACACTAGCACAACTGGGACAACAATATCTATAACAGATATTAATATACCATTTTTCCCAAACAAGTCCACTGGCAGCAAAACCCCACAAGCTGGTATGACTGTTGGTGTTATAAATGTTTCTAGTGGAGGTAATGGACCTATAACAAATACTGGATTTTTAGTTGATAGTTCTGCTACTGGCTCAGTAACATTAACAGGTAGTATTACAGTTCAAACAGGTGATATATTAGTTTTTAATTTTAATCCATACTACGACAACTCTTACGCTGGTGATTCTAGATTTTTAGAAGATAAATTTATAAGATTTAGCTATAGGTTTAAATTTGATGATGGTGAGTACTCTATATATGCTCCATTTACTCAACCGTGTTTTATACCAAAACAAGATGGTTATTTTTTAAACACAGAGCAAAATCTAGGCGACCAACAAAGTACATTTGCTTCTACTATTGTTGAGTTTATGGAGAATAAAGTTAATGAAATAACTTTATGTATACCGCTTCCATCAGCTGCTAATACTCTACGTAGTGATTTTTTAGTAAAAGAAATAGATATATTATTTAAAGAATCTGACGGTTTAGCTGTCCAAGTAGTAGAAACAATACCTATTAATGTTATAGAGTCTGCTGCTGGAACCGATAACGCGTATGAATATAAATATATAAACAAAAAACCTTTTAAAACTTTACCAGAATCTGAGTTAATTAGAGTGTATGATAAAGTTCCTGTTAAAGCTTTGTCTCAAGAAATTACTAGTAATAGAGTTATTTATGGTAACTTTCAAAATAAACACACCCCACCTAGCTCATTAGATTACTATGTTAGTGTAGGTGGAAAAGCAAACTTTGATGTTAGCGACACAAATAAAATACTACATAAAACTGGCCTTATTGAATACCCAAACAGTTCTGTTAAAGCAAATAGAACTTATCAAGTTGGGGTTATTTTATCTGATAAATTTGGTAGACAATCAAGCGTAATATTATCTAACAACAAACAAGTTATAACTGTTAACAATGAATCTTATTCAGGAGATACAGTGTATGCTCCATATCCAGATTTAGAAAATATATCAGGAGCTTTTCATGAGTGGCCAGGTAATTCTCTTAAAATGTCTTTTAACAGTGTCATTGGTCCTCCTAAAAAAAATGAAGTTACATTGGAGCCTGGGATTTACAACGGCGATCCTAGCGATCCTGCTTATAATCCATTGGGTTGGTATAGTTATAAAATAGTCGTAAAGCAAAACGAGCAAGAATATTATAATGTTTATACGGCAGGAGCAATGAAAGGTTTGCCTTACAATTATAACACTAACAGTGTTACTCCTGTTTTAAATGAAGACACTTCTTTTGTAATTTTGTTAAATGATAATATAAATAAGGTACCCAGAGATTTAACAGAAGTTGGACCGCAAGATAAAACATTTAGAAGTAGTGTTAAACTTTTTGGTAGAGTTGAAAACACAACTAATATATTTAGTAACACGGGTAATAAGCAATACGAACCAGAAAGAGTTTCATTTACAACAAATAACATTGAAGATCTATATGATCTTTTTGATGTTTTAGATTTTGAAAATAACGTTAACGCTAAAGTACCTGTTACTAGTGATTTAAATCCATTTCACCCTTTTTACAAATCAGATTCAAATCCTTTTGTGGCTGAGTTTGTTACTTCACAAACCAGTGATTTTCAGTTTGGTGTAAACAATCAATCTGTAACAAATATTGTTGGTACAGGGGAAACAACAGCTAACTACGGTTCTGGCGATATAACTTTAAATATACAAAGTTTAACTGGAGGTTTTTCACCTAACACCGGTGAATTAGTTACTGGTACAAATATAGCGACAAATACTTTTGTAGTTTCTTATGAAGCATCTTCAGGAGATGTAGTGCTAAATAAAGCTATAACAGGTACTATAAGCATCAACACTGTGATTACTTTTAGTGATGTTAATTATTATGATATAGAAAACTTAACTATATTTGAAACAGCACCAACAATATCTAGACTTGATGTATATTGGGAAACAACTTCAGCTGGTTTAATAAGTGATTTAAATGATGCTATTGGAAGCTCAGATACTAGCGTAGATGCTACTTTAACTGATTTTAATGATTCTCAGTTTTTTGAAAACTTAGGGGTTGGGCAAAACATACTAACAGAAGAATTTGAAGTAGTAGATAATTTTGGTGTAGAAATAGATAAAGATTTAGTTTCTTTAACTACAGTTTCTATAGTGAATCTTGACAATAACGATGCTTCTGACTTTCTTGAAGTATATGAACCAGATCCATTTAATCAACCAAAAGAATTTAATATAAGAACAAAACAAGGTTTTGTAGATAACATTTATTTTGGAGAAGATAAAAACTTAAGGAATTTCACTTTTACATTTGAAATAAGCGTGGATAACAGCGGGACTGCTAATGTTAATGGTGCAGTCACTAATTCTACTAATGTTATTATTGATAGTTTATCTTCTGGATTTACGCCAATAGTAGGAGCTACTGTAACCGCTACCGGTATAACACAAACTGTATTAGTAGAGAGTTATGATTCAGGAACACAAACTCTTGTTTTAAACTCAGCTGTAACGCTAAGCAATAATGATGAAATAACTATAGCAAATTCTCCAGCATCTGTATCTACAGTAAGTAGAAATGTTTCTCTTAAAAACATTGCTCCTTCAATTTATGACAACTACGATGCTACTGGAGCTCCTATTAGTGGTACTATAGATTTAGGAATTATACCTCTTGCAACTGGTACTGTTTTAACACCTTTAGCTGGTAAAAATGGTGGTAACACTCCTAATGCAGGTAAAGATTTATCTACTGGATGGAAAATAAAAACTATTAAAAATAGTGAAGATAATATAGAATACGCTAATGATTATAGATTAAAATCACAGCCATCTCAATCAGACAATACTAAGAATGCTAGATCTTTTGAGTTAATAAATACAATTCCAATTACTGGCGCAGGAACCTTCACAGCAACTATAGAATTAAGTGACGCTGGCTCTGCAAGCTCTGTTGTTAATTATAATTTTTCTTACGGTACATTACCATATAATATGTGGTCACAACAGTTTCGTAAAACGTTCATGAGTCAAGATACGGTTACCGCAATAATTATTGAGGTAAATGATTATCCCGCTTCGTCAGGCGTTAATGGGTTTTATTATTATAAAGGAACTTCTAGTGAATTAAAAACTCAATCGTGGATGAGCCAAATTATATTTATAGATAGATTAAATGCTCGTGTATATGAGAATGGCGGATGTTCTAATACTGATTCACAGTTTTGGGCGTTTGGAGAAACACGTCAAGATGCGTTTATTGCATTTGGTTCATGCTTACATGGCAGTCCTTTCTATTACCAAAGCCCTGAAAATTATATAATAAAAGACGGGGTAATACAAGATCAAAATAACTATCCTTTTAGTGGTTTTAGATTTTCTGTAAAAACTACATAATTGTAACAATATATTTAAATAAGTGATAATAAATGGGTGCAGTAATAGAAGTAAAGTTTTTTAACTCTTTTTTACTCAAGAAGACAAATGATAACACAGGTGTTAATGCTCCTGGTTATGATGGATCAAGAGGCATACCAGAAGATATTGGTGGTTATCCGGTTATTACTTCTTACGATCCTGCAGTTAGTTGGGTTGTTGAAGAAGCTAGAATACGTGGTGGTTATAACAATACAAATGTAGACTACGGTGTTAAAGCTTATTTAGTAGAAGAAGATCCTAGTGGGTATAGAAGAGGCAATACACTTATTTATTCAGGTATATTTAATTCTAGAACAGGTGTAAATGATTCAAATGTATTTAGTGTTGGTGAGGATATTACTAAATCAGTTG
>CENS01004132.1_pt1 | contig 10062 bp, 3 predicted proteins | sample 530201 | NCBI WGS metagenome assembly CENS01 (sample SAMEA2619747, study PRJEB7988) | marine metagenome | biome: marine biome (ENVO:00000447); feature: surface water layer (ENVO:00002042); material: "saline water (ENVO:00002010), including plankton (ENVO:xxxxxxxx)" | depth 5 m | reverse complement strand
AAACTTGTGTCAGGAACAAAAGGTACATTTATGCGTACTCGCTTAAAGCTACCGGTGGATAAATCAATTAACAAAGCTGAGCTGTTTGCTGTTAATTCAGAAGCAGTATACTCAAGTCAATAATATGAAATTACAAATTAGAAATTTAATTGAATCAGATTGGGATGTTATCCCACAGTGGTATAAACAATATAACCAAGAAGGTTTTCCAAGAGATTTTCTTCCAGAAAACGGACTTGGTGGGTTTATGGTTTATAAAGAAAAACCAATAGCTGCAATGTGGCTTTGGAAAACAAATAGTAAAACTGCAATTCCAGCTGTTGTTATTAGCGATAAGTTATACAAAGATAAAGACAGAAGTGATGCATTGCAGCTTTTAGTAGATCATACAACTGATCAGGCCGAAGCAATGGGATTTAAATATTCTTTTGCATGGGCTAAACCAGGATTGCTATTAAGCAAATACAAAAATGCAGACTATTATGTCGATGAATCACCATCTTACGAACTAATATTAAAATACTAATGGGAAGTATAGTTAAAGGCGTTGCCTCTTTATTTGGAGGCCGTAAAAGAAGACGCGAACAAAGGGCGGCAAACGCTGATTTAGATGTTAAACAAAAGAAAGCGGACGCTTTTAAATTTAAAAATGTTTACGAAGGATTACAGGGCCCAGAATTCGGAGGTTACGATGCTGCACAAGGCCAAGCAACACGATTAGGGCCTGCGGCTCAAGCTGAAATGGCTCAATTAGGAGAAGCACAGGGGTACGATGCCACCGGGTATAACGCGGCACAAACTAGGGTTGCGGGACTTCAAAGAGGTGCAGACACAGGGCTAACCAACACAATGCGTAATTTACAGGTGTCTACAGCGGGAGCTGAAATGGCAGCACAAGAAGCTGACCAATCATTAGCAGCGTCTCAAGATTTAGCCGCACAAGCAGGTACAGGTGGTGGTGGTGCTACCGCTTTAGCTGCTGCTGCTGCAAAATCAAAGGCGGGTATTGCTGCAGATATAGATAGGCAGGTTAAAGCCAACGAGCAAATGAGAGCGGCTGGCGAATCTGAATTGCAAAGATCTCAATTAGCGCAAGAAAATTTGGCTTCTCGATTTGATTTAGGGCAACAACAATTTAATGTTGGCGCTAAAAACCAAGCTTCGCAATTTACTGCTGCCGCACAAAATCAAGCGGCTCAGTTTGGTGCCGCATCTCAAAATCAATTTGCTTTAAGTGAATTTGGCGCAGCAAATCAAATGGCCCAATTTAATGTTGGTTCCCAAAATCAGTTTGCAATGTCAGATATAAATGCACAAAACAGATTTGGAATGGCTAATATGGATGCTCAAAACCGAGCTTTGCAATTTGGGGCTACTATGGATAATCGCCAAGCCGAAGCTGCTTTTAATGTTGAAGCAACAAAAAGGGAGTTTGATTTAAAGAACCAAAACTTGCAACTTCAAAATTTAACTAACGCAACAGATAGGGCTTTAGCTAGAAAACAAGCTGCTGATCAAGCTAGGGCACAAGCAAAATCTGACCTTATTGGTGGGATAGCGGGAGTTGGAAGCGCTTTAATAGGTGGATTTGCCGGTGGTGGCAAATTTAGTGCAGGAGACGCTCTAAAATCAGTAGGATAATATGGATACATACAGTAAGTATAAAGATGCGTTCAAATACGCGCCTGGGAGCGCAGCTGTTCAACAAATGGTTGGCCAAAGTATTGACGCCGCTATTGAAGAAGGTGAGCAAAAGCGTAAAGATGCAGAGGAAAGAGCTGCTAATAGAAGAAAATCTGAAATATTAAACTACAGCTTTGCAAAGCAAAAAGCTAAGGATTTAGACGATTTAAACGTAATGGGGGATACAGCATCCACCGATTACAACGAAATGCTCACGACTAGTAGCAGACAAATTGCTGATTATGCGGGCTATTTAAATAAAGAGCTTAAAAGAACAGGTGATTATGATACTTATGCCATAGAAATGGCTAAATTAAAAACGCAGGTGGGTGCATTGAAAAATGTAAAAACAGGAGTTAATGAATTTTTAAACGCATATCAAACAGGCAAAATAGATAAATCTTTGTCTACATATAATTCTGAAGGATTAATAGCAATGGCTGAAGATATGTTAAACGGCTCTCCTGAAGGAGGGTGGCAAAATATTGATGGTCAACAAGTTTGGGTTGGTCAAACAGTTGCTATTGGAGATAGCAAGCCTAAAAAGTATATGGTTTCTGCTAGTGAATTTCAAAATCTTTCAAAACGTTTGCAAAAAAAAGAAGACGTAAATGGATTAATAGACGACGCTATTAAGGTAAACGTTGGTAGTGACGGTAACATACTGTCATTCGACCAAGCGCCCGCAGGCGAAGATGGTACCTTAGGTGTTTCTGCTAGCGAAGTTGCTGAAACAGCTTTAGATAATTTAATAAAATCCGCACCTGGCAATAAAGACCAAAAGGTTGCATCTTTATTGGTTGATCATTTTGGATACACGCGTAAAGAGGCTGATGCTCTTACTAATGAGCCTGTAGAAGACGAAAAAGGTAATTTTATTGGCAACAGGGCAGAAGAAGTCTTAAAAGGGCTTTGGTTAGACAAGGCACGCTCAATGTATGGCATTAATCAAGTTGCTGTGAATAACGAAAAGCGTCGTAAGCAAGATCAATATTATCAGCACCAACAACAAGCCGCTATGAATCTTGAGTTTAAAAGAAACCAGCAAGAAACTGTTAGAGCTTTTAACGACCCTGCTGCTGCTGTTTGGAATCAAGATATGACTAAATTTAAAAGCGATTCCGGAAGTATAGACAATTTTAATGGATTATTAGGTCAGTGGCAAGCAGATCTCAGTAGAATAGGCTTAACAGCTCAAAAAATTAAGCTTGCGGATGATACAGTAGTTCCCGCTAGAGTAACTGCCGACGGTGCAATAGACGAACAAATAATAAAAGGCAAACCTCAAGGAATAGAGGTTCAAAACCCAAGTAATATTGCGGGTCCAGCTGTTTATATTCCTTTCAATGCTAGCCCTGAAGATGTGCAAAACTTAATAAGACAAGCACAAGGTTTACAGCCTGTTAAGGGAGTTTCTGCAGCCACAGAACAAGCAAATTATACACAAGGGCAAGTTAACCTACCTATTTTTAATTAACAAATATGTTTGAACTAAACGGAACTCAATATACACTTGAACAAGTAGAAGAAGCTGCCAAGGCATCTAATATTACTGTAGAAGAATATATAACTAAAGCTGGCCTTACCGAAGTGGGAAAGCAAAAGCCTACTTCACAAACGACTGCGGCTGCAGTGGGCGTAAACACTTTAGATACGGAATTGCAGTCGGCAGATGGTTCTTTGGAATCACAAGATCCAGCTAAAGGTTTTTTTGAACAAGTATTTGGAGCTGATAATGATCGTGAAGAAACTTATGAGCAAAGAGAGCTTAGGCAAACTATTGAGCTAGAAAATAAAATAGCAGAAACTGCAGCTAAAAGAGAAATAGACCCTGAAACAGGAAAGTTTAAGGAGCTGTCTTCTACAGATAAAATGCTAAATAGTGTTGGAAATATGGCTGATCAATTTCAGCAATTTGTTCCAAACTTAGTTATATCTAGCAATAAAATATTCAGGGGTATATTTGGAGATGAAGCTATTGATTCTTTTGTAGCAAATGAAAGCATACCTGAATTTTTTAAAGAAGGCTTATCTGATGAAGATCTAGATGAAGCTATTCAACAGGTTAAGCTACAAGAAGCTGAAATGCAATCAACCGGCGAAATAACCAAAGGCTTTGCCGAAGGTGATGTTGGCGAGATTGCAGCTGGTATTGTAAACGGAATAACATCTATAGGATCTTCTTTAGCTATAAATACATTAACAGCAGGAGGAGGATTAATTCCAGATATGATTGGTAGATCTTATGTTGATTATAACTCTGCTTTAGCTGAAGGAAAAGGTAAAACACTTTCTGATTTAATAAAAGACGGAGAAGACGAGGTTACTGTACCAGCAGCTATAGGAACTTTGTCAGGCCTTTTAGAACGAGCAGGTTTAAAAGGAGCTGGAAAAGCTATATTAAACAAGGCTGTTACTAAAGGTATAAATAAAACTTTAGCATCAATGCTAATTTCTGGGAATAAGGAGGGTCTAACAGAATTAGCTCAAACCGGTTTAGAGGCTTCTAATATAGCTTCTGCTAAAGGAGAAAATAAGGCAGAAGCTTTTGTTGATGCTGTAACAAGCCGAGAGGGATTAGAGGCTTATTTGCAGGGTTTTGTTGGGGGAGGCATTATTACAGGAAGCAGATCAAATGTTTTAGCTGATAGAAATGATATTTTAAAAGCTTCTTCCGTAATGAGATCTGATAGTGATGCTTCATTTTTAAGTGTAACTCAACAAGAAATAAAAGATTTACAAGAAAAAAGACAAAAAACTAGAAATAAAGAAGTAAAAAAAGTTATAGACGAAAAAATTGAGCAGAAAACTCAAAGCATGCGAGATATGCTAATTGAAGAAAACAAAGTTATAAACAACATGTCTGAGTCCGAGCTTTATGCCGCCTCTAAAAGCTTTGATAAAATTAAAAAACTTTCAAAAAAATCTCAACAAATAAAACAACAAGCTGCTAATAGTTTTATAAGCTCTGACGAACAAAATATTTTATTAGAAGAATTAAATAGTAATCTTAACAAAGAAAGACAAAAGCTTTCTGAAATAAAAAGTAACTCTATAACTAGAGCTGATGAGGCTTTAGAAAAAAATGTTAAAACTGCAGAAGAGCAATCTTCTAAGTTAGATAATGTTAGTTTTAAATCTTTTGATACTATAAAAGATTTTGAAGATTATATTTTGTCTAAAGATAAGGGTAAAACAAAAGCCTCTGTGAAAGTACTTGCTCAAACAAATGACGGTGTTATTTTACAGAATAATGGTACTCAAGAAATAATTATTAATAAAGAAATTGCTAAAAAATCAGGCGCAATAAATGTGGGTGCTCACGAGCTTTTGCACGGAATTTTATATAAAACTTTAAAAGAAAATCCAAATGCCGCTGTAGCTTTAGGTAATTCTTTAACAAAACAAATAAATAAATTAGATCTTAGCGATCCAAGAGCACTTGATTTTAAGCAAAGATTAGATTTATATAAAGATGAAGATGCCGCTACCCGCGGAGAAGAAACTTTAACTTTATTTAGCGATGCTACTGCACAGGGCTTAATAAAATATGATGAAAACTTATTTACCAAAACCGGTGATATTCTAAGAAGAATATTTGATAGTGTAGGCTATAAAAGAACATTTAAGAGCGGTAGGGACGTTTATAATTTTATAAAAGATTATAATAAAGATATTGCTAAAGGCGGAATTAGGCAGGCTTTTGTACAAGCAGCTAAAGAAGGTATTAATGTAAAGATTAAACCAACTAGTAAAATACAAAAAGCAGCTGATAATGTTTTAAAAGGATCAAGATCAAACTTAAATAGTCTTTTAGAAAAATATGGCAATGACCCTAAAACATTAATAGCACAGGGATTATCTAAAACACCTCAAGGCCAAGAAACTTTTGAATTTACAAAATCTGAGTTTGGTCAAGAAGTTGCACCAATTGTAGAGTCATTAACTAAAAAGCTTTACGATCCTATACCTGAAGATGCTAAAAGAGACGTTTCAAGAAGCGGTTATAAAGACGCTATGATTTCTGAATTAGCAACTATAATCAGTACAGAATACGATCCGGCTAAACAGGACATTGATACTTTTACAACAATAAGAGCATTTCAAAGATCTAATAGATTAGCTAAAAATTTAGGAATAGAATCTGTACAAGAATTTGGTGGTACAGGAATAAAAACAGACGTTACAGAAGCAAAAGGAATTGCAGCAGATGAAGTTGAAATAACAGCTAATACTAAAAAATTAGTTGATGCCATAGGTGTGTCTAAATCTATTTTAGATAAAGGCGATCAAACTATGCAACGAGCTATTATTAAAGCTGAAAACGCGATTGTTGGGAAAGAAATGACACCTAGCCAAAAGGTTAGAGCTAGAGATAAAGCTCTTAGCGAAGTGTTTAACCAGCAATTAGAAAAAGATTTAAAGAAAGAATTTTTAAAAACAGCTAAAAACAACGAAACTTTCAATAGCTTTTTAGATAAAAATTGGAAGGAAGTAGCTGCTGTATATCTTAAAAACACAAATGTAAATAAAATACCTGAAGGAAGAGGTAAAGAAATATTGCAAGGATGGAATGAACAGTTTCCTTCTAAGCAAGAGGTTGTAGATTATTTTCAAGGAAAAGACTTAGACAATAAGCAGGCTATATCAAATAGAAAGAATAGATCTTTAGCCAATGCTATTGTAAAAGAAATAATAAGTGACCGTAAGCAAAAATTTATCAAAGAAGACTCCGGCGCTGTTGCTGAATTTGAAGCTAAAACAGGTATTAAATTTAGTAAATCTTTAAAAGATTTAAATATAAAAAGTCCAGAAGCTTTTACTGAATTAAAAGGTGTTTTAGATAAGCAATTTACAAATAAAGCTTTAGCAAACGCAAAAAATAACATGGCGTTAGCTTTGCAAAATATTGGTGTAGAAGAAATATTTAAAAACGCTTTTGGGGATACCCCTGGGGTAACAAAATTTAATAATCTTGTAAAAGATTTTGATAAACTTTATGCAGATCTTAAAACAGCAGCTGAACCCACTTTTGAGTATGAGGGTAAGCGATATGAGTTAGCTGCGTTTTTAAAAGATAAAATATTAGGTGATTTAGAAAATAAAAGCTATAAATTAGTCGTAAAAGCTTTAACTGGATTTGATGTAGACGTAGATTTATCAAACCCAACTTTTGTAAATAGTGCAAGAAGATCTTTAGCAAAAATTATCAAACCTTTAGGCAGAAACTTTTTTGAAAGATACCTAGAAAGAGGTATGAAAGCCCCCTCGAAAATAGGCAAGGGAGACTTGGTAATTGAAAATGGAAAATTAGTTTTTAATCCTTCTAATAAAAAAGACGCTACAAATAGATTTGGTTTTTTTCAAAACGCAGATGATGTAACTAATTGGAAAAATGAAGTTTTTGGCAAAGGAAAAGAAAACAAAAATTTAGGGAACTTTTCAAGCTTAACAAGCCAAGTCGTTAAAACAGTGAAATTTTATGGTAAAAAATCTAATGTATCGGGAGACCAAACTATGTTCTCTAAAAAACAGCTTTTAGGAATTAGAAAAGATACTTTAGAAAACAATAAAGCTTTTGTAAAATTAATAAATGCTCTTAAAAAAGCTAACAAAAACGGACAAATAGGTATAAATGAAACTGTAGCTATACTAATGGCTATGAATAATAATCCGCTTGGGCTGACAAGAACTTCAGCTATATTAGAGCACATACCAACTAAGCGTTTTCAAAATGAAAAATACACGCTTGAACATATGATCCCAGCTCTTAGTGTTAACTTAGCGGCTTTAGACCATATATTATCTAAAGAAGACAAAACTAACTTTAGTGATATGATGTCCAATTACAGGATAACTTATCTTCCTAAATCTTATGATGATATAGTTAATAAGTTTTATAAAGCACATATGCCGTTTTATTGGAATTTTGATAAAACAGCTTTTTTAAGATATTTCAATCCTGAAATGGCAAATGAGTTTGATGTTGAGTTTGAGTCTATAGTTAATGGAACAATAGTTAACGCGGCAACATTTAATGTTGAAAAGCAACAATCTAAGATTAAATCCAGCAAAAGTATTAAAAAAATTAGAATATTTGATTTTGATGATACATTAGCACAAAGTAATTCGCAAGTACTATATACGCTACCTAATGGAACTACCGGTAAACTTAATGCAACTGAATACGCTAAAAGAGACCAGGAGCTAAAAGATAAGGGGGCAACATTTAACTTTTCTGAATTTAGTAAAGTTATAGACGGCAAAAAAGGACCTTTGTTCAAAGTGGCTCAGAAGATAAATGCCGCTAGAGGTAATGAAGATTTATTTGTTCTAACAGCTAGACCCGCAAATGCGGCGGGGCCAATACAAGAATTTTTAAAATTAGCTGGGCTAGATTTTAAGAAAGAAAACATTATTGGTTTAGGCGACGGAACCGCGCAGGCTAAGGCTGATTGGGTGCAAAGCAAGGTTAATGAAGGCTATAATGACTTTTATTTTGCGGATGATGCTATAAAAAACGTTGAAGCTGTAAAGCAAGTTCTTGATAGCTCTGATGTTAAGGGCAAGGTTCAACAGGCTAAAGTTAAATCTAGCAAAAGTCTTGATGCTGATTTTAATGCAATGCTTGAAAGAGTCAAGGGTGTTAAAGCAGACGCAAGATATTCCGAAGACAGAGCAACTAAGCTGGGCGCTAAGAAAGGTAAATTTAAGTTTTTTATACCATACTCTGCTGAAGATTTCGTAGGCTTAATATACCCTACCTTGGGTAAAGGCGCTGAAGGTGATAAAAACATGCAGTGGTACAAGGATAATATATTAAATCCTTATGCTACTGGATATAGAAATTTTGAAGCGGCTAAGCAATTAGCTATGCAACAATGGGCTGACCTTAAAAAGCAAATAAAGAAAACACCTGCTAATCTTAAAAAAGAATCCGTAAGAGGATTTTCTAATGAAGAAGCGGTAAGAGTTTATTTGTGGGACAAGCAAAATACTGTTCCTGATACATTGGCAAAAAAAGACGTTTCGGAATTAGTTAAGTATGTTGAAAACACCCCAGAGCTTTTAGATTTCGCAACACAAGTTAATAACATTGTAGGGCCGGGTAAATATCCAAACCCTCAAGGTGATTGGCTTGCTGGAACTATAACAACTGATTTAGTAAATTATACAAATACTGTAAGTAGAAAAGAATATTTGCAAGAATGGCAAGATAATGTTGACGTTGTGTATAGCAAAGATAACTTAAATAAGCTTAAAGCACTATACGGCAACGCTTATGTTGAAGCTTTGCAGGATATGCTTTATAGAATGAAGACTGGGCGTAATAGACCATCTGGTTCTAATAAATTAACTAATCAGTTTATGAACTGGATTAATGATTCTGTAGGTACAATAATGTTCTTTAATACAAGATCAGCATTACTACAAACTATATCTTCAGTTAACTATTTAAATTGGTCAGATAACAACCCAGTTAAAGCTGCGGCCGCTTTTGCAAATCAAAAACAATTTTGGAATGACTTTGCAGAAATATTTAATTCAGACTTTTTGAAACAAAGAAGATCTGGATTAAAAACAGATGTTAATGCAGATGAAATTGCTAGAATGGCGTCTACAGCAGATAACAAAGTTAGGGCTGCACTTTCTGCTATTCTTAAGAAAGGTTTCTTGCCAACGCAATTAGCTGATAGTTTTGCTATTAGTATTGGTGGCACTTCATTTTACAGGAATAGAATTAATACATATTTAAAGGAAGGACTTAGTGAAAAAGAAGCCAAAGAAAAGGCTTTTCTAGATTTTAAAGAAATAACAGAAGAGTCTCAGCAATCATCAAGACCAGACAGGGTTTCAATGCAGCAAGCAAGCCCATTAGGGCGCGTTATATTAGCTTTCGCCAACACGCCTATGCAATACGGTAGGTTAATGAAAAAAGCTACCTTAGATCTTGTTAATGGAAGAGGTGACTGGAAAACCAATACGTCTAAAATATTATATTATGGAGCTGTTCAAAATTTAATATTTACATTTTTACAACAAGCAATGTTTGCAATGTTATTTTCTGATGACGACGACGACGAAGAACAGGATAGATATTTTAGAATGGGGAATAGTATTGCTGATTCTTTATTAAGAGGTGTTGGCGTTGGTGGAGCAGTAGTTGCTACAGCTAAAAATTTAGCTATGAAAACTATAGAAGAGTATAAAAGCGGTAGACCTGATTACACTGATGTAGCATTAGAACTTACAACATTGTCTCCTCCTATAAATTCTAAATTAAGAAAACTTCAATCTGCTGGTAGATCTTTTACTTACAAACAGACTAGAGAAGAAATGCGCGAAAAAGGCATTGCTATTGATAATCCGGCTGCTGAA
>CENS01065129.1_pt1 | contig 10106 bp, 14 predicted proteins | sample 530201 | NCBI WGS metagenome assembly CENS01 (sample SAMEA2619747, study PRJEB7988) | marine metagenome | biome: marine biome (ENVO:00000447); feature: surface water layer (ENVO:00002042); material: "saline water (ENVO:00002010), including plankton (ENVO:xxxxxxxx)" | depth 5 m | reverse complement strand
ATAGTTTTCCAATTATAAAAATGATTAAAGAAATTTTGTTGAAATTTCAAGTGCGTGTGACAGCCCTCAGTATTTATTTGTTCTGGTATACCATCTATTACAGCTGCAAATTGCCTAGCTAAATTTTCAAAATTTGAATCCATAGGTATGTATATAGGAAATTCTGAACAAGTTTCATATAAGGCACCATTGTCTGTTGTAGCCATGTACAAACCACAAGCTAATGATTCTAGTGCTGATATACAAAATGTTTCTTCCCATACATTAGGATATATAAATGCATCATAGGTATGTAGGTTTTCTAAGATATACTCATTAGGTTTATATCCAATATAATTTACATTTGGTAATTGTTTAGCTTGATCATATAAAGGTTGATATAGATGGTCGTTTTGTTTTTGAAAATCGTCTCCATAGACTTGAGTGCTACTATATACATCTAGTTCTATATTAGAGTTTTTTATCAATTGCATTGCTCCTAATAAAACAGATAACCCTCTCCAAGGAGTAGGATGATATATTAGTTTAATTTTATCTCTCTTTGGTTTAGGATCTCTTTTTTTTATGTCAGGGATACCATTTTTTATTACTGTGCATTTATCATAAGGTAATTCAAATGTCTTTCTAAACTGTTCATAGTTCCAATGACTATTAAATACATAGTAATCATATTGTTTTATTTGTTCCTTATCTTTAAAAAATTTTTGAAAGTGCGGTTGGTCGGTGGCCATTTTTTGCCATAGAATATTTATTTTATCTTTAGATAAAGGCACCTTACCTGGAACCGATGTACATATTTGAAAATTTTTTAAAAGTTCTTTAGAAACGTATTGTTCTAAAAAATTATGTTGTAGTTCTGTGCCACCTAATGGTTTCATCTTATAAATCCGTTTATAGTTAATCTACAATTGTCAATATTATCTCCGTGATGACCATAAGCTGTGTGTCTATATCTTGCGTCAAACCACAATAATCTATTTTTTACAAACTTAAAATCGTTTACCATATCATTTTTAGTGCTAAAAAATTTTGTACCGCTATTTAAGTTTGTATTACTTAAATAAATCAACATTGAATAAAGACACTCATCCATATGTATGAAATCATCTACCATATCATTAGTGTATCTAGCGTGAATATATAAACTTACATCTCTACCTCGCACATTTATATTCGAAGTAGTAAGATATTTCATAATGTGGTATTTAAATAATGGATTAACGTCACCTAATTCTTCGCTTCTCTTTCCAGGCCAACTTGTCAAATCTTTTTTACCTATACGGTCAGGGTGTTCGTTCAAAGAATATAATTTTGTTTTTTTAGCTTCTGCATAGATTACTTCAGGTAATTCAAAAAAATTATCTATCTGTGTGCAAATCATCTCTGTGTTTTACTTTTTTTTATACCAAGTTGCAATAGTGTATCTTTCACCGTTTGTAACTTTCTTTACCCCATGAATTAGTTCCTTACCTGTAAAAAAAATTGTTTTATTTTTAGAGGGTTTTATCATAGTTCCCTCTCCAAAATAAGTCTCGCCTCCATCAAAATTATCATTCAAAAACGTAATAGATGCAATTGTTATATCTTTCTCACGATCATCAACGTGTAATTTTTGTGAAGACCCCTCTGGCCATAAGACCATTTGCGTCCATGAAATTGTATTATCATACACATAAGGTTCGTATTTTTTATTAAGCCAAGGCAGATCTTGACCTTCAAGTGACAGAACAAACGTATCTCTATATTTTTTTAAATTGTTTTGATTAGAATGAAATCCCATTAACATTTTGTTTATTTCATTATTAGAAAAGATATCGTAACGAATATCTATATAAGGACTCATTTTTGAGTTTTACTAAACATGGGAAGGTCGGGAACCTGAACTTCAACATCAGTGGCTAAATCCTCTTGAGGGTGTTCTTTTAAAAAAGCTTCTTTTGTCTCATACCTCTCACCAGTCTTAATACTTCTATAGATTGTTTTTGTTTCGCATTTAATTTTTTGATAAACTGTCATTAAGATTTATTACTATATTTTAACGCCCTTGTCCACGATTCTTCTTACGATGTGGCTTTCTTTTATTTTTGTTTTTAGTGTGTACACCAGGACGTTTTTTTGGAGTTCGCTTATGATAATTATTAACTCCAAAGAGTGCTTTCTTTTTAGCCATTTTCTTGAGATCTATCTAATAATGCATAACTTACAACACCAGTAATTGCATCTGCAGTATCGGCTTGTATTTTTAAAACATCTGATGCTTCCATATTCAATGTATCACTGACCATATTAGTAAAATTTTTATTGAGTTGTGCATGACTTATTTCAACATTAGATCCACCTGATTTTTGTAAATATGCATCAACATCTACATTACTTGCAGTTTGATGAGATGCTTGTAATGATTTAACTAATATTGTTGCATCAGCAGGGCATGTTAATACAGTTGTAATATTAGTCGTTGTTAAATCAAAAGTTTCGCTTTTATATTGTATTGTCATGATAAAAAATAAGTAAATGTATCTTGTTTGTTTTTTATATCATTCTCATATGAGAAGTTCAACTGAGACTGTAAAGTTCTAAATGCTTGTAGAATTTGTCTTTGATCTTCTTGAGAATATTCAGATTTAGGTTCTGGTATTTGTATTGTTATTTTAGCCATTACCTTCTTCCATCTACTCTTACATCAAATCTAAAAGTGCCGTATCTCCAAGTTTCATCAACGCTATCACATTCTATTTGTACAGCAGCTAATCTAGCTCTAGCTCTAGTGTCAATTTTTGTTGTACTCGATGTAACGGTGAATGGACCAAGTGGACTAGAGGCTGCTGTGCTTCCTTGAGGAAAAGCATTTAAAAATATTGTTACTTTTGCATTACCACTAATTCTTTTAAAGTCAGGCATAAATCTTTTTACACTCATTAAAAACTCACCATCTCCTGGAACACCTTGCCTACCATTCAAATCAAATTCACCTGATTTTATAAACGCTGGAATAGCTGTAGTTGTGCCATCTCCATTGAGTTGGTTTACACCTATTTCATGTGCGTAATAAATTGTTGCACCATTAGATACCCCACTTACAACAGGGAATGTAGGAGTATCATTAGCTTCAAAATCTGTTGCATAAGGTACCTCAAATACAGTAGATCCCATCCAAGTGGTCCTATCTAGAGTACCAGTGGTCCAAACGTTTTCAGCATAATTATAGGTAACAACTTTATCTATATTTGTAGAACCTGATGAAGGATAAAACCAATTTATCTCAGAATACAATTCATTTATTCCACCATAAACTATTTGCCCTGAATCATAATTTATACCTGGGTTGTTTCCTGATGTGGTAAATACAAAATCTTCTACAAGACATGGTAGTGATTTTACTGTACCATCATATACAAAAAATCCGCCTGTTTTTCCCATCCAGAAGACTGCACCATTTGCAAATACTCCTGCATGTTGTCCTAACAAACCAGCGTTAGATCCAACCTTTCTTATAGAAAAAGTAAAAGGCGGTCCTACAAATTGCATTTCATACGCAGCAGTATCTGTTAAAACTAATATATAATCTTTACCTTTGAAAGCTCCTACAATTTGTGTTCCATCGTCTAGTTTAAATGTTCCTGCGGTGTTCGTTGAAGTAGGTGCATAATCACTTTTGTTTTCTTGATCAGAAAATCTTATAAACATCTTATCTTGAGATGAAGGTGTTCCAATTGTTGTTTCTGTACCTAAATGAAAAAGATGTCTATCTCTATCAGATACAATAGTCATTACAGATTTAGTTGGCATCCCTGTGCCAATAACAGCTCTAGTTTGTAAAGCGTTACCTGCTGCAGCGTCCCAAGTAAATGTTTCACCATTGTGCACCGTAGCAATTAAAAAATTTCCAAAGTTATCTAAAGACCAATTTGCTGGATCAATAGTCACTGTGCTAGAGGTAGAGGCATCACCCCATCCTATGTATTCTGAAATATCTGTTACAGCAGAACCATTGGCGTGCTCTACAGCTGTTGTTGAATTTATTCCTCTAGAAATTCCACTAATTGTGTTTGTTCCCGTATTGTTAGAAGTATAGCTCATATCTTCTGAACCAATTCTTATTTTTCCTGAGCTTGGAAAGTTAGCGGTACTGGTTAAAACTACCGAAGTAGCACCTACCAACATTACTCCTCCATTATTTACGGTTGTAGTAACTTGCGCCACTGTACGTCCACCCCAAAGATAAGTGCCCCATCCATATCCTGCACTTTGTGTTAACGGTCCAACAGTTACATAAGGTCTTACATCAAGTGTTCCGTCATTAGTTACACCTGATTTGCTTTCTGATGATGGCATAGTAATCGTAAAGGTTGTAATTGTTGGTACAGACTTTACTTCAAAAAGTTTGTCATCAAAGTCAGTAGCTGTGAAATCTGTATTTGCACCAGTAAACGACCCAGCGTTTGCAAAAGTAATTAAATCACCCACCGCTAAATTATGTGCTGCTGTTGTAGTAATTGTAATTGTTGCTGATCCGTTGGTCGTTGTAATATCTGCACCTGTAGAAAAATTGTCAGTATCTAAAGGAGTAATGTCATAAAAAGCACCACCAAAATATATTATTAATACCTTATCAGTTCCAATAGCAGCATATTTTTTTCCTTCAGTATTAGCCCAAACGTGCTGTGCTCTTGCTGCTCCAACTAATTTTTCGTTTACAAGAGCTTGCCACCCACCTATTTTTTCAGGTTCGCCATATCTAAACCTAATATTGTCACCATCAACAAACCTACCCTCTGCATCCGCAGGTGTGGATTGTTTGTCGAATCCTGGTGCTATATTTATTTTTGCTAAAGGCATATGGAATTATACCACTAAAGTATGTTGTTTGCATCATCCACAATATTTTGCTTTTCTGGCGGTAATCCTTCTTGCATTTTAATACCCACATGAACTAATATTTGGCAAAGTTTAGAGGTATCATCAACACTAAAAGTTAACTCTTTTTTCTTCTTTATTGTTTTTATTTCTTTGGCACTAAAAGTAAATTTTGCTGCGCCAGTATCAGGATCTTGGACTATTTTCATTTATTTGGTCTCCTTTATGGTCTTTATAAGGTCCTTTAGCATCTACATAATGTAGAAATACTTGCATATGATAATCCCCAGGAAAAGCCTCTCTCCAATGCTCAACATCACAACCATTATATATTACGGCATCACCAGCTTGTAGAACTAAAGGTTTACCATCCATGTATATTGGCCAATCGTAATGATCAGAATCAATACAAACTGTTGCACTAATTTCACATGAAGGACGATCTTTGTGTTTTTCTAAAATAGCATTGTATGTATAACATCTCCAAAAAGTATAAGTTTCTAGCAGATCAATACCAGTTGCTTTTTCAAAAATAGGTTTTTTTAATTCTAGGATTGTTTGCATTAAAAGATCTTTATAAAAGTAAGTATCACCGTTATTATTTTGCATTACGTCAAAGCTATCAAAATTTTCATAATGTCTTTTTTTGCAGTATGATCTAATCAGAGCTATCTCATCTTGGCTTAGTAAACCTGGAACAAATTTATATGATAATTTATTTAAAGCAACCATGATACTAATACAAACCTCTTTCCTTTTGTGACTGGAGTTACTGAGTGTGGATATAAAAAATTTGAAGGCCAAATAATTACTCTGCCAGGTGCACTTGTTACTGTTTTATAAACCTCTGAATTTTTATCAGGATTATGAAATCTTAAATCTCCACCCTCATAATCATTATTTAAAAAATAAATTATACTTAGTGTCCTAGGCACATCGTGACCATGATCAACGTGAGGAACGTAATGTCCTCCTACACCATATTTCAAGGCAGTAACATTAGTAATTCTTTGTGCTAACGTTCCTGTTGCGCTACCTACATCTTTTTCATACTTATGCGCACATTGTCTGAATACATTTGTCAAAAAATGTGTCCAGTGAGTATCTGTCATAGTGTTTTTGTTTCCAAAATCATGTGTTTTTGTGTCTCTAACTTTTTTATGAACTTCACGTTTTTTTACATCAGAACCAACAATAGAAGCATCGTAGAAATCACCTTTATCATTTAAATATTTTATTAATGATCCAATTATTTTAGGGGATAATGTATTGTCATACACTTTTATAAAATCTTTTAATTCCATTTTTTTTTACGCCAAAATAGTTTTTGATAGTTTTTGTATAAATACCCTTTTAATTTAACAAGACCCGTTACAAAATTCAACCTTGGTCTTTCCTCTACAGAAGATGTCCAATTGTCTCTTTTAAAAGGTATTACTTGTGCATAAGGTGTTCCCCTTTTAATAATCGTATCTAATTCATCATACTTTGATCCATTTACAACTATTGGAAAATTAATAGTTGAAGGATATAGGTCCGTATCTACAATGCCAGGTATTATTTGAAACCTATCTTCATCACTGTGTAAAGGTGGTAAAAATAAACATGAGTAACCTGGTGGAGTTTGTATCATAATAGGATTTAAAATTTTAATAATTGGTTGAGATTTATTTTGTTTGACATATGGACACTCAGTTCCTAATTGATGCACGGGGTGAGCTTGAATTATAGAATCATTAACATTTAGCATAAATCCTTTGCAAAGTGTTTCTACATCAGAATATGAAAAACCTGTAAAAGTGTCTCTTTTACCATCTTCTTTTTTTACATTAAAACGCAAAATCATATCTTGTGGCATTTTTAAAAGATATCCTGCTGTTAAAGAATCTAAAAAAGGCATGCATCCTTTCAAAGTTTTACTATTAATTTTATGTTTTAATTTTTTATACCAATCAGGTATGTTTTCAGAAATAGGAACAGGATCTATATCTTTAAATATTTCATGTGTTGAATTTGGATATATGAATTTTATGTGTTTTGATGATGAAAACATCATCCACTTATAATATTAAAAACAGTGTAATGCAACAAAAACTCCATTATCTTTAAGTTCTTTTCTTAATGGTGTTCTTGGATAAGTCTGATTATCTACATCTACTGAGTTTAAGTAATCTAAACAAGCCTGTGCTTCTGCTATTTTTGAGTGATTTGTTTTGTATGCCACTTTTCCTTCAAGCGTAGCTTTGAATACAGAAAAATCATTTTTGTATTCATCTTCAACTTCTTGTGTTTCGTCAATGGTGTTTGCCACAAATGAAACATTGTTTCCATTGCATTCTATTGCACTTGTACCATCGAAAAAGTTGTCATAATCTGAATCACTTACTTCAATTACAGTTAAACCTTCTTTGTTATTGATGTAACTTTCATCCGCCTCTGTTTTAGTTGCGTGTACGCAACCACAGGGTTCTAAATCAGCGCTAGAAAAAAATAATTTTGCCATTATCCTAAATCCTCAAATATCATGAAACCGCCTAGTTCTCCAGTATTATTAGTTTGCCCTGCACCTTGACCGATTTCTTGTCCTTGACCAGGTATCAAAGCTGCTGGTGCGTTACTAGCTGAAGGAAAGTACGCATAGCTCATATCAGGAGAATTTGTCATTGGAAATTTCATCATAAAATATCCAAGTCCGTCACTATTTGCAGCTGTATTGCCATCAGGTTTTGTAGAAAAATCATAATCTGGATCTACGGGTCCAGTGTTTGCTCTGCCTGGAGCACCTGGTCCTGGTGAACTACTCGCTCTTCCTGATTGACCACCTGTGCAAATGATGTTTGTGTTCCAAACAACTGGGTTACCGTTTGTAAATGGTTGTGTAGGTCCCATAGGTTGTGTTGGGATGGCACCAATAGAAAAAGGTACAGAGTACGGTTGTGAAATTGGAATTACAAATAAACCAAATCCACCGTGTCCTCCTCTTGTGTTTGCTGGACCAGGGTTAGATTGATTCGGTCCTCGGCCTCCTCCACCGCCTCTTGCGTATAAATGAATTTTAGAACTATTTGGATTTGCAGTAAATGTGCCCGACTTTCCGTTCGTAGTGTCTACTAAAAGTGGTGCGGGTGTTATTTGATCGTTACTAGTAATCATTGTAGTAAGTCTCATATTTCCACCGCCTGCAGTTCCTGTAGACGCTGCCGTTAATCTTCCGTCCTCATCAACTGTAATTGAAGCAAGTGTATATGATCCTGCTGTTACTGCTGTAGATTGTAATTGGCTTGGTCCAACGGAGTTGGCTGCCATTTTTGTTAAGGTTACGTTTGATTGTGTAATTTGATTTGATGTTACAGAGTTTGCTGCAAGTTTAGCTGTAGTTACGTTTGACTGTAGAATTTGTGCAGTTCCTACAGAGTTTGTTGCCATTTTATTTTGTGTAACGTTTGATTGTAAAATTTTTGCAGTTGTTACAGCATCAGATGCAATTTGAGCTGCAGCTATAGTTCCGCCCATAGTGTCTAAAGAAATTTCTGTTAAATTTGTGCCGTCTGCGTAAGCACCAAATATCGCTGCTCTGTCAGGAGAAAAACCTGTTCCTGAAGCAGTTTTGATTGTTAAGTTAGTTGGATTAGTTAAACCTGTGCAATCAAAAATATAATATTTTTCTATGCCATCAGGTATCGTACAAACTGTGCTAGCTGCAATAGATGCAGTAGCAAATTTGATTACCATATTTCTTGCATTTGATAATGCTGCGTTTGACATTACTAACGCTAAAGTTCCACCGCTTGATAAAGTAACTTGTTCTACACCCGCGATAGCTTGTTGAACTAAATTTAAATTTGTATTTGTTTTATCACCCCAGGTACCAGCGTTTTGGCCAGTTACCATCAATTCGAGTTTTAGATCTGTAGAATAACTTGACATAATTTCCTTATTTTAACAAAATTAAGCGGCTCTATCAACCTCGGTCCAAACATTATTTACACCAGGATTAATCTCTGCCCATGCTGTAATATTAGTTGATCCAATATTCGCTGTCAACCCTATACCAGTTAACGGTATGTTTGCAGTTCCTGTGGATGTTGTAGAACCAATAGCACTTGTTAAATTGAATCCAGTAATTCCCACTAATTGTCCAGGTATTTCAGCAGGTGTACCTAAGCTTAAGGCAGCTGCCTGACCAGAAACTGGTTCAAATGTGCTTTGCTGTAAACTTATAGATCCTAATGTTAAAGTTGCTTGTATTCCTGTTACATCTACACCTATCTTTAATCCTGCAACAGTGTTACCAATTCCAGTTTGTAATAAGCCAGCGGTAGCTGGTGATTCAACAGTAGACTGTGATAAAGATTGTGACCCTTGTGAAAGAGTCATTGCATCTTCACCAACAAAGACAAAGATACTTGAATCTATTTGTATTGAATTTAAACCTTGAGTTATAGTTAATAAATCTAATCCTGAAACAGAAACAGATACGTCTGTTTTAGGACTTACAGCATTAATAGATGATGTTAGTGCCTGACCTGTAGCTTGTGCTGAGAACGTATCACCCCAAGCTCGGTTACCCCAACCACCTCGGCCCCAACCAATTTCTACTAAACCTTCAGCGGTTACTGAACCAATTGCAGAAGTTAACCCTTGACCTTGTGCAAGTACGTCACCTGTTATTCCCCATGATCCAGTGCCCCAAGCAGGTCTACCCCAACCTTCTCCTGCTCCAGCAAAAGATACGCTTGTAACTGATGTAGTGGCTGAAACGCCTGTGACAGCAACTGTTACGCTTGATGCGTCTCCCCAGTTACCTTGTCCCCATGTCAGTGCTCCCCATGTATTAGCCATGAAGAACTCCAAACGGAAGACCCGCTATAGAAAACAAATTAGTAATGTTGACCATAGCAGGTACCTCCTTTAAATTATGCGATTCTCAATATTGCTGCACTCGTTGTAAATGCTGGAAACTGAATAGTAAAAGTTCCTGCAGTTGCAGTTTTGTCACCGCCAAAATCTAAAACAGCCACAGCTTTATCAGCGTTAGTGTCGTTGTAAATTAAAGCTCCTCTTGCTGTCAAAGTTACTCCCACAAAAGATAAATCAGCAAAGTCTGTAATAGCTGTGTTAGTAGCTAAAGACGTTCCTGTGTTTACAAGTGCTTTACCACCTGAAGAGTATCCACCTGATGGTGAAGATACTTCGTTACCCGTTGTAAAAGATGTTGTCGATTTTCCTAAAGTAGCCGAGTTAGTGTA
>CENS01000387.1_pt1 | contig 10165 bp, 7 predicted proteins | sample 530201 | NCBI WGS metagenome assembly CENS01 (sample SAMEA2619747, study PRJEB7988) | marine metagenome | biome: marine biome (ENVO:00000447); feature: surface water layer (ENVO:00002042); material: "saline water (ENVO:00002010), including plankton (ENVO:xxxxxxxx)" | depth 5 m | reverse complement strand
TAGAAGATAAGTTAGACAAGATATTGATGGGAAGTAAGTAATGGCAGTCATACGCACAGATGAACAATTAGAAACCGAAATTGGTAAATTAGCGAGTGGACAACAGGGGGGAGTTCCTCAAGTAACTGCATCAACTCAAGATGTTTCTGATGCCACCATTCAAGGCACACAAGATACTATGCTCGGCACAGCACCTGTTGCATCAACAACCGTTGCAGTTCCTGAAAATATAAGACCTGACGCACCAACAGCAACAGTAGGTACAGGACAACTTACGCAACCACAAGCAGCCATACAACCGCAAATAGGAGCTATGGACACTGCACAAATAGCAGAAAGAACCTATGTGGGCGACATACAAGGAGCAGTTAGTCAAGGATCTATAGCTACAGCACCAACGCAAGAGCTTGATGAAAAAGCAACCACAAGATTTCAACTAAAAGAATTACTTTCTAGTTTAGATGAAGGCACTGATGTACCTGCTTGGGCATCTCCTGCAGTTAGAAAAGTAACAGCAATTATGCAAGCAAGAGGACTTGGCTCATCAAGTATGGCTGCAGCGGCAATGACACAAGCTGTATTAGAATCAGGAACAGTGATTGCAACTCAAGATGCAAACAAGTATGCTACTATACAATTACAAAATTTATCAGGACAACAAAAGGTTGCATTACAAAACGCACTGACCTATGCAGCTATGGACAAAGCTAATCTATCTACAAGATTACAAGGTGCAGTAACAAACGCACAGTCTTTACTAACAGTAGATGTAAAAAACCTTGATTCTCAACAAAAAACAAACACGATAAACTTCAATGCTTTGACTCAAGCGTTATTTAAAGATTCTGCTGAAGCAAATGCAAGGCAACAGTTCAACGCAAAAAATCAATTACAGGTTGATCAATTCTTCTCTGAACTTGAAGCACAGGTTGAAACAGCAAATGCTAACAGAGTCTCGGCACTTGCACAGTTTAACGCAGGCGAAGCTAACGCACAGACACAATACAATGCAACGTTACAAGATGCACGAGATAAATTTAACGCAAATATGCAATACGCTATTGATCAGTCAAACGTGCAGTGGAGACGACAAGTAAACACAGCCAACACAGCGTTACAAAATGAAACAAACAGATTGAACGTGCAAAATTTATACAACGCAAATCAAAACGCACTCAATAATCTCTGGCAAAAGTACAGAGACAATGCTTCTTGGAATTTTCAAAAGTCAGAGTCATACTTGCAAAGACAACACGAGATTGGTATAATGGCTATGGAGTTTGCAAATTCTAAAGAGATTTACGACAAACAACAAAAAGATAATCTGGCTGCAGGTGTAGGAAACTGGATCGCAGCGTGGATGGGAAGTAGTTAATAATGAATTTAGGAACTATGGTTGCAATAGGTGCAACACTTTTAGGTACATTTGGTGGTGGATCTGGGGAATCTGCAAGTACAAGTGGTAGTGGTGGAACTGGAGATGCTTTAGGTTTTATTAAAAAAGGAGCAAAAGCTTTTAATTTAATGAGACAGGGAGGATCAGGCTATGGTGACACACCTGCTCCGTTTGCAACGGATGTTGCTTTTAAAGATAGTGGCTCATATTATAAAAAATTTGGTTCATCAAAAAGTGCATCTGTATCAACACCACAGTTTTCTCCGTACAGAACTCAAAATTTAGACGTAAATTCAGCAATAACAAACTTGTATGCTAACGCACAAAATCAACAGATGAGACAGCTTTTAGCACAATATGGTGGGCCAGTGCCAACCACGTTGCAACAGGGTAGAAAAACACAAGCTTTAGAACAAGCATCATTAGGCACAATAAACGTATAGAGGTGTAACATGGAAAATATGCCTGCAAGAGGGTCTATAGAAGCTAAAGATCCGTTTGCTTCTGCACCCCCCGGACATTCACTTACAGAAGATATATCTAAATGGGCATGGGGTAGACCACCACAAGATGCAGATCCTGAAGTTGTAATACAAAAAGCCATAAACTCTTTAAAACAACCAATGGTAAAAGAAGAGATGATGAAGCTTCTTATAGTTGGCGTATCTGTTGAGGTAATGGTGGAAGGATATATACTACAAGGATTTCAAGACGGCAGGTTTAATCCTGACGTAGGGTTATTAATTAAAGGTCCTTTATCCTTGTACATAGCCAACATGGCTGAAGAAGAGGGCATACCATACAGGTTGTTTGAAAACGCAGATGCCTTAGAAGAGGGTAAGATGGATGACAAAACGTTCTTCAGAATGATGCAACAAAACAACCCAGAGATGTTTACTTACGTTAGAGAGACTATTAACGCAGGTATTAGAAAAGGTTTATCACCTTCTGCACCAGACGAAGAAAGTTTTATAGAAAAGAAGGAAACTAAATAATGGGTTTTGCATCAGCATTTGCATCAGGTCTTGTCAAAGGTTTTCATCAAAACATTTTGAACGAACAAAAAGCACGAGCCAAAGATGAAGAAAAACTAGATGGCTACAGACAACTTTTAATGAAGTCTGTGCTGTCAGGTGATGACGTTAACACAAATGCTATTAATGCTGTGAAAGACATGATTAAGTCTGGTGAGAAACAATTAGAGGATAGAGAAGGCATAGATATATTTGGTCGACCGAGTGAAAGACTCAAGATTGATATGTTGGACATGGCAGGTTTAGTGAATGGCACTCAAAACAGTCTAAAGATTGGAAGTGTTGATTTTCCTATAAGTAAAAATTATTTTGATAAAAGTCTGTTAGGTAAACCTGCTGCAAAAGCAGAATTATTTTTTGAAAAACTTCAAGAAATAGGACCTGTTAAAGTTGCTACCATGTTTGCAAATAAAGAAGATAAGGAAGCTTTTAAACAATTTTATGATACACAGGTTGTTTATTTTACTAAAGATCAAGTTTTAAATAAACAGACAGGTAACAAAGTATTGCACAAGGGGCCTAGTGATCTCATACCTGTACATAAATGGGTTTCTAATTTTGTGCCTACAGACAGTGATTACAAAACTAAAATCAATGGATTAAAAGGAAACAACATACTTCAAGATAATGAATTTTTATTACCAACTGGTTTTAAAAATATATTAGGAGATGAGGATGCCATTGTTACAGCAGAAAAACTAGGTCTTGATAGTCAAGAAGTTAAATCGTTATCTGGATTAGCTTCACTACAAGGTTACAACGACTTAGGTGAGTTTATATATACAAGTGCTAATTTGTATACAAAGCCTGTAGATTTTATTGATGGCATAAATCACACTGCAATGTTGTTTAAAATGAACGCACATGAACCACGATCCATGCAAGAGAGAAGTGCGATAGGTAAATATTTAACCGACAATGGGTTTGACGATGATCCTCTCAAAGCTGCTTATGTCATGGCCCCTTTGATAATTAACAAACAAGATTTAGCTGCTAAAGAATTAAAAACTTATGGCATACAAGCAGTATTAGATAAAAGTGATTTTAACGCAAACTGGAAAAAACTAACAGGTAAAACACTTGATAAATTTGATGAAATATACAAAGCAACAGGTGAAGCAGAAGCGAAGTTGATTAGGTTTAATAAACTTTTATCACAAGCAACTTTAAAACCTGAAAATTTTGTAACAGAAACTTTTAAATTTATTAGATCTATATTTGGAAAAACAGGTTCAATAGATCAAATCTTAGGTTTGATAAAAGGTGTAGATGACACAAATAGATCAGCTATAAAAGAAAAATTAACTACTGAGTTTGCAAATTACGATCAAACTACGGATCAAGGTAAATTACTAGCACAATTAGCTGTTTTAAAATATACAATCGCTGCTGATTTAGCTAGAGCCGAAGATGATCAGGGAAGATTATCAGACCAAGATTTACAACGTAACTTAAATAAACTTGGTACATTTGGATTTGGTACACTGGATGATGCTAGAACATCAGCTAAAGAGGTTCTTTTTGATGTACAAAGAAGGTTAAAAAACTTAGATGTAATTAACGAAGTTAGAACTAGAAGTGAAAGCTCTAGATTTATAAATTTAGCTGACAGAAAGCTCTTACAAGGCGATAGAATGGCTAAAAATTCAATACTACAATATAAGAGAGATAATCCTGATTTAGCTAAAATGGCAGAAGTAGCTTCAGGAATAAACTACGATGATCTATTTGACGAAGAAAAGTATGAAGTTGATTTAGATTTAAAAGGTAAAGAGGGTGGAGTTGTTTATCAAAATAAACAAACAGGTAATTACATAGTAGCAGACCCTAGCACTAAAAAAGTTTTAAAAGTTTTAACTAATGAAAATCAATACTTTGAACACGTAGAAATGAAATCCATGTCAGACCTTGAGCCTGAAATAGATTCAGGAGGAGAGGTAACATCTACAGCATCATCGCCATCACCTAATTTACCTAATCAAGTAGAAATACAAAATCAGAATCAAATCGTAACAGATAATGATGGCAACCAAACAGTTAATGGTCGTAAGGGTAGACTAGAAGTACAGGGTCAACCACCCAATCAAAAATTAATCTTTATATTTGAGTAATCATGCAACAAAATTTACAAGTACAAAACGTTCCTGAACAATTTCAACAAGTTGTAAAAGAAGATATTGAAAAAAGAAAAGCAGACCCTGTAGATATAAGGTCTGAGTTTGAAAATATCATAAGTAGTACAAATATTCAGGATATACAAAGTAAAGGTGTAGACATGATAGGTAAAACTATCGTGACTCCTAACTTATTAGATAAAGCAAGAAAAGATAATTCTTTAAAAACAAAACTATTTTTAGACTATAAAAAATCTAAAAAACCATTTGTACAAGATGTTTCAAAACCTGTAGTTGCATTGAGTGGTGTAGATTTTTCTAAGATAGATACATCTTCATTTGATTCTGAATTAAAAACTACCGATGATTTTCAACAACTTATAGATTCTGTAAAAGATAGACAGGCTATTGCAAAAGTATTTGGGCCTAACTCTTTAATACCTTTAAAAGGTAAGCAGATGATTGTTGACATGTTCCAGACAGGTAGCATGTATGATGAGTTGTCTAGAGCAGTTAAGTCTATTCCGGGGGATGTGTTAAGATTACCTAACCTACTATACATGATACAGGCAGGGGGAAGAGCAGCAGTTCATGGTGCTTTAAACAAAGAAGATGGAGCTACAGGTGCTAAATTTGCACAGTTAATGAATAACCCTATGCTTGTAAAATATAATGCGGCTTTAAATTCAAACGTTGTAACAAGAGACGCAGCCAGTAGAATACAACAGTGGTACAAAGATACTTATATAAAACAGTTTGGTGAAGATGCTTACAAGGCAGATCATCAACAAATGTCATACAAAACGCAAGAAGGTAGAATAACACCTGAATTTGATCAGCAAGGTAATATTGTGTATACTACACGAGATTTAGATATGGGTGTTGCAGCAGATTTATTAGACTTGAGTTACAATAAATTAACTGGTACAGAAAAATCAGCTTTGTTTTTTAGTTCGATTGCACCTTTGACTATACCGTCTAGAATAATGAGGTCGTATGGTTCTTTAAAATTATATGAGAAAGTATCTAATGAAAGAGAGCAAAACCCTGAAGGCACACGTGGTAAAAGTGACTATGAAGTTTTAAATGATATAAAAAATCAAAAAGGCAAAACTGCTTGGAAGTATTGGCGAAAAGGTTGGCAAGCAATATCCATATCTGGAGATAAACAAAGACTTGTAGAAGCAGACAATATCATGGAACACACTGCTAATATAAACAGATATGACAACGATATTACATCATACACAGATGAAATAGCTTCTTTAAACACAAGAATAAAAAGAGAAAATTTAGCTTTAAAACAAGCTCCTAACGAATTAAAAATTGATATAAAAAATAATATTAATTTGTTAAATGAAGATCTTAATAAAACTACTCTTCTTTTATCAAAAACAAAAGACGCACGAAAATCTTATGTAAGAAAAGCAGGAACAGGAAGATTTGACAATCCATACCTTAGAGCAGTTGCTGTGGATGATGTTCTTATATCTTCAGCAATGGGGTATGGTAGTGAATTTTATGGATGGATGAATCAAGAATATTTTGGTTCAGATCCTGATAGTGAACGATACGCTGAAATGATGATAGGTTTATTCGCTCCTTTTGTCACACCAAGTCTTATACCTCTCGCTGCAAAAGGAACTGTTGCTATAGCTAATATAGCAACAGGTGGTGAAGGTGTAAAAGATATGGCTATGGCTTTACAAAATTCAAAGTGGCTACCTATGATAAAGCCGGGAGATTTATACAACGGTGACGAAGTACGATTTGGAAAAATAATAGAAGAAATAAATATACGAGAAGGTAAGCAACTTACAAAACCAACCAAAGAACAAATGGAGTCTTTTCGTATATTCTCAAATATATTCAGAAATATGCGACCTGAGTTTAGAGAAAAAGCGTATTCATCTATATTAAGATACAACAGATCTATGGATACGTTTGAGTCAGAAATGAAAAGAATATTTTTGAAAGAAGATGGCACTGTAGACGACCAATTAGTTGCTCAAAATATGTCCTCACTACAATTAAGTATGGCAGAGGTCACAGGACTAGCACCCTTAATATCATATTATAACAGAGTCGGAAATAGCTTCTCATCTAGCGAAGCTGTAAAGAACATAGATGAACTAACAGCTATGGCTCTTGCCCAAGAAGATAAATTGAATGGTGTAGGTGTTTTACTGAACACAATAAAAGAAAGTATACGAAAAACAACAGGTAGTGACATAGACGCTAACACAGAATTATCTCAAACATTTACGTTTATGGAAAACATGATTGCTAATAACAAAACTAGATTAAACAAAGAAAAGCAACATATCACAACAGCTATAGAAATGTTTGAAAAAGATATAGGTATATCTGAAATAAATACAGATACTTTAAATACAATAGTAAGATTAAAAGGATTTTTAAAAGAGGGTAGAGACTTTGCAAACGAAGCTGAAAGAGGAAACGCTATCGTAGAAACTTATAACAACATAATGACTTCTGCAAATCAAAAGCTTGAAGAGATAAAAGCAAACGCTACAAATTTGAATGAAAAAGAAATGAAGTTTCAAATACGAAGAGTTGCCGATGTCATGTTTGATATGGAGTACGGTCGTAAAAGAGCCGAAGCAAGTGGATATTATAAAGACATAGATAAGTTTGCTGCAGATAATAATATAAAAATAGATTTTACAGATTTGTTAGAAAAGTTTATAAACGCATCAGAGGAATTAAGAGACAAACCTCTCACAGAAATATTTGGAAGTGGCACTGATTTCATGAACACAGTTGGCATGCCAATGAAAAAAGCTTTCACTAAAATGGCTACAAATGCTTTAATGAAAACATATAGTCCAGATGCACTTAAAGGTATTAGACTTACGTTGCAAAAACAAGGCATAGATGTTGGAACAGATTTAGATTTAGCTTTGTTTTTAGCTCAACAACAAAGAGATGTAATAAAAGGTGGTGGCAGAATAGCACCTGAAAACAAACTTAATTTCTTTGACGGTACAGTTAGTGAAGCAGAAGATATGATGAGATATTTTAGAGATAGGGGTCTATATTCTGCACGAGTAAAAAATGCTGACGGCAGACAGATCATATCAGATCACATGAGATTAATTGACGAAGCCGTGTTAAAAGCAGGTGGTCAAGAGTTATTAGATAAAGTTAAATTAGCTAGAAGCAAATACAGTTCTATCATGGGAGAAACTAACGATGCAGGTTTGAGCTACGGTTTTGACGTTATACAAAACAGAACAAGCAGATCAGGTCGAACTAGAAAAGATAGAGAAAAAATAGACGTAGAGACAGAGGGTAATTATAAAGTTCGTGTAAACACTAAAAGACCTGAAGCTGTATTTTACAATATAGCAAACTTGTCAGAAAAATTTGTAAAAGCAAAAACTGTGACAGAGAAAGCAGATATATTAAACGACATAGCAGATCAGAAAAATAGATTTATGCACTTCTTGGGTGCTACAATGGTGCGACCTGATGGGAGCGGAAAACCAACATACGCTTTTGATTTAACTAAACCTAGACAAGCAAAAGTAGCCGAGATGGCAGAAAACATACTTACCCTAGCTGTGAACAGAACTTTACGTGGTGGTTTAGAAGAAGATGCAAAGACAATAAAACAAATTGTTGATGCAGGAAAAGGTAACAAGTATGCTAACTTTGATTCATTAGCTCCTGAAAACTATAACTTTGTTCAAGCTATGAATATAACTGAAATAGAAAACAAACTAACTGTTCCTGTTCTAAAAGGATATGAAGCCGATGGAAAACCTATTATAGAGAATAGAAAATTATTGACAGTGACAGATGTAGATGATCTTACTATAGATTTAAAAGACAGACTAAAATCAAGTCAAAAAATGAGATCGGAATATTTAAATTTAAAAAAAGAAATAGAAGACAAAAGCAGTGCAACTAGGATTGCAGGACAAAAGTTAGTTGATGATCAACAGGATGTTCTTTCAAAACTAGAACGAACCACATCTTTTGTTAGAGATCCAAAAAGATTTTTTAAAGAACATTTTGAAAACAGAACTACCGATGACATAGACAATTTTGTAGATGACTTAGTGTCTCAAGGTATGAAAAGAGGTGATGCAAACCGTGCCTTAAAATACATGTATATGAGAGGTTTATTTGAAATATCAGGAGAAACTAAAACTTTAAATGCCCTTTCAGAATTTGAAAAATCTCCTGTAAGAAGTGAAATAACAGATGTTCAAAAGTTTGTAAACGCTGTCATAGACGGTAAACAAAAAGAAGTAGCTACACGTGTGTTAGGACACGATACTGGACACGTTAAGTTTCTTGAAGAGATGGCTTCGTGGGTAACACAAGCAGGTGGTAATCCAAGAGGATTTGCACCACGAGGAGACACAAAGGGTATGACAGTTGACAACGTATTCTCTCGTGTGTTTAACTTAGCAAGAGGTATGGTTAGTCCACTATACGTTGGAACAGAGATAGCCACACGTTTATTATTAGAAAAGAATCAAACACTTTTATCCGTTGCACTAAAAGATAGAGAGTCTGCAAGAGTTTTAGCAGAAATATTAAAAAGACCTGATAGTGTACAAGACTCAGATATTAAAACATTAGCTCAACGAATTAAAATATATGTGGCCGCAGAGATAATACAAAATAAAAATACACAAGGAATAGTTCCAACGTTATCTGAGTTTATAGGTTCAGACGATGAAACTGTAGTAGGATCTGAAGAAGATCTAGCTAAACAACAGCTAGGTATACCTTCAGAAAGATTTACAAAACAAGAGGTGCAATAATGAAACAATATAACAACGGACAACGCCCCCAAAAGATGTACGGTGGTGGTATGGCAATGCCACGTAAACCTATGATGATGGGTGGACTTGCAGAACGAAATAAATCACAAAAAACAATGACACCCAAATCACAAGATGCTATGGGTATGATGACTGACCAAAAGAAATTTGGTATGGGTTATAATCTCGGTGGTGCTATCAAAAAGTTTGAAAAGAAAAGCAATGGTGGTAAACTTACTGGTAAGAAAAAAGAGTTGGCTGCTATGTATGGTGATCCAAACAAAATTACTCGTGGTGACATAATTACTGCGGCCAAAAAGAAAAATGAAAGTTAAATATAATAGATTTTATTACAATCCTTTACCTGATGAAGTTTGTATAAAAGAAAGTCCTATTGATGGTCATGGCATTTTTGCTGCACAAGATATAGAAGAAAACAAAGATTTAGGTTCTACACACATCAAAGTACCAATGATTCTTACATACATAAGAACACCTCTTGGTGGCTTTATCAATCACTCTGACGAACCAAATTGTTTTTTAGATTGTACACAAGACTGGGATGACTATCTTGTGTTTAACATTATTACGAAAAGATCAATAGCAAAAGGTGAAGAGCTACTGTTAGATTACGAAACTTAAATATAGTTTCGTGATCCACTCATTATATCATCTCCACATTTCCTAAGATAACGAAGCAATGACGCAACCTGACTTGTGCCACTGTACATAGGCAAACCACTATTCAACTCTCGTTCGAGATCTTCAGGTTTGACTGCTTCGTAGTTCATCTCCACATTCCCCTCTTTATTTAAATAT
>CENS01012364.1_pt1 | contig 10174 bp, 24 predicted proteins | sample 530201 | NCBI WGS metagenome assembly CENS01 (sample SAMEA2619747, study PRJEB7988) | marine metagenome | biome: marine biome (ENVO:00000447); feature: surface water layer (ENVO:00002042); material: "saline water (ENVO:00002010), including plankton (ENVO:xxxxxxxx)" | depth 5 m | reverse complement strand
TTGTTAGTTAGATACATGTTATCTAACAACTGTCTCATAATTGTACTCTTAACTAATTGTACATCTTCAACAAGTTCTGATACTGATCTTCCGTAAAACCTGTGTGGCACTAGAATAGGTGTTACACTTACGAATGGGCATCTGTCATAAGGCACATTATCTAAGATTTCATATGAGCTATCACCTGCTACAGTTACTTTTCGTAATTCGGCAATACCATCTTTATCTTCATCCAATTTGATATAGCATTCGTATATTAGTATTTCTTCATTTGCTTTATCTGTTGTTGGATGAAACTGATCATCTTCTCCTAATGAACGAGTAAGATGTTCTTCTGAATAATTTACATTCTGGTTAGCAGGTAAGTCAGCAATAACTTCAGGATCAAATCCCATTTCTACTAAATCAGATCTAGATTTATAAGTTCTATGTGCTGTAAAGGCAGCATCTTTAATTGACTTAGCGTTCCTTGCTATTAAGAATTCTTCTGGCGGTACATTTTCAATAGATACCTTACCTCTTTTTTTAATTCTGTTTACTACTACATCATGTGTTTTTTCTGGAATAGATACTTCATTTGGTATTAATCTATCTCCTAGATACTGATTAGCTTCTGCTAGTGCAGCTGCATTATCTTTTTCGTACTCGGTATGTTCTAATACTTTTATTTCTGAATCTGCTAATAACATAGCAAACTCATCATCTGTTAATCCTATATAAGTAGATTTTTCAACATCCATTGAATCATCCCAATAGACTTTCATTATACCATTCTTTTGCAATAAGGCATCTTTAAAGAATGTATACAGCGCAGTAAAACCATCATTGTCTTTGTAGAATACATGATTTAAATAATCGGTAGCTTGTTTAGCTATAGGTTCATCACCTGCTTTGTTAGCTACACATTGTACTGCTTTTGGAGATGCAGTAAATGTTCTCATTACTTGTGGTAGTATACTTTCAATAGTATCCGATACATCAGTAGATATAACTTGTGATCTACCTTCTTGTTCATTTCCAAATGGTTCACCAAAATAGTATTCTAATGATTTGTTTCTTTGTGTGGTTAGTTCACCACCTAAATAACCATTAGCATTTTCTATCTCTGATGAGATAATGGCTTTTAATTTAAATTCATCCATTTAACAGTTCCATTTCCTTAATGATTTATTTATTCTTGAGTTAGGATCGTTTGCAGTCTTAGCAGATGTAAGTTTCTTTTTCATACCTTTCATTCTTGCACAAAATGATTTACGTCTTTTAGATGCTTTAGATCCTTTTTTTAATTTACTTGGTTTTGTAGTTACAGCAGTTTTAAGTTTACTTCCAGGATTAGCTTTTCTATATGATGCTACACCTTTTTTGTTTAAACCACCAGATTTAGATTTACCTTCTTTTCTTTGCCATGCAGGTGTTTTAGAAGTCATACAATTTTCTTCTTTTTGTTTTTCTTTTTGATTCTATTTTAACTTTTTTATATTGAGATTTACTTAATGGAAAAGTTCCGTATTTAAATGCACCTTGTGATTTAAATTTAGAATCCATATATTTTCTTTGTGCTTTTAAACCTTTAGTTGATTTATATGCAATATTTCGTACTGTAGGTTGTCCATAACTACCAGTATCTTGAAATTGTGTCATATACTTTTTTTTAGTTGATTTACTTTTACTAAAAGCTTTTGTACCTGCTCGTATAGCAGCTTTACTTATCATGATTTTTTTCTCCTTTTACCAGATGCAGTAACAGACCATTTAACTTTTTTAGGTCCAGTCTTTTTAGCTGCTTCTTTCTTACTTATTTTTTTTGCTACCTTTTTAGGTCTACATGCAGGATATGGTCTACCTTTATCTTTCTTACCAGAACGACCACATTTTTTGCCAGTCTTAACATCACGCCAATCTTCTTTGAACCACTTACGCAGTCCACCTTCGTATGCCATTAATATTTTCCGCCACGCTTCTTGTAAGTTTTAACAAGCCAGGCGTTAGCATATGCACTTGGATATACTTTAAATTTCTTTTTAGCTTCAGCTTTAACTCTTGAGTAGAGAGCTGGATTTTTTGGTTTTGGTGATGCCATTATATTATATACCTTGTATCTACATTAATATCTTTTGACCAATCTGTTCTTTCAGGAGCTTCTCCTACACACCCATATCTAAATGCATCTGATCCATGTGATGCCCAGTTATGATGTGGTTTATTTTTAAAGACTTGGTTCTTATCATCAAATACCTTTTTATATTGTTTGAGAGCTTCGATACCTTGTTTGCATCTTATTCTATCAAACCAACAATTAGGTATTGTATTTCTTACGGATTCTATTCCGTGATCAACTTCTAATTTAGGAGCTACTTCAAAGTTTAATCCTAACTCTGCAGCTACTTCTAATCTTGATTTACCTGTACCTAGTTCCCTAGTTGTAATATCGTGTGGTGCTATATGTGCTGAATATGTATATGGTTTTTCATTTAACTTACTTACATAGAACGCTAATGACTCACCATTAGTTTCATAATAGTCAATCAATCGGACTTCATTGTTAACTCTTTGTGCAAACCATATTGCAGTAGAATCACCTATACCTAGATCCCACCATGTTTCTACACCTATATTAGGATCGTAGTCTACATTACCAATTCTATTTTCAGCTTCAGCTTTTTCCATCAGGTGTCCATAATAGGCACCTTGGACTGCAGCATTGAATGAGCATTCATATTCCTGCTGATACTGTGAGTCTGGCATAGTACGCATAGCATCTTCTAGTTCCCATTGGGGAATTACATTAGTATCAGATGCTCTATACATACATCCAAACCAATCTTTACTGTCAGTTCTTTTTGCAAAGTCAAATACTTCCCAGAACTGGTTATGCCCCATAGGGGTTCCTATGAAAATAACATAGCCAAGTTTGTCTGAGACAGCAGGTCTAATAATTTCTGTCCAGGTACGAGGAGACATGAGAGCATACTCATCGAGTACGACTCCTGAAAACCCCAGTCCACGTAAAGCATCTGGGTTGTCAGCTCCAAAGATTTGTATCCTACTACCATTCCATAAATCAATTTTTAATTCTGTTTCGTTTCTACTACCACCAAGTTTCATTAGCGGTTCGGTATATTCTTTTAAGTAATCGAATGCTACAGCTTTTCCTTGACGATAGGTAGGAGCAATGTATGCCAATCTGGCTCCTGGTGTTTCAACAGCAGTTGTTATTATTTTCCAAATTGCCAGACAGGTCTTTCCAAACCTCCGATGACAAACAATAACATTAAATCTTTTTAGTTTATTAAAAACCTCCCATTGATATTTACGAGGTTTAAATGGAATAGTTAATTGTTCTTCTAATTTTTTTCTGGTGTTTGGCATAAATTAATTTTTATCGGTTTCGATTCATCTCCTTGTATTTTAAATTCCTTAGATGCAAGTCTAGGATGGAGATATGGAGCTGCTTTTTCAGCTGCCCACATTTTTCTTTCAGGGGATGTTCCTGGATTGTTCAGGATAGCCAACATATAATCTAATGGTGTCTTACTCATCTTTTGTAATTCCTTTTCTAATCTAATACCTTTAGTACCATCTTTAACACCGATTGGTCTACCAGCACCAGGTCTTTTACCACCTCGCACTACACTCTACCCATTCTTACATTTCTAGAGGTAGCTAAATGTTGTGCAATTTTTTTGTTTAATTTTCTATCTTCTGCAGCTTTTTCTTTTTTAGCAGCGTTTTTACCTATTTTGTAAGCACCTAATGCTCCTGCTGTCAAAGCTATACCTTTAAGTATCATAATAAATCCTATCTCAAAAGACCAGGCACTACTGCATCTCTAGCAGTTGGCGGCATAGGTCGTCTTGGTTGTTGTTGTACCATTTGTGGTGGTAATTGTTGTGGTGGTCTACCTGTCATACCTGTAGGAGGTGATCCCATAGGTCCTGGTACATTAGAAACCCCACCTGGTGGCATTGGCTGTACCATTCGTTGTTTTGCCATAACTATCTTACCTAGAGTAGACATTTCATTCGGTGATAATCCTGTGATCATATCCGCTATCTCTACTAAAGACATGTTCTTTTTAACCATCTAATAGTCCTTTCTTAGTGTTATCTACTGCTAATCTTATGCTAGGCGCAGGTTCAAATTCAACCTTTAGTTCTTCTGTTGCCTTAATATCACGCAGTTTTAATGGAGGTGATTCTTTCTTTTGCAGTAATTTCTTACGAAAAGTATCTATGAAAGTTAAATCATCCATTATGCTTTTTTATTTTTCTTTCTTGTAGCTTCATATCCAAGAGCAGTAGCTCCAGAAGCATATGTAGCTCTATAATTACCAATATGTTTACCAGATTTAGTACCAGCAAAGGTTTTAAATCCATCGCTAGTAGCTTTTATAAACTTTTTGCCCTTTGAAGTTGTTTTAGGTAGTTTTTTACCAGCAAATTTACTTGTTTTAACAGCACCTGATTTAGCCATTGATCCTGCTTTACCAGCACCTTTTTTCATTGCCATTCCTGCTTTACTGAGTGCAGATCTCATTACATTTGCGTAAATCATTTCTTTTTACCTTTCTTTTTCATCTTCTTTTTATTCTTTTTAGGCGGTCTACCTTTAGTAGATCCGTATGTTCCTGGTCCGTATGGCATATTAGCCTCCTATTATTAACGATATTAAGATTAAAACCCCTATAGCTATCGCTATCTTTGTTTTCTTGGACTGTTTTGCCACCCACATTGCAATTCCAAATGCGTATTCTTTGATTATTTGCATACTATTCTCCTCTTAGGGGTACTTACCCCCTGCTTAAGACCTTTATGGTCCTGTTTGGTTAAGTTTGAGCCTTTAAACACCAGTTCTATCTCTGGGTTAGGCTCTAGTTTGTGTCCACTCATGTGTGAATACATCTTTGCTTGGGATAGACCAAATGTATCCTCCCCAAATATTACGTTTCCTACCATTGGCATGTCTGTTCCTCCTATGATTAGTGTTAATACAAACCCCCCTATTATATGTACTAGTCTATGCTGTCTAGCATGACGCTGTACCCCCTTCTAAAACCCCTGCTTCTGCTTTGTGGGTTTGAATTTATGCTTTGATTCTAAAGTATAATTTGATTATTAGTTGCTGAGTTTACTCATGCATCTTAGCCTATATCATTGCTTCTGCTTCAGCTTGTAGTCTTATTACATGTGAGCTTGTATGTATTCTACTATGTGTAATATGACAATGTGTTGTGATCAATCTATTCAATGTTCTATTCTCCCACCGCAAGATATCAGTATCACATCCTTGCATCTTCATGGTTATGCTGCACAAAGCAAATGCCCTATGCACTTGTGCAGGGCATTAATGCTTTGCGTAATCGCATAACTAAGTATTAACGAAAGGATTATATTATGTTTAATTATCTTATAGCTGTAGGTCTTGGATCTATCATCTGTACTATCTTAATAATGTATATGTATGTTGAGATAGTATGGGAGGTCATGCAAGATAAGGGTTATGTCGTTGAGAACGAAACGAGAACGAGCATAATAAAAAAGTACATGATAATAAGAAAGTTCTTGTAAATCATGTATTTATTAATTAAGGTTAATACTATAACTATCACATTGAAAGGAATAAATTATGATAGACTACAATGAAAAAATAACTTCAATTCTTGAATCACATGAAGTTGAAGAACTAACCTTTACTATACAGGCTGTAGCTGAAGCTAACCGTATTGGTAAAGCTAACATTAAAACATTTGCTCTAAGAAATAGAGTTGCTGGTTTAATACATGAAAAGATCAATGTTCTTGTATCAATAGATCAAGCTAAAGCTAAAGCTGATCACTATCTGCAAGATCAAAAAGCTCAAGGATTACATGATCAATATGGCATTGATGGTATCAATCCAAATGATGAGATAACTTCTAATAGAGATACATTGAATAGTATATCTGTAAGAATGTTAGATGATATCATTGGATCTGTTAATGTATTCTTTGAGACTTATCAGGTATCAATCGCAGAATGTTTAACTTGGACTTCAACTGGTCAGTTAGGTCGTAATGGATTAGCTGTATTAAATCAATGTCAAGATATTGAATACTCTAATATTATGGCACATACTGATATGGCTAAAGTTCATAATAGTATAATCCAACAATTATCTTATAAAAAGCAGGGATTAGCTGAGAAGTTAAAAACTGCTACGCAACCTGTTAAACAATATGATGCTTTTGAGAAAGCAATGTATAACGAGTTGCAACAAACTAAGGATCAATTAGCTAAATTGGAAACAAAACAATTTCAAAAACCAATTACTAAATAATTCCTTTTAATAGCTACAGTTGGCATTCCGTCAGCTGTAGCTTTAAATTTTATATAAAGAACAAAGAGAGAACACGAAAAAAAATCGGCTCCGCTTCGCTCCGCATTGAGGAATGCCTTCGGCATTCATGAGAGCTTTAGCAAAGCTGCATTGCCTCCGCTATGTGGGGGCTGCGTCAACCCAGCTTTGTTCCATAGAGAGGAGAGAGAATGGAAGATTATATAGCAATGGCTATAATAGCTGTAGGTGTGGGTATATTACTCACTACTATTCTAATACTAACTAACTTATAGAAAGGAGAACAATATGTGGAGATTACTTCGTGGTGTAAGCTCGTTCTTGCTAATCGACAGATTAACCAAGAGAGTAAAAGAGATTGCAGAAGTTGAACCAAGTTTAGATGAGGCTCTAGAAAGATATAATAAAGCTCATAGAACAATGGTTGAGATGGAAGCTGTCATACAAGCTAAACATAACAAACTACAACGTATTATTAATCAACGGAAAGGAGTCTAATATGGACACCAGTAAACAAGCTAACCAATATGTTAAAGGTCATATCCAAAACATATGGGAACGTAATGAGGCAACAGGAGAACCTGTAGTACCTTATAAGAAAATAGGAGAACAGTTTAAGATTGTACAAACTATAAATCTTGAAGCTCCTAGACCTGGTCAAGCGATTACTATCGAGGGACTAACTGGTTTAATTGCTAATCCTAACATAGATGTATCTATGGTAGAAGCACCTAAACCTAAACAATAAGAGTACAGGGGGGATAGCAGAAATAATCCTCGGCTTTAACTCCCCCCTACTCATGAAAGGAATAAAACATGAGAATAAGAGATCTATTAGAAATACAATCTATTGTAGATAAACGAGCTATACCTTGTGATATTGCCGAACTAGATATATCATATTATTCGGAGAGTAAGGAACAAGATATAAAAATATTAGATATGCATCTGGTACATTTTATTAGAGTGTACTTAAATAATCTTGAGAGATTCTCACCGCAGCATCTAGAGATAGATGGTATTTTATATAAACAAGTGGAGAAAGATTATGGAATTAACACAGATAACTAAAATTATTGACAAGGTTCACGATGGTGAAATGTCAAAAGAACAAGCATTCAATAAGATAGAACAAGTTGTTACTAAATATTGGAAAGAGCTAGATACCGCTACTACTGGTGATGAAGTAAATGATATCGAACAAGAAATATTTTATCTATTTGATCTAAAGAATGGCATCTTAGCTGGACAAGCAGATGGTGATGAAACTCAAGTAGATGAAGATATAGAGAAACTATGTAAACAAATTAACACAACTTATGAAACTATGGAGGAAAAACATAATGGACAAGAGCCTTACGACTATTCACAAAACAACTGATTACGACAAGTTTAATCTAAAGTTTGGTAATAGACCTATAGATAATGCACATGTCAAAAAGATCATGAGATCAATGACAGAAGAATTTATCAATGTACCTATTGCTGTCAATAAAAGATACGAGATTGTAGATGGTCAACATAGATTTACTGCAGCTAAAGCTCTAGGATTACCTATATTCTATAGATTTGCTACAGAGAATTTACTCTCAATACGTAGGATGAATCAAAATACTAAAAACTGGACTATCAATGATTTCTTAGCGTCTTATGTAGCTATAGAAAGTAGAGAGCCTGGTAATATTGGACCATATACACAGTTTAAATGGTTCAAGGAAGCTACTAATTTTCCTAATGCTATCTGTTTAATGATGTTAACAGACAACAGAGGTGCAAGAACTGATAAGTTTAAAGATGGTGATTTTAGTATACCGTCTGGACAGTTTGAGGTAGCTAAAAAACAAGCTAAAATGATAAACGAATGTGGTCAGTATTATGATGGATATCATAGACGATCATTTATTGTTGCTCTTCTGTTCTTGTTTAAAGATGCAGAATTTAGTTTCAAACAGTTTATCAAAAAATTATCTATGAACCGCAACAAACTATATCATTGCACTAGTACACAAGATTATCTCGATACAATAGAGAGATTATATAACTGGGGTAATAAAGATAAAGTTAAATTTAGGAGGCACAATGACTAACAAATATAACGTAACTATAATACCACCTACAGGTGCAATAACAAAACATATAGTTGAGGGCGAAGATGGTCCCAACTTTGCTGATATGTATAAATTACTAGACTGTAATATGATAGAAATTACAGGTGCTAGAGTAAATGGTACCAACTATGATATGTATATTGACGAAGAAGGTCGATTAAAAACAAACGATGAGAATCCTGCTGCATCCCAATACTTCATTAACTGGCTAAGTAATGAGGGGAGAGTAGCTAGAATAGCTAATGTAGTAGGGACTGCAGCTCTCGTGGATCCTAATCCGATTGGAGTAGAACATGATAAAAGTAAAGAGTCTATATAAAATAATCGACAATAACGTAATTGATGATGATGCCGAAATAGTTTTTACTAGTGTACGCACTGGTATCAACTATGCAGGTTATGAAATGTGGCAAGACGAAGATCATCTTGGTCGACCTACTATTCATATATCTATTGCAACAGAAGGTGATTCTGATCATGAAAGAATTGAATCTGACAGAATGCAAGAACCTTACAAAGATTGTATCAGATGTGATGGTTCAGGTACCATATGGGTAAAACCAAATGTTGAATCTACAAAAGAAGAAGAACATGACTGTCCCATATGTGATAACAAAGGACAAGTATCCAAGATGGATGAGATACTTCATGCAGATAAACTTACAGTTATAACATTTGATGAGGACACCGAATGAAATATATAATTATATTAATATTAACTGCATCAGTTGGTTATAATGCTTATTTAAATAAAAAGCATATAACAAATGAGTGGTGCAGTTCAGAAATAGATATACTAAGAACGCAAGTATTTGACTTGTGGAGTGAACAGTTTCCTAACGGAAATGTGCAGTAGGTTTCCTTTCGTTCTTGTAATCATAAGCCTACTGCATAAGGAGTAAAATATGGATAAAGACAAATTATACACAATAAATGCAGTCTGCGATTACATAACAGAACCAGCCTGGACTGTGAGAATGTGGACTCAGTTATATAATATACCGATAATACAAAAGACTCGTAAAGGTCGTAAGTATTGGCGATACGAACATATGGAGCAGTTGCTTCAAATAAAGAAATTGTTTCGAGAACTTCATGTGAGACATGAGGGTATTAAAAATATCTTGAACAATATGAAAAAAATAGAAGAACTTAAACAACAACAAGGAGTAGAATATGAGCAAAATGTCAGAGAGTCAAAGACAGTACTTCCTGGACAGAGTACAAGACCAGGTATACAACGCCAAAAGAATCTTAGAACTCAAGGAATCACGCAACAAACAGAAGATGGTAGACAAAATGTATCCGAAATATCTGAAACAGATAGGAATACAGAGTCTACTTAATGAATATGCTAAAGTAGAACTTGCTTACACTGAAAAGAAAGAAGAACTTTTCAAAGTAGTTGAAAGATTATGCGAAGCAGAAGATGTCAGTACATATCGTATTGATTCTTATAAAGAAGTAATTGATAAACTAAAACAATTATGTGCTTTAACAGTTGATAGAGAGTATAAAAATACTGATGATGGTAAAGAGCTACTTGCTCTTGATACAGCACATCAAGCTGTTAAAGATATGATTTGGTCTGCAGGTAGTCAAACAGAAGTATTGATGACGCAGATTTCAAATGTTCTTAAAAGTAAAGCTGGTATTAACTTAGGTTATAATCAGATACAACTTGAACATAAAGAATAGTATTCAGGCGTACTGACGAGTACAAGTACAAGTCT
>CENS01070280.1_pt1 | contig 10193 bp, 10 predicted proteins | sample 530201 | NCBI WGS metagenome assembly CENS01 (sample SAMEA2619747, study PRJEB7988) | marine metagenome | biome: marine biome (ENVO:00000447); feature: surface water layer (ENVO:00002042); material: "saline water (ENVO:00002010), including plankton (ENVO:xxxxxxxx)" | depth 5 m | reverse complement strand
ACCAGCGAGATTCAATTCCAAACAGAATTTGAATGTGACTTTGTTGGTTCTGCAAACACCCTGATATCCTCGTCTAAACTTCACGCTTTGTCTTGGGTAAATCCCATTGAGAAAAATAAAGACGGATTAGACTTATATGAGGAACCGAAAGCAAATCACAAGTATGTTTGTGTTGTGGACACCGCTCGGGGACAAGGAAAAGATTACAGTGCGTTTACCATAACAGACATTACCGAGACTCCATACAAGGTGGTTGCAAAATACCGAAATAATATTATCTCACCGATGGTTTATCCAACCGTAATCAAAGCAGTCGCTGAAAAATATAATATGGCTCAAACACTCATTGAAATCAACGATATTGGTGGACAGGTTGCAGATGTCCTTCATCGTGACTTGGAGTATGAAAATATTTTGATGTGTGCTTTTAGAGGAAGAGCGGGACAAACAATTTCTGGTGGTTTTGGTGGATCAAAATCTCATATGGGTGTAAGAACAACGAGTGCCGTTAAAAAATTAGGATGTTCTGTTCTTAAAAGTCTTATTGAGCAAGATAAAATGATCATCGAAGACTTAGAAATCGTGAATGAACTTATTACATTTGTCGCAAAAGGACAGTCATACGAGGCAGATGAAGGACACAACGATGACTTGGTAATGACGCTTGTTCTTTTTGCTTGGCTTACTCGTCAAGACTATTTTAAAGACTTAACAAATACAGATGTTCGGGTTGATATTTTTGATGATGAAATAAAAAGATTGGAATCGGAAGTGATGCCTTTTGGCTTTGTTCCGCATATGGACGGTGAAAACGATAGTATTTGGGACGGAGAGGACAGATGGTTTAATTAACAGTCAAATATGAAAATTCATAAATACTCTCGAACACCATAATATCACTGGAGGACACCCATGGCAGACTTTCTTACAATTAATTCCGGACGAGCGAGAGTAATCGTTACCGTTGAGGATGACAGTTTTGTAACATTAATTACCGAAACCGATGGAGCACACGTCGCTGCTTACATTCCAGAGGAACACGGTATTGTAACGGCATTAGGGAATACCGCTGAAAGAGATCAAGGATTCTTGGAGGTTCCTAACCTTGACGATTGGACAAAACGACTAAGAGATAATACTTTTGGTATTAAAGAATCAACTGGAGCGGGTATTACTTATGCTAGCCCAGAGGATACGAGCGACAGTAGACTTAATATCAAAAATGACTGGTATTCCGTTCAAAATTATCTTCTTTATGGTGGATCAGCCATCGTTGGTTTTACCGCTTCGGACTATCAATCAAGATCAATCGACTCTGTTTTCTGCACATCGAGTGCCGTTGCTGATGTTAACACAACACTCGCTGTTCCAGCGTCTCGTGGTGGTGACTGTGTTGCGATTGTCCCCGCAGGTGGAACCGGATCATCGTTTGCTTTTGATTTTGTTCCCACGATTGGCGATTCAGAATTTGCGGAAAATAAAATTGCTGTTTACGGTAAAAAAGTTCACTTAGGATTCGAAAGAAAATCTACCATAAGTGATATTTCCTCTGATTTAATTGAAACACACTGCTCCGCTGATGTTGCTGGTTGTCTGGCGAGAACAGATACTAGATTCCAACCCTTCTTCTCACCCGCTGGTTTTACTCGGGGTAGAATTTTGGATGTTGTAAAACTTAAGCACACATTGACTCAAGCAAATCAAGACACCTTGTATGATGCAGGTGTTAACCCAATTGTTACTTTCCCCGGTGAAGGAACGTTCTTGTTTGGTGACAAAACGTTTAAGGCTACAACATCAACATTAAGTAGAATTAACGTTTCCAGACTCTTTATCACACTTAAGAAAGATATTGGGCGAATCGCAAGATCCATTCTCTTTGAACAAAATGATAATGAAACAAGAACTAACTTTGTTTCGAGAGCAAGTGCAGTTCTTAGAGGTATTCAAGCGGATAGAGGTATCTTTGACTTTAGACTTGTTTGTGACGAAACAAATAACCCACCTGAAAAGGCAGAAGCAAACATCTTTGTCGCTGATGTATTTGTTAAACCAATCAAGTCCATTAACTTTATCCAACTTACATTCACAAACAAGAATCAGGACGCTGATTTAGGTTCTTCACCAGCATAAACTAAGGAGTAACACATGAATTTAGATGCTTTCAGAAACGTATTCCGAGGTGGGACGAGACAGAACCGATTTGAAATTAGCGGTAACTTGTTCGTAAATGACGCACCACTTCCAATGTCAGAACTCGCACCAAGTAATGGTGGTAATCTTCTTGTAAAAGCAGGACAACTTCCTCCATCAACACTTGGTATCATTCCGGTTCCTTTCCGTGGTAGAATTGCCAAAATCGTTGGTGATCGTCAATATCTCGAATGGCCAATCGTTATTTACGATACTGTTGATACAGTTTATAGACAGTTTCAAGCGTGGAGTGAGTCTGCAAACCTTCACTTTGAAAACTCTCAGCCTGAGTCTTGGACCGATACTCCTGGCTCGTTGACAGAGTGGACAGTTAAGCACCTTGACCTCACAGACGGTTCAACTCTTAAAGAAGTTGTGCTTAAAAACTGTTGGCCTGTCGAAGTTGGTTCTATTGATCTCACTTATGACGCACTTGACACGGTTGTTGAATTCCCAGTGACTATTGCTTACGATTACTTCGAAGTGATCAGTTAATCCTCGAATTAGGATCGTATAAATAATACGACCTAATCAAAGAGAGGATTCATAATGGCAATAAATATTTTTGGTTTCACAATCGGTAAAGAAACTAGTAAGGAGCCGAGTGCAAACGATATTGTTTCACCCGATTCTTATGATGGCTCTTATAATATTGAGAGTGGATCTATTTACGGTGGATTTTTAAGTTCATATACGGACTTTAGTGGTGGTGCAAAAACTGAAGAGGATTTTATTAAAAGATATCGAACGATGTCTTTATTTCCGGAAGTTGATCAGGCAATCGAAGATATTGTCAACGAGGCTGTGATAGCAGGTGACGACAGTAAACCGATTAAAATTGATCTGGAGGAAACTCTTCTCCCACCACAAATTAAATCTAGAGTTTATCAAGAATTTGATAGGATTCTTGATCTTCTTAATTTTCACACAGATTCACACTCAATTTTTAGAAGATGGTATGTCGATAGTAAACTATTCTATTACATAATGATTGATGAAGAAAATCCTCAACTTGGAATCAAAGAGTTTCGTGCAATAGACCCTCTTCAAATTAAGAAGATTAGAAAAGTAAACAAGTTACAAAACGCAGGATTTTTAGCAACACCAAAAGTTGGTGATATCGAAGAGTATTACGTCTACACCAACACAAATAAAGATGCGACATATCAAACTGCAACGACGGGTGTTCGATTAACGAACGATTCAGTTCTTTATTGTCACTCGGGGATGATTGATAATAACAGTAAACGTGTGCTTGGTTATCTACAAAAAGCGATTCGTCCTCTAAACATGCTCAGACAACTGGAGGACGCAGCGGTTGTGTATCGTATTTCACGAGCCCCCGAAAGAAGAGTGTTTTACGTTGACGTTGGTAACATGCCGACTCAAAAGGCACAACAATATATTGAGGGTCTTGCGAAGAGATATCGTAATAAATTGGTTTATGATCAAAACACAGGAAACATTAGAGACGATAGAGATCATTTTCACATGATGGAGGATTTCTTCTTGCCACGAAAAGAGGGTGGTAAAGGAACAGAGGTCACTACTCTCCCCGGCGGAACCAACCTTGGTGAAATGCGTGATGTTGAATACATGCTCCAAAAACTTTATCGAGCATTGAATGTTCCTGTTTCACGAACCGCTGCGGATAATGGATTCAATATGGGTAGATCAGCAGAAATTACACGGGATGAGGTGAAGTTTGCCAAGTTTATTCACCGTCTCAGAAATAAATTCTGTGATCTATTCTTGGATGCACTTAAAATTCAATTATCTCTCGTTGGTGTTATGAGTATTGACGATTTTGAGTTACTCAGATCCAAAATTAGATTTAACTTCAATGAAGATTCTCATTACTCCGAACTGAAAAACATTGAGTTGATGAGAGACCGGTTGACGATAGCAGCCGGAATGGAGCCATATGTCGGAAGATATTTCTCAAATTCATACATAAGACGAGAAGTTTTCGGTATGACTGAAGATACAGAAAGCAGAAACTTCTCTGAAATACAAGCCGAAATTAAAAGCGGTGAAATCGCAACAGCAACTCCGGAGGAGACAGGGGAAGAACAATGAAAAAAGATTTACTACAAGCAGCACTTGAATCAAACCAAGAGTCTTTCGCTAATGTTACGGAGCAGATCATTAGTGAAATGGTTTCCTCCAAAATGGACGAAGCAAGAAAGTCCGTTGCCGAAGGTCTTTTCACTCAACAAACAGAGGAAGTCAATGAGGAAACTGCATTTGTGTCAGTAATAAACGAGTGTTTACAGAACTCTAATGAGGTGAATGTCGATCTTCCAGATGGTGATCGTTTGGTTGTAACTGAAGACGTTGCTTCTTTATTGTCTGAAGCACACGATAATTTACCACAAGAACTACAAAAATCATTCAGAGAAACGGTTTTTGAGTCCAAAGACAAATACACTAGCATTTTAGAAACAATTGTTTCAGGAGATAACGATGGACAATAAAATTGTAAAACTTATTTTCGAGAAAAAAATGAGCGATGCCAAAGACCTCATTGATCAAACTCTTAGTAGCAAACTTGCCGGTATTATTTCAGAAGGACTGGACACCACTGTCAATGAAAAACTTGATCCTGTCGGAAAAGAGGATAAAGACGTTGATAATGACGGCGATACCGATGACACCGATTCATATCTTCTCAATAGAAGAAAAGCAATTGGTAAAGCGATTGCTAAAAAGGGTGGAAAAACAGTTGAGCCAATGAAAGAGGAAGAGGAAAAAGAAGACACGAAAAAACTTGACTCAAGAGGTTTAGGTGTAACTCGTCAGAGTGGTATCGGTGATGCCGTTAAAGCATACCGAAAAGAGCGATCTAAGAAAAAACCACAGAAAATCTCTTCTACTTTACTCAAAAAGGTTGATGAAGGTGCCCCAGAAGCACCTCATGACAGTTCTTTTGTTCATGGAGAAACTGAGGCACGAGAAAAGAAATTGAAGAAAACAATGGTGCGTGCTAAGCCCTCTAGAGGAGGATCCTACTAATGGGACTGAAACTAATCACAGAGACAAACGAGGATATTAATTTCATTTGTGAGGCAGATGAAAAAAGTGGTAGAAAAAACTACTTTATAGAAGGTATCTTCATGCAAGCGGAACAGAAAAATAGAAACGGTAGGATCTACCCTACTGGTGTTCTGATGCCTGTGGTTGAAAAGTATAATAAAGATTATGTTGCACAAAATCGTGCATTGGGAGAACTCAACCATCCACAAGGTCCAACTGTCAACCTTGACAGAGCATCTCACATGATCAAAGAACTTAAGCAGTCTGGTAGTGATATTATCGGTAAAGCAAAAGTCATGGAAACTCCTATGGGTAAGATTGCCATGAATCTCATTGATGAGGGTGCAAAACTTGGTGTATCCTCTCGTGGTATGGGTAGTCTTAAAATGACTGAAGGTGGTGTGAATGAAGTGCAAAAAGACTTTATGCTCGCTGCGGTCGATATCGTTGCAGATCCCTCTGCTCCAAACGCTTTCGTGAACGGAATCATGGAAGGTAAAGAATGGATCTGGGACAACGGTGTTCTGCAAGAAAGACACATCGCTCAATATCAAAAACAAATTAGGGCAACTTCGGGTAGACACTTAGAAGAAAAGGCCGTTAATTTATTCAAAGACTTCTTATCAAAACTTTAAGAAATATAAATAAACAGAAATTAGTATACACTAAGGAGATAAACAAATGGCTCAAAAAAGAAAACTAAGTGAAGCAGATGTCACCGATGTCGATTCCTTCGAAGATACTGATCTTTACATGGACGCTGAAGGCAAAGGTGCTGTTTTAGGAACATTGGAAGCCCCCGATAATTCCAAAGAAAACAAAAAGACTATCGCTGGTGCTGCTGGTGTTGAACCCGAAGAGGGTGACGCTGGTGGTGTCAAAGAGGACGTTTTTGCCGACCTCTTTGATGGTGAGGGACTTTCCGAAACATTTAAGTCCAAAGTAAAAGGTATTTTTGAAGCAGAACTTGGTAGAAGAACAGAGTCTATCACTGAAAGCCTTAAAGAATCATTCCAAACTGAACTAGAAGAAAAAGTTTCTGAACTCACAGAGTCAATGTCAACAAAGGTTGATGAATACCTCAACTATGTCGTTGAAAACTGGATGGAAGAAAACAAACTCGCTGTTGAAACTGGTATGAGACTTCAAATCGCTGAAAGTTTCATCGACGATCTGAAAGGTCTTTTCGAAAATCACTTCATTCAAGTCCCAGACTCAAAGGTGAATCTCCTTGATGACTTGTTTGAAAAGAACGAAGAGACAAAGAAGAATTTAGATGAGGCATTGAATATCAATAGCGAATTGTTGGGTGCCCTTGAATCTTATAGAAAAAACGAGATTGCACATCAAATTTCTGAAGGTTTAACTGAACTTGATAAGGAAAAGTTCTTTAACCTGTCTGAAGAAGTCTCTTTTGAGGATGAGAAAACTTACTCTGAAAAACTTGGTGGTATTAAAGAATCATACTTCAAGAAAACAAAGTCTGCTCCTGTGTTGACAGAGGAGACAGAAACACACGAACCAGAGAAAGTTATCGTTGAAGGTAGTGACGCAATGTCAGGATACCTTAGAGCATTAGAAAGAAATAATCGTTAAAACAAGGGTTAAAATTTAAAAACTATAAATACCCAAAGGTAACACTTACTAGGAGAAAACAAACATGGAAAACGCAACACCATACGATGTCTTAGAAGAGAAGTGGAATCCAGTGTTGGAGACCAAGGCTCTTCCTGAAATGGCCGATCATTACAAGAGAAAGGTCACTGCTGTTCTTCTTGAGAACACAGAAACCGCTCTGCGTGAGCAAGCACTGAACGAAGCCCCAACCAACTCAATGGGTGGTGGTTTCTCCGTGTCCGCTGCCGCACAAACAACTGGCAACCTCGCTGGTTATGATCCGGTTCTTATCTCACTCGTTCGTCGTGCGATGCCTAACCTGATTGCTTATGATATTGCTGGTGTTCAGCCCATGTCGGCTCCCACTGGTCTTATCTTTGCGATGAGATCACGCTACGACTCACAAACCGGAACAGAAGCCCTCTTCCAAGAAGCCTTCGCTAAGTTCTCCGGTTCTGGTAACACCTCCAACGGTGCTGCTGATCTTGCAAGCGAAGGTGTCGAGCCCCTGACCACTTCTGGTGCTGGTGCTGGTGCTTCGATGACAAGATCCAGAGTTCTCGATGACTTCAGAGGTATTCTCACAGATCGTGCTGAAAATCTTGACGCTGTGTCTGCTACTACCGATGCAGCAAACCCTGCCTTCCGCGAAATGGCATTCTCCATCGAGAGAGTTGCTGTGGAAGCAAGAACTCGTGCTCTGAAAGCAGAATACACCACAGAACTCGCTCAAGACCTGAAGGCTGTTCACGGACTCGACGCTGAAACAGAACTCGCTAACATTCTTAGCACCGAGATTCTGACTGAAATCAACCGAGAAATGATCAGAACTCTCTACTTTAAGGCCAAGACTGGTGCCCAACAAGGTGATCTCACCAACACTGGTATTTACGACTTGAACCTCGACTCTGACGGTCGTTGGAGTGCTGAAAGATTCCGTGGACTCATGTTCCAAATCGAACGTGAAGCCAACGTGATCGCTAAGGAAACTCGTCGTGGTAAGGGTAACTTCATCGTGACATCTTCTGATGTCGCTTCTGCCCTCGCTATGGGTGGTTTCTTGAACCTCTCACCTGCTCTGAACACTCAACTTGACGTTGATGATACTGGTAACACATTCGCTGGTGTCTTGAACGGTAAGATGAGAGTCTACATCGACCCTTATGCTAAGACCGATGTTAACTACTGCTTGGTTGGTTACAGAGGTTCCAACCCATACGACGCTGGTATTTTCTACTGTCCATATGTTCCGCTGCAAATGGTGAGAGCAGTTGGTGAGGATACCTTCCAGCCCAAGATCGGATTCAAGACTCGTTACGGTATGGTTGCTAACCCATTCGCACAGTCTACCGACTTCACCACGCTGGGAACGACTACGACTGGTAATCAATACTACAGATTGTTCGCTGTGAGCAACCTGCACGGTAATACCGGATTCGGACTCTAATAAATAAACACTCCTAATAGAGTGATACTAAGAATTAAGGGAGCCTTCGGGCTCCCTTATTTCGTTTATAAATATAACGATGACAATAAACAAAGCATATAACATTCACGAGGGTCAAGAGGGCTTCACAGCCGACTTTCCCAACAACCCCACGGTTCCTGAAACCAACAATTATCTTGCGTCTAATTTTTTCAGGTTTCAATTACCGAGAACATCGACTGTTACATATTTTGTTCAAGCAGTCTCTTTCCCTGGCATTCAATTGACACCAGTTGAAATGCCGAATAGATTGGGTAGACCAAATCAATTTATTGGTGGTAGATTCGATCATGAGCCACTTACTTTGCAGTTTGCTGTCGATGAGGACATGTTGAACTATAAAGAAATATTTGATTGGATGAAACTTATTGGCAACTACCAAGATGACACGAATATCGTTGCTGGTTATCAAACGGCTCAGTTTTTCTGTGACGCTACTTTAGTTATTACAAACAGTGCTTATCGTGAAAAACAAAAAGTGACGTTTAAAAATACATATCCTATCGCACTGTCTGGACTTCAATTTTCTTCAATTCTGACCGACAGTGATGTTCAATTAGCAACAGTGACGCTTAATTTTGAAACCTATGAATTTGAATTAATATAATTGATTTTACACAGAATGTGGCTATAATTTTTACATGAACATAGAGAAACTCAAAGAAGAAGTCAAAAAAGATTTAAGCATAGACAAAACGGATCTTGCATCCGAATCTATTCGTATTCCACAGATTCACAACAAATACTTAAATTTTCTAATGAACGACAGACTTACATTGTCGAAACTAGAAACAGACTTAACAAAACTTCGTCACAGAAAATGGCTTTACTATACCGGCAAAATGAGTCACGAAGAACTCGAAGAACTTGGGTGGGACGCATTTGATCTCACGGTTTTAAAAACAGATATTGATCGGTTCATTAACGCAGACGATGATGTTATTCATCTACAACACAAAGTTGCACTAATCAAAGAAAAGGTTAGTTATCTCGACGGTGTGATGAGAGCGATCAATAATCTTAACTGGAATATTCGTTCAGCAATTGACTGGATGCGAATGACAGAATTCGCAGGATAATTCTCACACCATAAATAATGGTGTATGAGTGACATTATTATTGAACATTTTGATTCTGCACATATCCGAGTAAAGTGTGATAGAGCCTTGACGAAAGAGTTGAGTCAACATTTCACATTCTTTGTTCCAAATTATCAATACACACCAGCATACAAAAATAAAATATGGGACGGTCAAATTCGTCTTTTTAATGTTCACACCGGAAAAATTTACTCTGGTTTGGTTGATTATGTTTTACAATTTGCTAAAGACAGAAACTATACAGTTGAGTATGAGATACCAGAGATTGAAAAATTATCTCCCGAGGAGGTGTTCTCATTCGTGAAAAATTTAAATATATCCATTGGCAACAAGGAGATTATGCCACATGAGCATCAATTTGACGCAATACATCATGCTATTAATAAACGAAGATGTCTCTTACTTTCTCCGACAGGATCCGGAAAGTCTCTTATCATTTATGTTTTGTTACGTTATTATCTTTCAAAACTATCTGATGATAAAAAAATCTTAATCATAGTTCCTACAACTGGACTTGTAACGCAAATGATGAGTGATTTTGAAGACTACTCTAATCTATCATCATGGAACGCAAAAAGAAATTGTCACACCATATATTCTGGTAAATCTAAAAAAACCACCAAACGAGTTGTCATAAGCACATGGCAAAGCATTTATAAACTCCCTCAGAGCGATTTTGAGGGGTTTGAAGCGGTGATAGGGGATGAGTGTCACCTTTTCAAGGCAAAGTCTCTGACGGGACTCCTGACGAAGTTAACGAA
>CENS01008601.1_pt1 | contig 10212 bp, 11 predicted proteins | sample 530201 | NCBI WGS metagenome assembly CENS01 (sample SAMEA2619747, study PRJEB7988) | marine metagenome | biome: marine biome (ENVO:00000447); feature: surface water layer (ENVO:00002042); material: "saline water (ENVO:00002010), including plankton (ENVO:xxxxxxxx)" | depth 5 m | reverse complement strand
TCCATTTTATCAGCAATACCCTCAAGAATACTAGCAATCTTTTGCAGATCAGTTTCTGCTGCTCCGGTTTTGGCTTGTATTTCTATGGTGCGTTTTTCCATAATTTTCTTCTAAGTAATTTTATACCCTCTGCAACTGTGTGAGGATATTTATGTTCTCCGATTGCTATACTTATATAACGACCTGACTGCTTATTTTTTTTCACATAATCCAATAACTCTAAAATGCTTTCTATCATAATGTAGTTACTTCTTCTATTTCGCTTATTGCATCGGCTTCTGCGTAATCTATATTTGTGTTTGTTCTTGCGTAGAATCTAAAATAATATGTCACCCCTGTACTTGCGGAGTTATTTTTATACGTACTATTGAATGGCGTTGTAGGTCTTTTGTTATTCGATGCTGTAGGATAATCTATTTTTGTTACCCCTGCAACCGCAGCAATATCATCAACGTCTGTGCCTTGTAAATCTGCTGAGGTTGTGCTCCATAAGAATCCATACTCATCAATATTTGGTGCTGTTCCAATTTTTCCTAATTCTTTCACTTGGTGTCCTATCTTAAATGTGCTTGAGGTTACCTCTCTGAGATTTACATCTGCTTTGTATAAATCTGAGTCTGCTGTAATAGTGTCCATATCAGCACTTAGATGAGAATCGAAAATAGTAGCAGGAGTAACCTCCACAGGTTCTCCATTTTTAGAAGTGTCTGGGTTATTATTTTCTGCTGTTGTTCCGTCATTTGTGTCCTTTATTATTACGTATCCGTCATCTGATTTACTTGCAGTACAATCAACCAGTAGGACAGTATTGTCTATCGTTGTGAAGTCATCATCCGCTGTAACACAACCTTCGTCTGAAACCAATTCCCCTTGTTTTGGTATCGTATCTCTAACAATGTTTTTCCCAAAGGTTTCAAGGGTGTTTATTAGTTCAAATTTTGTGAGTAGGTTTTTGAAATCCGTTGTTACCTTGTTTATTTTATACAACCTATCCGCTATCTGTATTTGATCATTTAATTTCAGGTTTGATAATATTCTTAGAGGAAGATATGCTTTTGTTGTTGTGATTCTTCTCTGCGGATCAAAGATATCTAATATGTAATTTTTATAAAACTGATCAAACAAGGTATTTTTAAATGGCACCAAGGCATACTCGTTATTCTCTGATGCAAAATTAATATTCGCAGAGTTGGTCAAGGTTTCATCTACTTCCAACGAATTGCTTGGCATAAACAATTCTCCATTTGCTGCAATTATCTCAGTAGTGGAATTAAACTTTATAAGCTTTACCGCTTCTTTTACCGGAGTTTTTACCGCATAAAATAACAAAGGCTCACCAATGGTTGGTTCTTGCTTGTCATCCGCACTCCATCCGATTTGTATGCCTGTGTCTGAACTATCATTTGCATCTGTAAGTTTCTCAAAAAGCATATGTTCAAATGGCAACTCTATTTTGTAATCACCTCCGAAATCTTTAGAGAACCTATTATAGTGCAAAGCACCCCACTCCTTGTTTGTTGTATCTCCGTAAAATCTTGCAAGGAATGTGTTTGTTCCTTTGTAGCTAAACGAAACTGTTCTGTAAGGCACAACCGAATCCACCTGTATTGTGTCTTTGTCTATAAACTCTGTGATGTTATGAACGCTTTCCGCAGCTTCATAAAAAGCATCAAGGGTTTGTATTACTATTTTGTTTTCATCATTCACAAAAGACGTCAGATTAAACATCTTAAACAATCCTGTAAGAAAATCTAAAATAGTCATATTAGGCATTTGCAGCCTTGAGTTGACTTCTGTATCTGAGCCTACTACTGCCTCCCCGAAGAACTCTATATATCGGTTACCAAGTAATGATTCTTTTTTTCTTTCTACTTTCGCGTGAACAAAAAAGTTACCCGGTGTGTTACTTCTTATGGCAAAAGTATATGTGCCTTTATCCAAATCGATAGGGTCTTTTTCCTCTATTGCTACAAACCTATTAGTATCTGGGTCTCTTTCCCCCTCTTTGCTAAAAAATTCATTCCCTTCTGAGTCATATACAATAACAGTAAATTTTCCTGCTACGCTTGTCTGAACATATAAGCTTAGTTTTCTTTGGAATCCAGCTATGGTAGGATTATTTATTTCTTGTTGCGGATGAGGAACTGTAAAAGAATTTCCGTTTTCTATTAAACCAACGCTCCTTTTTATTGTGCTTGTGCTGTTGTCATTTTGTATAGTCAAATCTCCTGTGAATGTTCCATCTTCTTGATCCTGAAACAATCCTCCTGTCTTTGTATGTAGCCACATATACAGGTTGTAATAAGACGTATTAGAAGCCTTAAAAAAGTCCTCTGTGAATATTATATCCTGATCTCTATATTGTGCCTCTATGGCTTTTACAATCGCGTGAAGTCTGATTGCGGGTTTGAGTTCCGTAATCTGCAAACCCCCATTTGTTACATTTGCAAGATTTGATTGACCTGTTACAGCAGCATACGAACTATTGCTATCATAGATCATTCTATTGGTGTGTGATATAAGAGGAAAAACTATTGCATCTTCAATCTCTACTTTGGTAGTGCTTGCAGGTTCATTTTTTTTAGGTATAAATATCTCGCCATCTAAACCATTTTTCAGATAGTCAATCACATTTGCTGAAGTATAGTCAAAATTGAATGCCTTTAGGTAGGTAAGCGAACTGAGTTTTGCTTCTCTGAAAACATCCTTTAGTATTAGACCATTACCGAAAAAAGTTAACTTGTAAGTAAAAGGTCGGTTGTCCTTTGTGGTTGCTCCTTCTAATTTTATGTATCCCTCTTTATATAATTTGTAGTTTAGAAACAGTTTCGCTTTGTGCCTTTTCTTTGGATCAAATCCATCAATAAAATAATTGTAAAAGTGTTTGAATATCTTATTGTTTATTTTGGATGCGGGTACGTTGAATGTTCTTGTAAAATCTGAAAATATCTTTGATATGTCTCTGATATCTTGCAGAGATTGGGTATAACTTACGCTTTCGTTATCATAAAGTTCTACTTCATCATACGATTCACCATTGTCATTCAGGATATATAGCTGCAAGTTTATCATCGCACATTGTTGATCTTGTTAAATGCAAATTCAAACTCAACAGTATAGTTGGACAGCTTATCATTCAGGCTTGTTTTAAGTTGCAGATCTTTTGTCTTTGGTATTACAGATAATGTTTGCCCTTGCCATCGAATCCAACAAGCCTCACTCAGGAACAATTCTTCTATTGCACTATTAAAATCCTCATTCACAAATCCGGTGTTCATTGTGATTGATGTTCTTGCGTTTGTATTATACCTTTCTCTTTGCCCTCTGTATGTGTCGTATGTTCCAGAACTTTCAAATATATTTCTTTTGTATGTCTCGTCAGTTACTGAAAACTTCTCTGTTGTTTTCTTGTAAAAATAAATATCCTGAAATGCTCCGAATTTATTTATAAACGTAACCTTATATACAGTATATTTTGGTTCGCAGACATTGTTGATTGTGATTGTTTTTAGCAAAGTTGCATCATCTGTATCATACACCTGAATAGTAGAACTATCTGCAGGTATGGTTACGTATTGTATTTTTTGGTTTGTATTTCCATTATCTGTTATCTGAGTATCTGTGCTGTCTATTGTTACTTTGCCTACCCCTTCTGCAAATATTGGCAACTTCCCTGCTGTACCCTCTGGAATATATAAAGTATCAGCAGACAATAAGCAATGCCTAGCAAGTTCTGGATTGATGCCTTCCTCAAAATATCCATACCCATCCAAAGCAATAAATGTTTGACTATTGGGTGATCCGTATGAAAACTCTGTGTCATTCTCATCTCTTATGGTTGCATCTGCTCTTACCCAAACTGCATAGCTTAAGTAGTCATTATTAAATTCTATATTAAGATAATCTCTTACCAGTTCCCCTATCTCAAAGTTGATTTTAGTTTCTCCTGTTATTACTGATTTATTCAGGGTGTATTTTAAGTCGCTACTTCCATAATCAGTAGACTCTCCTGTATATACATATAAATCTAAAACTATATTGTCAAATGCCATTATCCTGATATTTTTCTAATTTGATTAGTATTCCAATCTTTCAAGTATACTGAGTTTATGATATTATTGCTTCCAAAAAAAGCTATGTATTCTTGCTGAGTTGAAGATGATGCTTTTCTTATTTTATTTATAAAGAAAAAAGTGCCATTTGGTCCTCCATAAATTCCCCCTACTGCATTACACAATGTAGTACCTGCTAAATTAGCATAATCGCTTACTTCTGATTTCACTTCCCAATGGTTGTGTGCAAAGTTTTTAAAATTAAACGTTCTCCAATCACCGGGATACAGACCTGTCGAACTCAATACAGATTGTCCTACATAAAAAGAATTTATTTTTCCCGCACAAGGATCAATAGGAATATCTGCTGCAGGTTGTTTTACTCTTTCTGAGCAGGTCAATGAGTTTCCTGAGTTTGTGAATCCTGGTGGAACAGTTACAGTATAATCTACATCTCTTCTTGTCAGACTGGTAACTTGATCAAAACTTGTAGGGTTGAATCCTGTAATAGTTAAAAAGTAATTAGGATCTGATGTTCCTAAAGGTGCTTGATGCCATTTTGCCACCCCTGCCGTTACATTCCCATCTACTAAAATTGCTTGGTCATCGAAATCAATATCTCCACAAGCAAAAGTAGGTGTTACTGCTGTTGAATTTTGAGTATATGTTTTAGAGCATTCTACTGTGTTTCCTGAATTGCTAAATCCTGAGGGAACAGTAATATCATAAAATAACGTTTTACTTATTGCTGCTCCTGAACTATTTGCTGCAACACTTGTCACCGATGCTCCTCCGCTTGTTTCTTTTGTTGCTGTTATTGTGCCTACTGCTAGAGGTGTTGTTAGAGTTCCATCTGCTGCTATTGCACCGCCTAATAAATTTGCAGTAGTACAATCAAATGTTACTGCAGCTGCGTTTACTGTTACTGTTACTCTGGATTTTCCATTACACCCTGTTGAGTTGTCTATCCTTTCTATGTATACTGCATAAGTACCTGGTGATACTTTAGAGGTTATTGTGATCTCTTCGTCTGCTTGGTTGTGGCTTACATCTAAAGCAATAGTATTTGTAACTGTTAAAATATCCGTAAAGTCTGTGCTTGTTCCTGTGAATGAACTCGAATAATCTAATGTTACTGAGTCACCTCCTGAATCTAAAGTCTGCGGAGTGATCACACTACCTGTAACTACTGCAGCACAAGATACAGGCTTTAGTGGTTGGGTTGCTGTAACATCGCATTGAATAGCTTCGTTTGCATTTGAGAACCCCTCAGGTACTGTTATCGTAAGTGTAATAGTTCTACTTGTGTCGCTGCTTACTTCTGCAAAAGTACCATCGCTAAAGTCTGCTGCTGTTGAGGTGTATCCTGCTATCTGACCAAAATCTAATGTGGGCAAAGTAATAGTTCCTGACTCATCTACGTTTGTGTTTTGCGGATTTGCATAAGCACAAGTGAATAATGGCAGAGGTTTTACAGGCTCAGAATAGTTTAAATAATATGGGCTTCTTACGTTGATCTTAGTACTCATAAGTTATAATCTTTTAATAAGGCTCTTGTCAAATCATCCGGCAAATCATACATTCTTTTAGTGAATGGCTTTGTAAAGAATAACGTTGGTTTAATGCCTTTTTTATAGATACTATTTCTGATTATTGCAGCTATTGTTTTATAATTACCTGCCTCAAATCTACCTTTAGGGTCTCTGAATCTTACTTTTTTAGTTTTTACCCATTGTAGAATAGACTTGTAAGGTGGCTTTTTTGTGGTGTATTTAAATGGGGTTGCATATTTTTCTTCCGTTCCTGAAACCCCTTGATCAACATAGTCACCATATTCCGGATATCTAAATTCAAATAAATATCCATCTGCATTTTTTGTAAACTCATAGGTAAGGTTTTTATAAAGTTGCCCTGATGACTTGTGCTTGCCTCTTGTAAGGTTGTATCTTGCTCTCTTAATTACTTCCTTACCGAACCTATTTAATTCCTCTTCAAAATTCTTTAGCATATGTCTATATCGTTTTTAACAATGACATCAAAGGTTGCCGCCCATCCGGTCAGCTTGTTTTCGAATCGATCTACAAAAGGCTCACATACCGCTGTACCATCCATTTGATAATTGTCAGTATACAATGTGCCTCTAGATAAAACGCCTAATAGTTTATTAAGAACTGCCAACTGAGTATTCAGTATATCTTGCTCGTTGTTGTTTTGCGTATATAGGTCTGTTGTTTCCTCTTTGCTGACATCTACAACATCCATTGCCATTACACTTATGTTCATACGCCAGACGTTACCTTCATACGTTGCTGTATTTACTATGATATGGCTGAGAGGAAAAATGGTTTGTTTGCTCAAATCAACATCTGTAATGTCCCCCAACGTAACTGAGTTTACATTGATATCTGCAATTAATTGATCCTTGATCGTATCGGTTATAAGGTAATATGCTCTTGCACCTCGGTTGCTCATTTGTATTTTCTTTTAATTCTTCTTGCTTCTAATTCATTTTTCTCTTTTATAAACGCTAACGTATACAGACACTCGTGAAAATTTAACTCAGTGATATGTTTGATTTTTGTAACATCTCCTTGAGTGAGTCCAAAGATGCTTGAAAACCAGCCCCATTTCTTGCCAAAGTGTGCTTCTGCTCCAAAGTCATTCTCTTGCGATCCTCCTCCGAAAAGTTCAGGGTAGTTTCTAATAACTCTATCCCTAAATTGAATAAAAAAAAATTGGCACCTAATGCAACATCTACCGGCATATCCTTATATTTTTCTGCGCCTGACAATCCTTGATACTTTTCTATATCGTATCTTTCTTCTTTGCTGTGTGTGATGGGTCTAAATAAAACCGCCATTGCTTTGTGCATTGTGTTCCAACTGCTCATATTTTGATCTATGTCTATATACTCACCAAAACTCATCTCATCAAGTTCCGGTATAAAGCCATACTCTTTTCCATCCATTTTAAATTTGGGTTTAAATTCTGCATTTTCCTGAAATAATTTTTGCACCTGATCGTAGATGCTTTTGACATCTGCATATTTTATCGATGCTACGGATTGCAAATCAATACCGCATACTATCTCTACGGTTTTCTGCATCTGAAATGTCGTACCCGCATTTTTTTCTTCTGAGTTGACTATCCGAACAAACTGCTCAAGAGTTATTTCGGATAATGAGGTTGGAACCAATACATTCACTTTCATATTATAATAACGATTATTTGGTGCTAATTTAAAAAAAAAAGAGCCAGCATTTCTGCTGACCCCCAAACAAAACATTAATGAAAAAAAGATTCTAGCCTTTTGGATGAGTGGCTAATAACTCATATTCATCTTTGCATCTTTTTGAGCAGTACTCATCGTATCCATCAATCTCCTCATCACAATTTGTACAATGTACATCTTCCCAGTCTTGTATTATATGATCTGCTATCTCAAAGTAAGAACATTCCTGTAAAAAAGCAAGTGCATAGCTTAGGACTTGCCCCTCACCTTCTTGCTCAAGACTATCTTCTACGAACTCCCTTAGACTTGCAGCCAAATCGCTTACGTCTCTGTTTGCTCTTATTTGATCATCAAAAATATAGTGTCCTTGATCAAAGTACTCGAGATTGACTCTCCAAGTAGCATAATTTTTCCAGCCGTTATATCCCATTTTTGTATGCATTTTTGATTTGATTACGCCACTCGGAAGAAGAACGCAATTTTGCAAACTTCTCAGATTGTGATCCTTTTAGCTTACCGCAAAGAACAATAACCTCAGTATAATATTCCTGACCCTTGCGAATCTTTTTTGTCTTGCCCATCCCATTTGTCAAGAATATATCTTGATTGGCAGTTTCATATCGCCTACCGGAATAACCAAGAGGACGATCATTGGTGTCAGATTTGACTGATCCAACATATTTGTTGTTTAGATAGTATTCGATTGAGTATCCTAGAAACTCGAAATCCATTGTTACGTTATTTTTCATATAGCTAATATCATAAATATTCTGGACTTATCAAAATATTTTAATAACTTTTTTTACCTCACCGCATACCTGCCGAAGTTTGGTCTGCTTAGCATTGAATATGTAGCATACCTCAAAGCATCTGTTGTATGGTTTGCTCTGTCCTCAGGTACGTTTAAGGTTTTACCTGACCGGTCTTGTTTCCACTTATAATTCCGGAACTCTTGTATCATATTTGATGAATCAGATGTCAAATGTATCTTGTATCTTTTGAGCAGATCAATTCCTGCGTTTACACTATCTCTGCCTTTTACACTACCTTTTATATTCCATCCCATTCTACGAAGCTCCTCGTTAAGCCTTGGTTCTGCGGAATCGCCAAATATAACCTCTCGATCTATTCCGATACTTTTCAGCTTCTTGTGGATGTCGATTGTTGTCATCATTGTCTGATACAAATATTCTTTAGCGTATAACATATAGTCCTCAGTCCATACGCCTACGATTGTCGTTGGATCATTTGTGAATCCATAATCTATACCATAAGCTAAAAATTTAGCTGTCTGAGGGATGTTATTCACTTCCGCATATCGAAATATGGTTGTTTTAGAAACTCCTCTAGTTCCGAGTCCGTATATCTGCCAATATTGTTCGTCAGTTTCCTTAAGGCGTTCGATCTCATCAACAATAGTTTCCTCAAGATACGGATTGTCAAGATAAGTTGTTTGAAAAAAGTCAGCATCATTTCTTGGTATTACTTTATCATAAATCCAGTGGTATTCTTCCGATGGATTGTAGTCTATTATTATTCTGCCCTGTGTTCTGAAAATTAATTGTTGCCAATCTTCCCAAAACAATTCGTTGGCTTCGTTTATAAAAAGCAAATCTCTTTTTCTACCCCTTACCTTTTGCGGTTGATCAAGGGATATGAACTCTACGAGATTGCCTTTCAGTCTATATTCGGATGAGGATTTGTTGTGATGCTCTTCTCGGTATACGTTATATTCTCTCAGGATTGTTATAAAATCTCGCATCGCAGATGTCCTCAAAGCCGGATATGTTTTTCTGCATATTGTTATTATTTTACCTGCGTTTTGTGCGCAGTAATGAAATATAATCCAAAGCAATATGTTGTAGGTCTTTCCTGATCTAGTCCCACCTTGCTCGATTACAATTTTTTTGTTTGATTCTAATAAATGCTCGCAGACAACATTAGTCTTTACCTGCATTTGTTTTGATTATATTAAGTTCAATATTGGTTGGGTAACCATCTGCCCCGGTGACCTCTTGTCTTTCTACATAACCTCTGCCTTTGCCTTTGGTTTTTAAATAGAAGATAGTCGCTGCGGTATTGCCATCTTGGATTTGTCTGTGCAGTTGGCTCTCTGCAAAATCTATTGCTATGTTTTCTATGTCTTGTACTTGGTTTTTAAATTCCTTATCCTCTTGGCACCACTTGTAAAATGTGCTTCGGGCAACCCCCGCTTGTCTGCAAGATGAGGTTACAACGCCAAGGTTCTTTTCCAAAGCGGTAAGCAATCCCTTTTTTTTAGTGTCCGTTTTGTCCATTTTTTATCTTATTTAGTGCAGTTTCTTTTTCTCTATGTCTGCGTAAATCATCTTTTCTTTTCGACAAGGTTGCAAGGTGTTCCGGATCAAGTCTTTTTTTCTCTCTTTCTTGCTTGATCTTTCTTATTCTTACAACCTCTTCATCTACCGGTTCGCACTTCCACATTTGTTCTAACGAATAATATACTATTGTGTATCTGTATCCAAAATCGTTGTTTCTGTCAAATCCTGATACTCCGTGAAGAATATCCTGTCCATCAAATATAGTTAAAGTATTGTCATCTATATCTAATGCAATGTTAAATTCGGGTATGACCAAATGCCCACCGGTTACATCTTTCTTAAACGCAATCATATTACTCATCACTCCTTTGAAGTTTCCTTGGTCAAAGTGGTATTTTAATGGGTTGTTTTTGTTTATGATTCCGCTTGTGAATGGGGTGTTTGCAATTTTCCATTCAGGTTTTATTCTTTCCTCTACTTGCTTGGTGTGTTGTTCAAATACATCAGGGAAGTTTTTCGCGTATGCATCGTTAAGGTAATCTGCGAATTTGGTTAATACAAGATGGTGTTTTGGTTGATCATATGCCATTGAACTTGTATGACAGTAATCTTGTCGCATTGCAATTCT
>CENS01006367.1_pt1 | contig 10225 bp, 23 predicted proteins | sample 530201 | NCBI WGS metagenome assembly CENS01 (sample SAMEA2619747, study PRJEB7988) | marine metagenome | biome: marine biome (ENVO:00000447); feature: surface water layer (ENVO:00002042); material: "saline water (ENVO:00002010), including plankton (ENVO:xxxxxxxx)" | depth 5 m | reverse complement strand
ATACTTGATTTGTATTTTGCCGGTCTGTTGGCCCTCTTTGGTACACTAATGGATTGTTTCGTTGTCATTGATAAAATTAAATTCTTGTATTTGTTTAAATTCTTCTATCCATTGTAAACAATGGTCTTTGTCTTGAAAGCCTTTTATATTCATTAATACATTAGGATTGTTTAAATCATCATAAGCAATAAAAAATTGCACAAATAAATCATTTAAGACGCAAAATTCCTCTGTAGATAAACTGATAGTTTTCTTCTTGGGTAAAAGATTTTTGCCTTTTTTTGATTTCTTCATATATTTGTATGACTTCGTTAGAGTTCAAGTCAATTAAATCACAAATATATTTAAAATCATTTCCCCCTATCCAATTTCTAGCTTGTCTTTGTATAAACCAAGATTCTTGATCGTTATTTGGTTCAGTTAAACCTAAACTATCTAATAAATTGCGTGTTAAGACATGAACCCATAAGATTATCTCTTGTTGCATGGTTCATAATGTTTGATTATTTTTAGACCCAGTTATAGATCTTAATGTTTTATAACAAATAACGAGCAATTATCACAAGGGGAACGTTTAACGTACAAAACCCTAGATAATAGAAAGCGAGTACTATCAAAATCTAGGGTTTATAGCTTATACTATTTCAAATCAAAATGTTCAATCAATAAATCTAAACCTTCTTTAAAATCTTCAAATTTTTTTCCTCTACCACATGGTTTATTATCTATAATTACTTGCCACATAATCGGATAAAATTTCTTTGTAACTTTAATTGCCTCATTATAATCTGATTCAACATCATATTTTATTACATTAAAGAGTTCATTTCCTAATGGTAAACCCTCTAATCTATCCCAGTTAAAAGTTTCAGATCTAACTTTGCCAGAATACACAGCCAAATACTCTAATTTTTGTCCGGCCAAGTATCGTAAGGTGTTTCTTTTATAATTTGTTGGGTCTAATTGGTTTCTAAAGTAATAATTTTCTAAAACTGAATTAATTTTACAATATAAATGCTTTAACCCCATCACCATTTCTTTAAAATCACCGGTTCTATACAATTTTCCGTCAACTTGGAAAAGCTGTTGAGAGCCAATGTCTTTAATTTCAGTTGAGGCGTACTTTTTTTCTTTATTTTTTTTCTTTTTTTTCATTTTTTTGAATAATTAAAAAACATTTTGCACAATAATATTTTCTATATTGCAAAATATGAGCATTTTGTTGACATTGTGAACATTTTACCATGCTTTAAATTGCTCCTCTGTTATTAAGCCCTCTTTTCTCATTCTTGCGACCATATCATCTGAAATTTTGGTACTTCTAATGCCCTTTTGAACAAACCGAACCCATTTTAAATATTCATCATCTTCTTTTGGTTTAATACCAAAATTATCATTAGTAGTAGGCTTGGGAGTAACTTCTTGGTCTAAATACCCCTGTGCATTGAGCCAGGTTGAAGGGTGTTGACTAAACTGTATTTCATTTACTGATGAACAATGCTTGTTGTATAACTCAGCTAAGGCCTCTGGCTTACTACCCCACTCCTCAGCTAGTTTACTATATGCTCTTTCTGATTGTCCTTTAGATATTTTACGATTTACCTTACTCCAAAATACATCAAAGTTATCTCTATATAGTTTATTCTTTAATGTATTCTTTCCTTTATTCTGTTTCTTGCTGTTCGTTGTGCTTAACGTTGTGCTGTCCGGTGAGTGTTGGTACTCGTCATAATTGCAGATTGTAAGGATATTTGGTATGTGTTTCGGTGTGTTGTTCGGCTTGTGACTCGTTAGGGTACTGTGTTGTCGCAGTTTATCAATAAAATATCTTACTTTTGATACTTCCCAATTCCACGCCTCAGCCATGTAAGTAAGAGAACAACATAACTGACCTCTTTTTAATTCTATTTCTTGCTCGTAAATTCTGTAAATTCTATCTTTAAAACTTGCCTCTGTAAGCAACCATATAAAAGCTGTTATTTCACAAAACTGTCTATTAGATTTGTTTAAACTTGGGTGATTAAAGATAGCCCTCTCTAGTGTAATGTACCCTGTCAATCTGGCCTCTTTAAAATAGTAATAGATCTGTGTTTAGCTGTATCTACTGTTATAAAACCCCCTCTTTTTAATTTTTGCATATATTGGTAGATAGAAGATGTACTTTTAAGGCCTACATGAGCCATAATTTCTCTATAAGTGGGTGTTTTCTTGTCATTTAATTGATTTTCTATGACAAAATTAATAATTTCTTTTTCTTTTTCAGTTGGAAAATAGCTATATTCTAATGGTTTCTTACAATGTTCACAAATGTTCATGTTTGACAAACGTTTATAGAAAAAATTACTATTTCACAATATATTTTTTAATTGTCAATTATTGACAAATAGTCATAATAATTATAAACAGAAATAGAAGGAAATAATTAGAATTAAATTGATTAAAACAGAAAAGCGAGTACATTATGACAATTAAAATGAATGAAGCATTAATTAAAGAAATTAATAGAGCTAAAATTAAAAACCATTCTATTATAGAAAAAGCAACTGGAATTGACAAATCAACAATATCATTACACTTAAATTCAAGAAGGCCTATCTCAATAGAACAAGCTAAAGCATATGCAAAATTTTTAGACGTACCACTTATTAAAGTTATTGATGATACTATTGTTAAGTACAGAGTTGTTAAATATGTTGATGAAGAAGGCGTAGTTTCTAATCCATCAGAGGAAGATTTTGATGTTATACTCGCACCAAATGATATTCAATCATTAAATCATTATGCAATTTACGATAAAGAACAAAATACAGTTTTTTGGTACGATCCAGAAGTTACTTGTAATAATTCTTCTACTGAAAAAAAATATTGTTTTATTAAATCAAAAGAGGGTGAGTTTTTAGGATATGTAGAAAAATATGTTAAAAATGATTTAACTTTTAGAAATGCACATACTAACAAAAAACATACTGTATATTGTACTTTATGTTACCCTGTAGTTGGAGTTACATTTTGTGATTTTGCACAACACAAAAAAATTAATAATTCGCTTTAATTTCTATTATTTGCAATTATTTCTTTACAAAGCCAAAATTATGACTATAAGTCTTATTTATGGCGAACTTTTACTATAATTATCAATTAGTTTTTTTTAATTTCCTAATTGATTGTTTTCCTCCTTGTAAACCAGAGTTCGCCATATGAAATTATCATTAGAACCATTTAAAAAGTTTGATTTGTTACCCTTATCGTTTTCAAGATTAAGTAAGTTTGTGAATGATAAGCCAGGATTTTATATTTCCTATATTCATAAATTTAAAAGCTCTAGTTGTGCTATGGAAAGAGGTACATGGGCCGAGCATGGTGTTCTTAAAATATTTGAAGGTATGAGTGAGGAAGATGGTACGCAAGATGCAATATATTATTTTGATAAATCTATTGAAGAAAAAAATTTAACAGATGATCCGAAAAGAAAATTAGAAAGAGATAACCTACCAAAATATATTAAAGGATTTTGGAAAGAGTTAAGACAGTTTGAATTTCATGATTTTCAGGAAGAACAAAAAAGCGAAATACTTGGTGTACCTTTAACTGGTTTTACAGATTTTGGTTTAATTAAAGATCCTGATATTTATTTCAAAGTGGACCTTAAATCATCAGGTCGTATGCCTTCAGCTTTATCTAACTCCATAGGATTACAGCAAACTTATTACACCAATACATCTAACGTAGAAAATAAAGTTTTATATTCAGTAGTGAGTAGAGGCGAGAACAAAACAAAATGGTTTAACCTAGAAAACACACACACTTACGAAAGAGTTTTTAGAGATATGATTATCTCTATGCACAGTTTCTTATCTAAATGTGAAGATAAGGAAGATATGAAGAAGTTAATAGTGCCGGACCTAGATAATTGGATTTGGAACTATGACCCTAAAGTAACCGAAGTAAGAAAGGAAATATGGGGGTATTGATATGGCAACAATGCAAGAAGAACTACAAAAAGTTAATTACAATGAGTGTAATGATTGGGAAAAACAATTTTATGACGATCAGAAAGATGGCACATATACGCCTTCTCCAAAGCAAATGGGTATCATTAATAAAATGCCTAAACTTGCGAATGGCACACAGGAAGATACATCATTTAGTTATGGTGCAAACAGGCCAGAGCCAACAAAAACAAGTAATGTTGATGATATGATAGATCAGTTAGGCGTAATTGTTAATAAACTAGAGAATCAAGATTGGTACAATAGACTACCACCTGACGCACAGCAAAAACACGCAACAACAATCTTTTTATCAGCGAGGAAGTAATGACAATTAATACAGATAAAATAGAACATATACTGAGAACTAAATATGGTTGGGAAAGATTTCCTCTTGATGAAGATTTAACTAAACCTAAAAAAAAAACAAAGACCAATACATCTACTGGGAAGCAGAAAAATTAAATGTTGATGATCTCAGAAAAATTAAGAGATAGTGAGGATAGTAAAATGTCCTCACCATTTACTGAGGAAGAAATACGCATATTAAAAAAAATATGCGAGAACCCTATTTTTCAAAAAGAAAAAATTTTTGATGTTAAATCTAAATATTTTAAGACAGATCTTAATTACATATTAGAAAAGGTGTGTTTGTTTTATAGAATTAGTGTTGATGAATTTTATAATAAACGAAAAGAAAATCATTTGGTTTATGCAAGACGAGATTTTTGTCATTTAGCTTTTAAGAAAACAAAAAAAACTTTAACACAAATAGGCAACTTTATTAAACGAGATTATAGCACAGTTATTTATCACATTAAATTACCATCAGTAAACGAGGATAAAATTTTGTAATGCAAAAACATACTAAAGTTTTTACGATTTTTTGGAATGATGAATTAACAATGGTTCAATCGTATCAATGCTTTGCTTGTAACAGTTGGGAAGGAGTTGATATTCACCATATATCAGCAAAAGGCTCAGGAGGTTCTAAGTGCAAAGATTACATTGAGAATTTAACTTGTCTTTGCCGGAAGTGTCATGATCTTTGTCATAAGGATAAAGACTTTAATACAAAAATAAGAGTGCAAACTCTTAGATTAATAGCTGATAAATTAGAAAATGAGTATTCATAAATACGATCCTCATGTAATTGCAGAGGAAAAGAAGCAAGCAATAATAGACTATCGTAAATGTTTCAGAGTTTACAATCAACTCGTAGATCTAAAAGAGAAAAAGATTAACCAAAAATATTTAGAGTATCGTTTTCAATCAGAGGAAAAGAACTCTGTTGATGATGCGAAAGCTAAGGCTAAGATTAACGAAGAAGTCCAGGAAGTAGTTAGTCAATTAGAAATGGCAGATAAGTTAAAAGATGAGGCCTATGCAGAAATGCAGAGGGTGGAAACTAAAATACAATTTATTTTAGATAGCAACAGTATCAAAAGAGCAGAAATGAAATTAGCAGGATTTGGCACATGATAGTACCAGTAAGAAGTTTATACGGAAGTTTAGTAGCTGTACGAGATAAGTACATCAAGAAATGTAAGAAAGATTTTGATGATTTAATTATACAAGTTGATGGTAAGGAAATGGTAGTTCCTTATTCTCAGTTAGATAAACCAATAAAAACAATTCCTGTACCTGATAAGTTTTCAGGAAAAATGCACGAATTATTTTATTACCAATGGAAACCGAAAGATGAAAGGCAACAAGAATTATTATGAGTGATATTAAGTTTAGAAAAGATTTGGCAGAATACTTTGGAATACACGAAAAAACTTTACAGAAAAAGTTAAATGAATTACAAATCAAATATCCTAGTAATTCAAGTTTATTCCGTTTCATTGGTAAAAAGCAGTTTTTTACCGATAATGATTTTAGGGAGATTATTGAATTATGCTCAGAACCTTTAAAAGAAAAGACGGAAAATCACCATATTACTACATAACCGGCACAGTTAGATTTGGCAGACGAGTCAAAACTATTAATGCTGAAAGTACAGGGTGTACGAATAAAGTTGATGCTGAATTAGTATGTACGAAAAGAATACAGGAAATAACAAATGAACTAAAACCTGATAAGGAAATGACTTATCAAGAGTGTTCACAAAAACTATTAAATGATCCGGTAGAAAGACCTAGCTCTAAAAGAGAGTCTATTTATTTACGAGTAGAAAAGTATGTAGGATCTATTTACTTAAATGATTTTACCAATGACATTGTTAGAACGAAAGCTAAAGAAATGTACCCTGTCATTAAGCAGTTTACAAAACGCTTTATGGATTATCCATTGGAAAAAAGAATAGAAATATCTAGTAAATATAACACAGTTAATAATTGTTTTATTATGCCTATCTCAAAAGTATTGCATTATGGAGCAGAGAATAAATGGTGTGGGTATATGAAACTAAAAAGTTTCCCCCAAGTATCATCAAGAGATAAACCAAAAGAAAAGTTTACTATAGAAGAAATTAATGCGTGTTTAGATAACTCAGATGATTTCCAAATTAAATTATTGCTTGTTTTTTGCTTCTATACAGCGTGTAGAGTGCAAGAGGCGTTGGAGGTCCATTGGGATAGAAAAGGCCATTACAACAGGCCTATGATTGATTTAAACAATAGAAAAATAACACTTTGGGAAAACAAAACGCAAAGATGGAGAACAACATTTATGCACGATAAACTGTATGAATATCTGTCTAAAATTAATGATAGAGAAGGTTATTTGTTTGAGTGGAGATCTTTATTAGATAAACAAAAAACAGATAAGAGTATTAAAACTCGTTGGGAAAAAATGCTATCCAATGCCGGTGTAAGTTTAAATAAAAAACGCCATGCTTGTAGGCATACTCACGCATCTATACTTGGTGACAATGGAGCAAGTGTTGAAAAGATCATGAAGGCTGTAGGTTGGACAAGTGAAAAGACAGCTTTAAATTACATTAACTCCTCGTCAGATGATATTGAGGATATGATAAGTGGATTACCACAATAATCTAACACTTTCCCAACACTTCCTTATTTTCTGGGAGAAATCAAGGGTTGCAACTCAACTAATCCTTCTGTATATTCTTAGAAAGAAAGGAAGAAAACAAGAAAAACTAGGAAACTGTGTAGGGAATATGGAGGGCATAGAACATACATACTCAACATATTCCCAACACTATTAGAAGGAAAGTTATGATAGAATATCTAAAATTTATTGACGAATTAAAAGAGGTCAAAGAACATAAACATTGTCCTCAAATGATTATGGCTATTGATGATTTGATAGTTAAATACAAATTAATGGTAGAAGAAAATGAAGAAGCATATCAACCAAGAGAGATAGAGAAGATAGATAGTCCTCTTATATTTCCTGTAAGTGTTGAATCTTCTTAATTATTCCTTTGGGAATTACCTGAGATCTGCCAAATAAATCATCTTCATTTTTGCCATCTTTATCAGCAGAAATAATAACAAAATCATCATTTTCTAATATAAGATAACCAAGTGAATCAATGATACATGGCTCACATTTAATAAGGTCCTCTTTGCTTTGCCAAGTGCTATCTGATACTTCATTAGTATCAAGCCAAACAACCTGGACCATTGGAGGATTATTCATTTTTTCTTAGCTGTTTTCTTTGCTCTTTTTAAAGCCTTGTCACTAACTGTACCTTTGCCTTTTTTAGATGTACCAGACTTCTTTTTCTTATTCATATAGTAGTACAATCCCTTTTTGACTATTCTACCATCTTTAGTCCGGTGATAACCTTTAGGTACTTTTTTATCAGCCATTACTTCTTCTTATTTTTCTTTTTAGTTTTTTTCTTTTTGTCTTTTTTCTTAGCTCTTTTCTTCATGCCTCTCATGACGCAATCTCCTATATTGTTTTCGTTTATTGACAGTTTCATCATAATAATCTTTTGGCCAATTATTATAATATCCTGTTTTTGTTAGCTGAGAACTTGCTCTCTCTAACTCATCAAATGGTTGTATTAAAACCATCAGAAACTCGTTATCACTTTCCCAATGTGTATCTTGTAAAAAATCTATTTCTTCTTCCCCATCTTCAGGGTGAAATGGCATTAAGTAAATATCTTGTGGCACATAAACAAAGTTTAAGGCGTGTATGTAATTATGTAATTCATCAGCATCTATAATAAGATCATTACAAGCTACTATACAAATTTGTTTGTCAGTATCTTTAAAGTTGTTAGCTTGATTGATAACTTCTTCTAATAAAGTATTGCTGTCATTATGTTCAATAATAGATACTTTGTTATTTATCCTAGATTTTTTTGCGTAAGGACAAACAGGTAAATTATTAATGTGCTTATTAGGTTGTTCTAAGAAATCTTTGGACCAGGAGAGTATATCTTCTGTGATACTTCTCACTAACAGTTCCACATTCTGCGACTCCAATAGTTAGCAGATAGTTTATTATTCTTTCCTTTAATTCCACCAGATCTTGCACAATAAGATTTTTTTCTAGCAGGATTATTTTTCTTAATAGTCATATTAGGATCACCAAAGTTAATCTTTTTGACTTTATCTCCATCTTTAACAAAAACTTTAAATTTTTTAACATCACCTCTCATTGGTTTGTTAAGAGGTACAGTTTTGCCTTTATATTTTGCCATTTTGTATTACTGCCTCTTTAACTGTTTCTACTGTTGTTTTTGATTTGATACTTTCTTGTCGTAACATCATTTTAGTTTCGTAAGCCTTTTCTAATCGGTCTAATAAAAAAGCATTTTGTTTTTTTAATTCTTTGTTTTCTTGTTCTAGTTTACTCATTACTTATCTCGTTGAACTTTTTTAATTTTTTCTACAGTTCTAAGAGTGGCCATACCTAAAGTTGCTAAGGTAAGCTCCATCATAATTTCAGTTGGTATATTTATTTCTTCCATTTCTGGAAAGAAAAACTCTATTGTTGGTGCTACTAGGAAAGCATAAGATAACCCAATGCCACACACCCATTGAATAAAAGGCCTAGCTCCGGCAACAAACAATGATCCAGATTTAGCCTGTGCAATATTAATATCTATTTGTTTTTCTTTTAGTTTAGCCTCAATCTTTTGTAATGTTATTTCAGCTTGTCTTTTTTCTTCAGGACTATCATAAAGTTCATCAACAACTTTTAATCCAGTTTCTAAAATACCTTTTCCTTTACCACCTAACATTCCAGTTAATAGACCTAACATAAGTCACCTCCTACTTGTTCGTAGTAGATAACTAAGTTACAAAATTCTATGACAACTAATGCAGTTAATAGTGTTGTAATTATAATTTTCATAAAAATTTTACCTTTCAATTTTTGGCAGAAAATCCTGTGGATAAAAAAAATCACCCCAAGCAAACTGCCATGTTGCGAGGAACAAATTTGTAGTCAAAAAAAACTAAATTCATCTTTTTTGGAAATATTGTCGCATACTTTTCTGCGATTAAAAAAAATATTTTGCAGATTTTGATTCCAAAAAATTTTGGTCAAAAGATTTTTTTTGTAAAACATGATAAAATGGTTTTGTATTAAAAATGACTTCATAAGTCATGATTAGATACTGCTCTTTAAAAAGTGAATATGACTCTTAAATGAAAGCGAGTAGCTTATGAAAAAAGAAAAACATTATAAATACTTAGGATTAATTTTAATTAATGGTGGCTCATCATTTTATCATGATGATACTATTGGTAAAGTTGCAATTAATACAGTTAAACAATGCAAACAAGACTGGGATCATCTTGATTTCAAAGATCATGTTTTTTCTGTTTATGTTTATGACATTTCAAAATTTAATGATGGTTGGATATTTGATTATCAATTAGGCATGAGATGTCCAAAAACAAAAAAACCAATTAAATTATTAAAAGAGGTTTTTGCTGTATGAAAAAATTTAAATATGAACCATCAGTTACATTCAGAGTTCAATTTGATAAATTTGTTTTCAATGAAGAACAAAATGAATGGGATTATAAACAAACATATTATGAAACACTTGATTTTTTTGATGTGTTTTTTCAAAAAGAACAACTTGGTAAAAATATCAAAAGTCTAATTAAAAAAAATATTATTAAATTTGAAGATGATATTGATAAAGACAAATTAGATTGGAATGATTTTGACGAGTTGTTATAAAATCAGATAAGCTGATTAATTAACTTAGAGTCATATTCCTTTTAAAGATCTCTCATTAATAAACTTAACCAAGAAGCTCTACGAGGAGTTTGATTTGCCCATTTGCTATCCAT
>CENS01077247.1_pt1 | contig 10235 bp, 7 predicted proteins | sample 530201 | NCBI WGS metagenome assembly CENS01 (sample SAMEA2619747, study PRJEB7988) | marine metagenome | biome: marine biome (ENVO:00000447); feature: surface water layer (ENVO:00002042); material: "saline water (ENVO:00002010), including plankton (ENVO:xxxxxxxx)" | depth 5 m | reverse complement strand
CGAAGATAAACTAGACAGAGTTTTGCAAAGGGACTAACCTATGGCAGCGATTACAACTGATCAAGAACTACAACAAGAGGTCGGTACTCTTGCATCTGGGGACACCAGTTCAGTTCCTCAAGTTAGTCCTGTATTGCAAAATGTAGACCCAAGTGAACTTGAATCAACTGCTAATAAAATGTTGCAACAGACAGCGGGTGCAACCGTCACTGCTGCAAGCACACAAGGCTTAACTCCGGCACCGCCTACTCCAAGTTCGCCTACTGTTGGGCAGGTAGGTTCTATCGACGACGTTACCTCTGACCTGCAAGCCGCTGGCCCAATGCAAGCTGCACAAATTACGCAGCCTGTGGAAGTAGACATGACAGGCGTTCAAGGGCAGGTATCTGCTGGTGCAATAGGAACTGCTGCAACTCAACAGCTTGACCCACAAGCAACAACACAGTATCAGCTTTCTCAACTGATGAACAGTGTTCAACAAGGTCAACCCCTTCCCCCGTGGGCTTCTCCCGCCGTTCGTAAGATAACAGGCGTGATGCAAGCACGAGGCTTGAGTGGAAGTTCGATGGCTGCTGCTGCAATGACACAGGCAGTTCTTGAATCAGGCGTAGTTATTGCAAGCCAAGATGCAAACAAGTACGCAACCATTCAGCTACAGAATTTGAAAAACGAACAACAGATGGCTCTGGCTAATGCCGCAACCTACGCTGCAATGGACAAGGCTAACTTAAACGCTCGTTTAACAGCGGCTGTAACGAACGCTCAGTCGTTGCTTGCTGTCGAAACAAAGAATTTAGATGCACAGCAGCAAGCCAATACGCTTTCATACAATGCCTTAACTCAAGGTATCTTTAAAGATGCTGCAGAAGAAAATGCACGACAACAGTTTAACGCTAAAAACGAATTACAGGTCGAACAGTTTTTTGCAGAATTAGGTTCACAGGTTGAAACAGCTAACGCCAACCGTATAGCTGCTATGGAGCAGTTCAACGTTAGCGAAGAAAACGCTATGAGCCAGTTTAATGCTACTTTGAGCGATGCTCGTGATAAGTTCAATGCTAACATGCAGTATGCTGTTGACCAATCAAACGTGCAATGGCGTAGACAAATCAACACAGCGAACACTGCAGTCCAGAACGAAACAAACAGAATAAACACACAAAACGCATTCAACGCTTCCCAAAATGCTCTGAACAACTTGTGGCAAAAGTATCGTGATGTTGCTGCTTGGAATTTTCAGAAGTCTGAATCAGCCCTTCAACGTCAGCATGAGGTTGGAATCATGGCTATGGAATTTGCCAACACTCAAAAATTATATAGCAAGCAACAAAAAGATGCTTTGGCTGCAGGGATTGGCAACTGGATTGCTACTTGGGTTGCAAGCTAGGAGAATAGGATATGAGTTTTAGTTTAGGCAATATGTTATCCACAGCTTGGGATATAGGTAAGGATTTCTTGTTTGGTAGTCCTGCTACCTACTTTCCTTCAGGAAAACCGGGAAGTCAGGCAACTAGCGGCCTCATCGGATCAGGTGGAAATTTGAGCGGCTTCATTCAAAAGGGTGCTGCGTCATTACTAAAATCTCAAGGCATCGGTTCTGGACAAGAGCGTCAGGGTCAAGTATTTCAAGCCCCAGAAATGGGTCGTCCTCGCTCTGTACAAGAATTGACTCGCGGACAATCCGTTGGTCGTGTCGAACTGTCCCCTATACAAAAACAATTATACTCCAATCCGGCTGTTAGACAAGCAGCAGAACGTTTGGTTCAATCCAACAATAATCACATGGCAAATCTACGTGCAGCTACGGGCAACGTAGCCCCTACCTTGAAAGCTGGACGACGCACTATTGTTACTGAAACTCCTGAATTAACAGAGATACAAGTATGAAGATAGATCCTAATAGAGCAGCAGCGGGTTCAATTGAAGCAAAAGATCCGTTTGCTGCAGCACCACCGGGGTATGGCCTCACAACAGACAACCAACAGTGGCCGTGGGGACAGCCACCTAAAATTGTTGATCCTGAAGAAGCCCTAAACACTGCCATATATAAACTAAGTCGCAAGAAAAACAAACAAGAACTGATAAAGGTTCTTATGGTTGGTGCGTCTGTAGAGGCCCTAGTTGAAGGCTACATCATTCAGAATTTTCAAGAAGGTAACTTTACACCCGACGTAGGCTTGTTGATCAAAGGTCCGCTTGCAATGGTTATTGCTGGCATGGCAGAAGAAGAAGGCATCCCATATCGTTTCTTTGAACGTGACGACGAACTAGAAAGAGACGAAATGGATGATGAAACATTCTTCCGTATGATGAAGACTAATAATCCTCAAATGTTCTCTGTGATTAGTGAAAAGATAAACGCTGATATTCGTAGAGGCTATGCGCCTGAAGAGCCTAAAGAAGAGAACTTTATCAATATGAAACGAGAGGCTGAATAAGATGGGTATTGGTGCAGCGTTTGCAATGGGCCTAGTTAAAGGCTTCACACAAAACATTCAAGATGAAAAGAAGCGTCGTTTAGGTGAACAGGAAAAGCTAGATGGCATCGAACAGATAGCCTTGAAATCTTTGTTGGAAGGAAAAGCAACAAAGAAGGGTTATACTGCCGTTTCTGATTTAGTTAAGTCTGCACAACAAGAGATGGATGACCGTCCTAACATAGATATCTTTGGTCGTGCTACAGATGGTATCGATTTAGATTTGGCAAAGGCACAAACTGCCATACAAAAGGCACAAGCGTATGAATCAGTAATTGGATCTAATGACTATCAGTTTGGTTTTGGCTTAGATGTTAGAAAGTTTGGAACAGGCGACAGTAACGCAGCTATTGCTGAAATGAACTCCCGACTGTTTTCTAATCCAGCAGCTTTACAAAAACTCAAAACCGCACCTGAAAATGTTATTAATGAAGTTGTAAATCTATACAAAGGTCACGCTGCATTTATAATGAACAACTACAATGCAAACAAACAGGCTGGCATGACAGTTAAGATGGACATGAGCATGTTCGGTCCATCCCAAGAGTTTGATAAAATGATGCGCCTAAGAACGCAAGATCAAAATTATTCTATCTTGAATCAAGCATACGCACAAAGTAGCGGAACACCAGCAGCCGTTGATCCAAGCAACTTTGGCAACGTAATTACCATGAGCGGTATACAAGACAACCAATTCGGTTATGCACAGTTGGGAATGTCTTTACGAACAGATATAAATGCTCTACCTAATGTGTGGGCAAAATTTACATCCCAAGCTGGCGGAAGAAGTAAAGACGAAAGACAGATGTACTTTGACGCTGCACGTGATATTGCACAAGATTACGCTAAAAAGGGTTTAGTATTTCCTACTAAAAACGTTGCTATCAATACTATGCGGCCTCAAGATGCAAAAGAATTGATACAAACAGTAAGCGACAAAGTAAACAACGATCCTATTGGTATGGCCTACGTGTTTGGTGCGTTTCAGCATTTAGATAACTGGAATCCTGACACAGGGTTTGAATATGTAGATGAAGCTATCACTACAAAACTTTACGCTGCAAAGACTATATTTGGTCGGGAAGCAAAAGAAGAAGATTTCGATAAGTTAGTTACCTTAGATCAAGAATTAACCGATACACTAGGTAGTGAAGCACAACAAACAGGTTTGTACGGTCTAAAAGCTATGGTCGAAAACGACTTTGTGGGTCCACCCGGATTAGACATGATTAAAGGTAAGCTTGCTTCTGCAGGTGCAATATTTACGGCCCTTGTAGGTGGTGAATCATCAAATCTTCAAAAAGCAGATATAGCCGATCTTGCACCTAGCTCTAATATAGTTAGTGCCGCTGAAGCACAAAGAAGAAGTGCTGAATTAGATGATAACGGTGATCCCGTAGAGTTCCTTACAACTGAATATATAACAGGATTAAACAGCCGGATAGAACAAGCTAGAGAAGCTGGTATGAATTCTACACGCAAGCCCGGTGAAACTATAGCAGAAGCAGGTGCAAGATATGCACGGTTCGAAGCTATACGAATAGCCCTTGCATTCCAGATGGCACGTGCTGCTGATCCATCAGGTCGTTTGTCTAACCAAGATATCGAAGCCCAGCTTGTTCGTTTAGGTAAGAATTTTGATACCGTCAAGTCGATGAAGGCACGTCTTGATGTTGCTATTAAAGACTTTGAAGTAAAGAAACAAAGATACGGGGCTATCATTGAAATAGCTGGAGATGCTACTTCAAAAGCAACAGTTGGATCTAAGAAACTAATTCGCGGTGTTTATACAGTGGATAGACTTGCAAAGAAAGCAGGGTATCTAAGCTACGCTAACTACCTAGATGTAGCCGCACCTGTAACTGCGTACGCTCCACCACAACCTAACCAGCTATCATCCAGTGCCATTGCAGAAGATGGTTCTCCTGTGTATATAGCAGTAGGTGACGATGGTAATCCTGTCAAGCAAGACGGACAAAACGTGTACGTCAACAAAGACGGAGGTGTTGTTGAAAATATTAAGCCTCTTACAGCAGATACCTTGAGGCCATCTACTCAAGCACCTGCTACTGCTCCTGCCACTACACAGGCTCCGGCGGCTCCGGCTGCAGAAACTGTAGCTGCACCAGAACAGCAACAAGCCCCAGTAGCAACACCGAAACCTGAAGCAAATGCTGGTGTCCAAAGTGACAATAGTACAGCGGCTGCCCCGACACAATCTGATGGTCCCCGCATCGTACGGGGTTTGAATCCAGAGTTGGTCACTGTGATTGATGGTAATAACCTTAATGGTTTGACCTTACAGGATAAAGAAACCGGGGAAACATTGCCGGGATTGTACATCGTAAAGAACGGAAGATACATCAAGAAACCGGGAACAGGTGCGTAACCTATGAATCAGATTCAAAGAAGACCTACAGCTAATCTACCACTATCTCTACAAAGTAAAGCGGGGGAGGCACTTTCTCCTGATACGTCAAAGGTTCCGACCTACGATGAGGTCCTGTCGGGTTCGTCTACTGTAATCAACGGGTTCGAAATACCTCAGTTTACAATAGACAAAGCAAGAGAAGGTGATCAGAAAGCACAGCGGTATATCTTAAGTGAGATAGACTCTGCAAAAATGGCACCAGTTCAGCCGCCTATTGCTTTTACAAAGATAACGGACGAAGGTATCGAAACGAACCTTCCTGATAACCTATCTGACAGTCAGAAGGAAACGGTGGAAGATTACGTGGAGAACCGGAAGCGGTTGTTCTCGTTCCTAGATCCTAAAATTAAAGATTCACGAGTTCGTGACTTAATTATTGACTATTACCGTACAGGTGAGTTCTTTTCTGAAACGGCTGCACAATTAGCAGAGACACCTAGATTTATGGCTAACGTACCGAACTATCTTCAGGTTCTGGGTATGCATGTTGCTCCCGCTGCGTTTGAATCTATGTCAGGTGATGTGACTTGGGAAGAAGCGTGGGCTAAAAGACAACCCTTAGTAGCGGAGGCTTTTGCAAAGTATCGTTCAAAACTTGATGAGTTCGGAATTAGCGCAACCTATGACGATGCAATGAACGACAGGTTCAAGGAAAAGTTCATTGAAAAGTACGGGCAAGAAGTGTACGAAGACACTTACAACCCTGAGATAGAAGGTATGGGCAGACTAGAACTTCCCATGATACCGCCGGGTGTGGGTGAAGAGATGCTAGACTTTGGCTTTGGCGAACTGACTACAGCGGAACAAGGACTGGCATTTCTTGCATTAAACGCTCCTATTAGTGGCGCATTTGGTCTTGTTCATTTACAAAAAGGCAAGAAGCAACTAAGTGCGTACGAGGCTGCTGCTAAAACAGATAGAAAAGTTGCCCTGATAGACCCGATAACTTTTACAAGAAATAAACAGATACAAGAAAAAACAAATACCTTTACTAGAAGCTGGCGAAAAATGACAGCCGCAATAGGTGCTACTCTGAACAATCGTGGTCCTATAGGGGCTGCACAAACAAATCAGATTGCCCGTAAAAATATAAAAGACTTAGACGCAGCAATAGACGAAAAAACAAAATTACTTGCCACTAAAAAGGGTAACGATGCAATAGTCTTACGCGGTGATATTGACCGATTGCAAGCCCGAAGAAACAGACTGATATACAACGGTGCATCTAACCCCTATATGTTCAACCTGTTCGTAGATGAATCAGTTATCGCAATTGGTCAGACAGCAGGTTATAATTTGTTACCCGGTTTTCTTGGAGTAGAACCAGAGACAGGCGGCATGTTAGGTGCACTAGGATTTGCTTTTGGTGGAAGACCAGCAATAAACAAGTTCGTGGGCGGACCAGTTAGATTAGTATCAAAAATTCCACTGATTAATTCTATAAGTTCTAATGTAGGTGAATTTATAGAAAATATTTCAGGTTTACCGAAGGGTCTTTTGGTAAATAGAGATGTGGCAGAGATGGAGGCATCACTAGGTCGTCGCCTATCGCGTCAAGAGTTGGGATCTGTAAAGTTTCTTGATAAGATGATGAAACAGCTTGACCCACAACAACAAGAAATGGTTTACAAATCTATCGACAACTACATCGAACTAAAAGACAGAATACTTTCAAGGTTCCCTGAAGGAGAAGCACGGGAAGAAGCCGATAGGGTGTTCCAGCTTTCCTTTGCTCACATATCAGGGTTAGCACCTTTGCAAGCCTTAGAATTCAACGCTCTTAAAAATGTAAAAGGGCAGGAGTTGTCGGATGCTGTTCAGTTCCAGATGCAAAGTGAAAACGCACTAGAACAAGCAAGCCTTGCTATTAATCGTTTACAAGAACTTGTCAAAACTACAGGTGTAGATCCTGAAAACAGCAAGTACATAGCTGGTTGGGTAAAAAGTTTTCAAGAAGCAGCAGATATTGAACGCATGAACATTGCCAATAGAAAAGTTCAGTACATGGAAGCTCTTAGAAGCTACAAAACGAACATGCTGTCAAATCCCAACGTAGAGATAGACGCTGACATTGTAAATAGACTGGCAGAAATGGAGATTGCTCTGTCGCCCAATGCCGCAATTGATATCAAAGCCAAGCGCGAAATAATCCTGAAAAATGCAGCAGAAGTATCTCTGGCCTTGAACGAACGTGCTGAAGCTATAAAGGGCCTTAGAGGAACGACAGAACACCGCCGACAGTTGGGTATCTTACAAGAAGATATCTACGACGCCCATATGTCCAGCATCTACGCTCTTGCACGAAACGCTTATACAAAAGCAGATGAAGTCATTGGTGACCGTGACATCGATATCAGAAGTGCCGTAAACGCACTTGTACAATCACAAGACGACATAGACTCCAAATCTCTGCGTGGTTTGTTTAGTGCTCAAGCAGAGTTCTTAAGTGGTAGATCTGGTCGCATGGCGTTCAACGCTTTCAATGATATGGCAGAGCGTTCGTTGCGTAAAAACATGGAACTAGACGATGAAGATTTATCTGAGTTGGTCGAGTGGGTTACAACACCTCGCCTTGCAGATGGCAAAGCTAATCCCGATTTCTTAGGTGATCAAGTTTCGTTCGTAGACATGGCCTTACACTTTAGTGCGAAAGAAGGTAGTGGGTTTGCACCATTCGTAGCTAAACCTTTTGAAGTAGATGAGGTTCGCAGACACTTTGCCAAGAAAGCCGCATCGATACAAGATGACAAGATGGCAAAGCCGTACAGAGATGCAGCAAACTTGTTTGATGATGCCCTGAGAGCAGACCCTGAAGTTTTTGCTGAAGTACAGCTTGCACGAGACACGTATAGGGATTTGATATTTGATCCGGTTCGCATGAGCAGTAAGGGTGATAAGATTGTCAATGCAAGGAGTGGTCCTGAGTTCGTTACAAGAACACCGGGTGGCAGACGGTCACCTTACAAGCTGGGTAGTGAACCAGAGACTTGGCACAAAGATCTTGCTGTAGCTATTGATAATGCAATGAATGACAAGGCGTTTGCATCTGACAAACTCAGAAACATGATGGACGATCTAGTTCGTTTTTGGGGGGATAGAGATGAAGCAGGTAACATTGTATTTGATCTGACAACAGAAAGAGGCCGTGCAAAGTTTGAGAACGTTCAAAACCTGATCAGAGCAAACCTACATGAATACTGGGGTGCTGCAAAAGAAAAGGGGTTGCGTGACGCTGTTCGTTCAGACATTCTGAACAATGATTTACCTTCAGGAACATACAATTTCGATGCAGCAGTAAACTTTTTAGATAGAGTAAACCCGAACATTCAGGTTATGGTTAAAGAAGGTGATGGCCCAGCAGTACAACGCCCATTGGTTGACTTGACTCAGGTGATTGCTCAAGAACAGGATATTGTAGACTTGATGGCTGTTAGTAAAAACCTTCGTCAACAATACAAAGAATTTACAGATGAGATCAACGGTGTAGTAGGAGACATGGGAACGATTGCTGCAGAAGCGGTAGGTCTTAGGAAGAGGACTGTACAACAGTTTGAACAACTATCTGGTGAAACAGACCCATTACGGTTCTATGAAAAGTACGTTTTAAACAATGATGTTAGCTTGATGCAAGGCTTAAAGGCAGAGTTTGTTGATACTATGGTGAGTAGTGGCATGTCCCAAGCAGATGCCCTAGAAGAGTTTAACACGGGTATGCGGTACATGCTGACGAATGGTTTATTGGCACGTGCAGGTAAACAGGTTAATGATAAGATAACCTTTAAGGCTCTTGACGGTAAGAAACGAACTGTGGAAACCTTGACAGATGCAGCCAGCCTTCACGCTGACTTAGACAACCCAAACGTCACTGCTATCCTAGAAGAGTTTATGGATGAAGATCACATAAGCTTCATGCAAGACATCAGCGAATACATGATGTACGCTTCTGGTGCAGCCGCTACACAGTTCGCACCAAAGGGGCAGATTCGTGGTATATCTCCAAACGAAGTTATCAGTCGTGCGTTTAACATTGCTCGTGGTATGGTTAGTCCAACATACGTTGCAGCAGAGTTCGCTGTTCGTGTAATGTCACACAACGAGATTAACGCTTTAACTCTTGCAGCATCAAACAAAGAAGCAGCAGGTATCTTACGTAAGGTGCTTGAGACTCCGGGAGAAGTCACACAAGATGACATCCAACGATTTACAGTTCTAGCTAAATCTTTCTTGGCTAGATCAATATACGAGTCAGGGGACAAGGCACCTGAGTTCGTTCCACAAGATGCTATCCTAGCTGCACAGCAAGATGTACAGAGAGAACAGCAATTACAATTTGAAGTAGAAACAATTGCACGTGATAAATCAAAATAGAGGATGATGAAATGAAAATGTACAATAACGGACAGCGTAAGGCCATGATGTATGGTGGTGCTGCAAAGCGTAAGCCAATGATGTATGGCGGCATGTCTACAAAAAAGCCCCGCAAGAAAGCTCAAGCGGGGGGCATGATGATGTCGGCTCCACAAGAACCACTATTTAAACAACCTATGCAACCAGCTATGGGTATGGCATACGGCGGTAAAGCAAAGTTAGGTGATCTAGATAATGATGGCAAAATGTCTGGCTATGAGACAGCCCGTCAGAATGCTATCGAAAAGAACATGAAGAAGAAGAAAGTCTAAATAAACTTTCCAGACTTCTCCATCATTTCATCTGCCATAGACCGTAGATAACGCAACAGGGATGCTATTGAGTGTGCACCTTCATACTCTGGCATCCCTTTGTTCATTGCTGATTCGAATTCGTGAGGTGGCACACCATCCCATACCAGTTCGACATGTCCGTCCTGATTTAAGTATGCTGTAAATTGAAACAGGTTAGCCTTGTGCTTCTTTTTTGGCATTGACACTCTCTAGTTCTTGTATTGCTAGGTTATAACAGTCAGCTTTGAACACAAAGCCGTTTGCAGGGTCTACGTCCCCTACACGGTATTTAGTTGCCTTCTTATAATAGTCTGCTTTAGGTATCTGACCAAGTATCCACGCCTTGCTGTGATCAGTCAAAATTCGAACAAAGACATAGCTATCGCAGTCCTGTCTTGTACCATGTGCGGCTACAGAACAATCGTAATTAGGTGAGGGAGTTGTGTTACACCGCTTGGTCTTTACGTCAACACGTTCGTTTCCTACCATCAAGTCAAAGTCCTTGCTGTTGGCCTCTGTGCCGCCCGTATAGTCCTCTACGATAATCTCACCTATCGCACCCACTACATTACTAAGACTGCCCGTGATGCTGCCCTGTAGATTACCTACAGTGGCAGCTTTCTTTTT
>CENS01015608.1_pt1 | contig 10238 bp, 4 predicted proteins | sample 530201 | NCBI WGS metagenome assembly CENS01 (sample SAMEA2619747, study PRJEB7988) | marine metagenome | biome: marine biome (ENVO:00000447); feature: surface water layer (ENVO:00002042); material: "saline water (ENVO:00002010), including plankton (ENVO:xxxxxxxx)" | depth 5 m | reverse complement strand
CTGGTTCTGCTATAGTATGAAAATAATGAAGTCTATCATTAGCACTTACCTGGCCATAATTTGAAGTAGCATTTCCAGTTTCATCATAGTTTGTTAAACTAGCAAAAACGTTACCATCATGTGCTTGTTGAAATTGCTGTTCACTAAAAGGCTCACCTAAACCGCTACCGAGATCATAATAAAGCCCGGGGGAGTATGGGTTAGGACTAAACCGTTGACAATCATCTGCCGTTTCAAGCGCATAAGTAGAGCCTTCGTCAATAAATCCTTCAAACAAAGGTCTTACTCCACAGTAATCACCGGGAGTAAATTTATTCATGTAAACAACGCCTGGTTCTTCAATAACTTCTAAAGTTAATGGGTATGTAGTGTTAGCATTCATGCTACCAGAGTTTTTTCTAGTGTTAACATCTTCTATCAAACAAACAGTTATTGGCCTTCTTCTAGCCTCTCTCGCAATCGCTACAATACTAATTCTAAATAAATCCCCTGGTGAGACAATATAGTCATTATTCAAATTTATTCTTACTTCTATCAGGTTATCAGGGCTTATATCAACACCTTCACCAAATCCACCATTGTGTACTGTATTGTGAAATGTTATACCAGTAAGCCACTCAGTAGGGTTTACACCTACAGGAGTATCGTTCCAATCATTATATGTATTATCATTAATCGGCGAATCAGTGCTTATTACATATCCTTCATCTGGTTTAACAAAAATTCTAACATAGCTATCAACTCCATCGTTATACAGATCAAACCCACCGCTGTCATCATCAGTAAAATCAGTACCAGCACCTTGACCCCAAAAAAACTGCGAGTTTAAAAAAATATCGTATTCTGCAGACCGCAAACTCAATCCATCAATATTGTGCCTAAAAGTATAAGGATGACTACCTTCATTACCATGTCCTTCCCAAAATGGACCCATTATTATAGTGCCATCAGTATTAGTTTGGTTAGTATACTGATCTATAGTTTCTTGAGGCACAGTTGTATACGGACCTAGACCACCTTGTATCAGAACTCCAGGGTAGCCAGCTCCTGGATTATAAAAATGACAATTACGTAATAAGCTCATAATTTTTGTTTATTTTTAGTTTCCATCAATAATAACATTAAATGGTAGATCAGGTGGGTATCGACAACTTCCATCATCAGTATTAGCGTTTGGATTGTAGTTATTTGCATCTGGATCCGTACAACCAAGTACTGTAGTAAAACAATGTCCGTCATCCGTGTTAGCATCTGGATTATAATTATCAGCATCTGGATCTGTGCAACCAGGAATAACTGGTATACAAGGATCAGTAAAATCAAACTGACTTGTTTGACTTTGCGGGTTAGTTGCTAAAGGATTATAATTAAATGCTGTATCATCTATACAACCATAAATATAAATACAAGAACCATCATCTGTATTTGCATCTGGATTATAATTTTCAGCTACAGGGTCTGTACAGTCAAGTATTGTATAAGTACATTCACCATCATCAAAGTTAGCTTCTGGATTATAATTATCAGCACTTTCACTCATACATCCACCTATATATGGAACACACGACCCATCATCTTGATTTGCTAAAGGATTGTAATTAAATGATGCTACATCTGTACAACCAAGAACAGGTGGTTCAATACAACTACCATCATCATAAGTCGCAAGAGGGTTGTAGTTTTCGGAATCAGGATTTGTACAACCTTGTACTGAAGGGTATATACAAGTTTCTAAATGATGCACGTTAACACCAGTACTCTGTGGATTACAAGGGGCTGCGCTAGGGCCAGAACATCCATAATTTATAGCTGAAACTCCAGGTATTATAGCTTCTACTAACTCACCGGTACCATCGTCTAAGCAACCTAAAATTAAAGGTACATCGTAAGTACAAGAACCATCATCTAGATTAGCAGAGAAATTATAATTACTAGCTATTGGATCTGTACAGCCAAATATTGTTTCAACACAGCTACCGTCATCTGTAGTTGCTTGTGGATTATAATTAAATGCTGTTGGATCTGTACAACCATTCTCAACAAAATAACAAGAACCATCATCAAGATTTGCTAAAGAATTGTAGTTTACAGCTCCAGGATTCGTGCAACCCTCAACTTTATTAACTTCGTATGTAAGAGGTTTTCCAATACCTTGAACTGAAAAATCTGAGTAATCAACGTTGTTAATAGTTGTTTGATGACCTGTTATATAACTAAACCACTTACCTTCTTTATCTTTGAAGTTGTCAGCTTTTGCTTTTTGTAAGTCTGTATCAAAAGACTCTACATACCAACCGTCTTTTGAATCAAGGTTATAATACTCTCCATCACTTATACTACCTATAGAGTCACCATAAAGATCAAAAGCTTCTAAACCTAAAGTGTCCCATTTATTTATTTTAGCTTGAGTACCTTCATAATTAACTGAAGCAAAACTTTTAATAACACTAGGATTGTCATTAAATAAAACTTCAATAGTTGAAGGTACAGCATCTTGTCCATAGAAAGCGTTAGCTGCAGCATTTATATTATGATGAGACCATATCTTACCTTCATAACAAGTTAAATATTCTGAATTAATAGAAAGACCAGATTCTGGTATGAAAGATTTAAAGCTAGGCCAACCTTTTGTTCTTTCGTTATAAGAAACTGTTGTAGCTGAAGATCTTGAACCAGGTTTTTCTTTTTTTATAGTTAAATTATACTCTCCTTTAACAGTGTCAAAACTACCTAGTAAGCTGGTAGAATTAATTAAACTATTTCTAAAGTAAGATTTCATGCCAGCATCTGATATTGGAGTCAAACCATCTTGTGAAAGTCTTAATACTTTACGTCTTTGCTTATCTGTAAAATACATTCTATAAGCATCAGTAGCTAAAGATGATGGGTCTTTTGATATACCATAATCTCCAGCAAAAGCTTTTGCATCACCTAAAACAGCGTTAGAAGCTGTAACGTTAGAGCTTCCGTCTGCGTTAAATAAAGCGTCTTTGTTTGCAAGTATTTGCAATACTTTATCTTCACAGAATGTAACTAAATTTGTATCTCTACTCTTTAAAGCTTGTATTGAACCGTAAGAAGGATTTAAATCTTTAGTTATAGGATTAGCCATGTTAAACTCATTGAGCTCATTAACACCACTTGTAGAGTTGTATATACCAGAGTATATCAAACCACTACCTCTTCTTTCCTTTTTATAAGATTCAAGACCTGTAGAAACTTTACACCCGTTATCTATTTGAGAAGCGTTAAAGTCATCTCTTATTCTATCAGACTCTAGTCCGTTACCAAAAGAATAACAATTAAACCAAGGTAATGTGGTTTTACTCTTATACGTTTTATAGTCTAATCTATAAAATCCTGTAACTTTTTTAAGCTTTATAAAATGCTGACCTACTGGGAAGTTTTGTTGGCCTTCTTCACCATCAACGTGATTACATCTAAATACATCAAAAACAGTAACACCATCTATCGTGCTAAGTTGGCCGGTCGTAAAAGTACCAGGATGTATAGTTAGTGTATCTGAAAACACCTCATACATTAGCTCACCATCTTGATTGATCAAATCACCAGGGTTACTAGTGGAAAATTTATTAATACCAAGAATATTTTGAGTTCCTACACTACAGTAAATAGTTATAGTTTCAGAAGATTTGTAAGTTGAAATCTCTTCTGGCACAGTAACAAGATCATATTCCCCAACAGCTCCTGACGGTACTTCTTCTTGATACTCAGGTATATTATTAAAGTTTTTAATAGGATGCCAATGATCTATGACTTTAGCCTCAGTAACCATACCGTTTTCTCTAGTAAAACTTATAGTATCTCCTATAGCTATAGGATAAGCGAAAACTTCATTTGGTCCATCATCTCGCTCACCTAAACCTACAACATCTCTAACAGCGTACTTTACAATACCATCTCTTTGTTCTATAATAAGATTTCCATTTTCTTCTGCAATTTCCCAACATTTATTTAGAAGTATAGGAGATGTAGTTGATCGTGTTCTATTTTCAATAATAACAGATGATTCAGTTGGAGCAAAAGATGCTATATTAGTATTATTTAATTTTAAAGGTATAGCGTCTGTAGCTTCATAATATAAGTCTAAATCTAGATCTTCTTTAGGCTCAGTTTCCCATATAGCGTTACCTCTACTAGTCTGCGTATTACTAGCTTCATCGTAATCTACTTCTACTATTTCTAAAAACATAGTAGTAGAACCATCATGAGCAAGAGCAGATCTAGGATCCCAGTCATTAGGATTTAAACCTTGAGTGGCATCGTCTAATCTAGAAAAATGCAATAAAAAAGTCTGCCGCGTACAAACACCACCAGTAATTGATTGATCACTAGCTCCAGAGTTAAACTCGCAATCTTCACAACTATTGTTTGATTTGTGAAAATTCTTTCTTTTAGTCCAATCGCCGCTTTCGTCAACGCCTGAATAACCTTGAACTTGGTATATTACTCCATTACCATCCGCATTGTCACCAGGGTCAGATCTAAATCTAAATAAAGTTCCTTCTTGAGATAGTTTATCAAAAAAATCTAAAGCTTCTGGATCTTCTTCTATATCTTCTGTTTCACCGACTGCTGAAAAGTGAATTGTGTTTAGTTTTTGTATACCACCCCAAGTTCCAGCATCATGCCATATACCATAATGAAGATGACCACCAGGTCCATTACATTGATCACCAATTGTATGAGTACAATTATCGATAAACCATTTTCCCTTTTTCTTACCTGCTGGAGAAGCTGTAGCCACTGATGGGTGTGTTTCTCCAGCGCCATAAGCCCAGTACCATTTCCAAAAATCTCTTAATTGAGATGTAAACGTATGATTTCCAAAACCATCAGGATTTGTTATAGGTACACTTCCTGAAGCGTTCCAAGCAGCGTTATAATAGTTTACACCAGCACTAGCTGTACCATCTGAATTTGCAAAAGTTTCTCCAGCTTGGCTAAAATCACCTTGATAAGCTGAGTTTTCTGCTAATTGTCCTTCATCAGAAATATAACCAATAGCAAAAGTAGACTTACTAACGTAATTTAGTTGAGCGACATTGCTACCTAGAACTTGATTTGAAAGAACTATATCTTTGTAAACTTTTACAAAAAACCTACCTTCAAACTCAGGTCTACTTTCTTCAACAGCATCTTTAACTTCTATAGACAAACTTAAACCTGTTGAAGTACCAAACATAGCTTCACCAGACATATTAGCTGTTTCACCAAATCTACCAACTATTTTTATGCTTCCTTCAGCATCATTCATTCTAGCAACTCTAACGAAGTCAGAAAATCTTACTACACCTCCTAGCTCACCTACTATTCTAGCAAACAAAACACCTTCAGGTCTGTAACCTGCAAAAACATTTTCGTATATGGAGCTCTCTAAATCAACAGAACCAGTGTTTGTCATGTCTGGAACTGTATCATCATCTAACTCCATTCTACCTATAATTCTATTAGTAGTTTTTATAAAACTAGGAGCATTGTTCTCTATTGCTAAAACTTTGTATCTTGCTTGCTCCTCTACGGGTTCTTCTGAGCCGTGTCTATTTTTTAATATTAAATAAGTTTCTTCGTCTACTTTGTTTCTATCTGCAGACTGGAAAGATAACCAGACATTACCGTCTTCTGCTGGGTACCATCTATCCATTACAAGATTATAATACTCGTTAGAAGTTTCTTTTACGTAATACTTGTAATATTCCATCCAGCTAGAATCTTCACCACCTAAGTCTTCAGTGTCCCATATAAGCTGTGCTTGAAGTTTGTTTACTTTATACGAGTTTGATTTTTCAACGCTAACACTGTCTGGGAGTATTGTACCACCTCTAACTGTCGTTCCAATCTCGTTAAATCTAGAACTAACGACTCTACCTCCTACACCCATAACAGGTGTTTCTCTACCATATTTATCACCAAAGACTACACCTATTTTGTAGTCTCTCATGGATTTTATAGATTTTTCAGGTTTTAAATTACCTCTGTGATCTAAGGTTTCTACACTAGGATTAACAATAACTTTATTTAATATATTGTAGTTTTGCTCGTAGTTAGCAAAGACTAATCTATTACCAGTTACTTCTTGAGCTAAAGCTTTTAAAGGAACGTTATCCCAAGCTCTTAATGATTGTGAAGAAGGTAAAGCTTTATGTATCATTTCAGTTGTAATCTCTACAACTCCAGATGCATCTTCGCCTTTGTTTGAGTAAGAATCGTCATTCCACTCGTCATCAAATCCTCTTCTTATAGATTTAACTATATAAACATTAGGTGAAGTTGTGTCTTTAAATAGTATATCAACCGCAACGACATCGTCAGGTCTTTGATAATCTGACGTTATAAAGTTAGCCACTTTTAAATCCCTTAAAGTATTTATCATACCTAAGTTGTGACCTTTTTTAGGAATATAATCAAACCTACTAGGTAAAAAAGCAATTTCAGACCAAGGTGAAAACGGTGAATACTCTCCATCTTCATATTTATATCTATAGCCAAATCTACCAAATTTACTTTCAAATTTAGGTTTACTTTGCTTTATGGTTACATTCCAACTAAGATCAAATTCAGTTATATCGTCGCTTATCTTTAATATTTTAACTCTATGTCTATTGTTTGAAGGATTTATCATTAAAACTTGAGCAATGACTTCAAGACTACCATCTAGAGCTGTAAATATTAGTTCTTGACCTTGTTTAAAAGTACCGCTAAGAGAAGGGTTGCCATTAGAATCTACAATATTTATTGACTCGCCTACTTCTATTAACTGACTCTGATCGCCACTTTGAAGCCAATTCATATTAGCGTTACCAGTATAACTAACGTCTTCATTAGAGTAGCCACCGTCAAATCTAGACATTATAAGCTTAGGCGCAGTTCTAGGAGCTCTTTTTATTAGAGTAATATGATCTTCAATATAACCACTTTCAGTTGACGAATCAATTGTAGATAAAGGTATTAACGTTTCAGTAGAACTATTACCAGGATCAGTTAATAATAAATCAGAGTGTTCATTAAAATCAACATAACCACTAAGCCTGTCTAAATTTATTTTCTTTGGCTCAGAGTAATTGTCTGTCCAAATCAACAAATTGTTTATTATATTTACACCTGTTATATATAGTTTGCTTTGCAAGTTTAAGTTTCTATTAAACTTAAGCGTGTTATCTACAGAGAGCACAACGTAATATATATCCTCTTTAAAAGTTCCATCTGGATATGGTGAAGATTCTGGAGCTAAATAACCAGTTGCTTGTCTGTCAAAATAAATTATATTATTTCGTTTATCTATTTGCCTAATATAAACACCATCACCCTGGTTATTTACAGTTATAGGATATTGATTTATATTAGTAGGTTCATTGTTGTAAGTTAAATGACTATTTAGTATTTCTTGGTCAAAGTTATTAAAAACTTGTATTCTCATGCCTACTCTAGCATGGTTTATAAAGTTTTGATCTACATAAATACTATCGTATTCTTCATTGTTAGGTAAAAACCCACTAATTATACTATCAGCTAATAAAGTGACTCTAAATATATCTGTAAAAACAGGGTGTAATTTTTTATCATCGCTATTATACCTTACTATTAAATCTTTATATACATGACCACTACTATCTAGTGCTTCTGGATTTACAGAGTCTATAGTAGGGGCAGCAATGAAAAAATAAGAATCGTTGTTTCTTTCATTAGTAACATGACCAACACAGTAACTTTTTTCACCACTAAAGTTAGTAGTTAAATTGTAGCTATTTGAATCTACAGCTAATCTTTCTACGTTACCATACAGATTTTGCACAGCACCAACGTTTTCTCCATCAGACGTAAGAACTTCTATGTTTAAAGCGTCTCTATACTGACCTTGAGGAACAATTCTTTCATCAAGATCTTTGTTCATCTTACCAGCTTGAAACGTGTGTTTTATTTCTGCCATGAATTACTATTTAATAGGTTTGCTAATACCTCTCAACACTTGAGTAAACTCTTCCATTTTAATATTAGAAAGCCTTATCTTAGCTTTTCTAGTTTCTGCAAACTTTTCTTTTTTATATCTTTGAACTATATATTCTGGTATTCCAGTTCTACCAGATATTAGCCCATACATAATATGCTTGTACACAGCTTCTTCACAAAACTTATGTACAATCATTTCACTTTCTCTACCTAAACCATCGCTTATATACTTTAAAGTTATAGTTTCACCTGCTAAATCTGAACTAAAATGTATGAATCCAGTAGAGTTATCTATATAGAAACTACCGTTTTGCTGAGCGTGTTGTGGATCTAAACCATACCTTCTACCTCTATTGTCTAATCTATTATGATCTAAAGCGTCATAATCTACATTATCATTACTATTTGGTATAGTATTGAAATTAGTTCTAGTGTCAGATGTATAAGGGTTTAAATTAGTTGTATGACGACTTGCTACGCTAATAGTACCATCAGGATCAAAACTATACGTACCACTAATATTTTGTAATATAGGGAAAGGATTTGAAGTTTTACCTGTAGGATATATAGGCTTTTCAATACCGTTAGAATCTACTCTTACTATTTTAGTGTAATTAACATAGTCTTGCGGTAGATACATTACCAAAGTGTTTGGCACTTCTATTTCATAAGCTTTGTGAGATCTTAATACGTCGTACGAAAGTTCTTGAATAGCACGCATACCGTGAAACTGAACATCAGTCCTACTAGCTCTAGTTAGTATTTTATTTTCACCAACATACACTACCATAAAAGTACTTATTATCTCATCTAAAGAAACAAACTGATAATTACCTTTATTGCCTAGACTATCGTTGTATTGTTTTTGCGTGTTTTGTAGTTGACTCATACTGTGTTATTTTTTAGCAGCCTCGTTTGTGGCTTCATTTCTAAGAGCTAATTCAGATAAACCAGGTTTATTTAAAGATATTCCAGACAACTCTAATATTCTGTTAACTAAAGAGCTTTCTTCTGATGGATGTAATTCAAAATTAAAAGCCCCAGCAGCATTATACATAGCTTTACCCCCAACTACAACGTAACCCCATTTAGGATTTACAGGTTTTCTTATGTAATCACAAACTGTTGGCAGAAGGTTATGACTAGATCTAATTGTATTTTCGTTTACCCTATAATATATAGGTCTAGCAGTTGAAGGTTTTATTTTAGTAGGCGCTCTTCTTATATTATATCCAAAATTTTTAATATTACTTGTTATTTTTAAATAAGTTTGCGCATCGTGCTCTTCAAAAACAATCCCTGTCTCAGCGTCATAAACTGAAGACAACCAGTATATGTCTTGAGTGGGAGCTGTTTTTATTACTCCACTACTGGTTATTTCAACTTTAAAAACATTAAAAGGTAACATTTTTTCTCTCAACATTTCAATGTCATTGTAAACATTATCCATGTTTTTTACAGGAAATTTTAATGCTGTTTTATAATCGTAAAATGTTTTTTCAAATATATCCATTTGAGCTTTATTAGCAAACAAGTTGAACTCTTGTGGTGTTATGTAACCTCTTTGTTCTTTGTTGGCTATAGCTAAAACCTTCTGATAAACAGTGTCTATATTAATCATACTATTCGTTTTTATAAGGGAACTGTTTGTTTAACCAGTTTCTTCTTTTGTTGCATCCGCAATCTTTTATACCAGCAAAACTAGTTGTTAACTTAGTTAAAGTTTTAATACCAGTCATTCTAGTAAATTTCTCTATTGAGTCTCCTAATCCTTTTGATTTCATAATATTCTTTTTTACTATAATATAGTTACATAGTAAAGCGAGGAGTTAGTATAGGGTAAAAAAAATAGCCACCCGAAAGGATGGCTATTAATATTAAGTTTGCTAGTTGTTAGTCAGCAGGCTCGTTGATCACAACTACAGCACAAGCTGTAACCCCTTCAATGAAAGAACCAGTACCACCAACGCCATTATCTGCAACTGTAATAAATCCAGTTGAGTGAGGACCTTGATTAATAGCTGCTACCAATTGCTTCATAACATCTTTTTGACCATACTGAGCAGTAGCTAAAGTTATAATGTCAGCGTTTTCTAAACTATCAGCTTCAGCACCTGCTATAAGCTTAATTGGTTTTAAGAAAACACTAATAGCATTATCATCGTCTGTAACAGTACCGTCAGCTGCGGCTGTACCTGAGCACATTCCAATTAAATGAGATGCAGGGTAAAGTAGAGATCCTGTGTCATCGTCTCTTTCTTCAGCGGCTG
>CENS01119795.1_pt1 | contig 10242 bp, 10 predicted proteins | sample 530201 | NCBI WGS metagenome assembly CENS01 (sample SAMEA2619747, study PRJEB7988) | marine metagenome | biome: marine biome (ENVO:00000447); feature: surface water layer (ENVO:00002042); material: "saline water (ENVO:00002010), including plankton (ENVO:xxxxxxxx)" | depth 5 m | reverse complement strand
GTACTTGCAGTATCAGACTTAAATGCCGATTGCACTTGTAATATTTTTCCAACACCACTTGCTGCTGTTAGTGTACTGTTTACATTTAAATTATCTACTGTTAATGTTCCCATTTTATTTTACCAATCCATATATTGCAAAATTGTTCATTGTAATGTTTCCTCCACTCATATAAAATCTAATTCCATTCACCACACTATTATATGAGTTTATATCTTGCCCAGCTTGAAAATTATATCCTACTGTATTTCCATTTGTAGCACCACCAAAAACTTGACCTTGTAATCTTGTAGCAATACTTGTACTATTTACATTAGTTAAATCCATTTGTGCCGTTACTGTTTCTCCAGTTGCATTACCAAAATTGGCAGCTAGTTGCATATATGTTCCTCCAAGAGAATCATAATTATATGTTGAACTTGTATTTGCACCATTTTCGTAACAATAATTTGCTTCTACAATAGTACCACCAACAAAAAATCTAGTATATAAAATTGTGTTATCAGTAGCAAAAGTAAATCCTGCTATGATTCTATAATTATCATAATTTGAATTGATGTATGTACTATCTATATCAAAGTTTGCTACACCAGAAGAAGATGTGGATGTAAGTAATTTAACCATACCAACATCAGTAGTTCTTAATGCTGATTCAGGAAGTAAATTTGATGTTGCAGCTCCATTTGTGATAAGTGCAGTACCATCTCTTTTTTGTAAGTTATCTACTTTTAATGTGCCCATTACACTATTCCATATACTTTTACTGTTCCGTGTGATTCAAATTTTGTTGTTGTATGGTTTAGAGAACCACCAGAACCACCACCACCTACACCTAACATAAATGAAATAGTATCGTAAGATGTACTTGCAGTAGCAATATTTACTCCTTGTTCAAAATAATCTAGTGATGAACTTCCGTGCATTAGTGTATTAGATATAACACACATTGGATCTGTGCTTACTTGTGGATTTAAAACTTCACAAAACCCACTAGTATATATATCTTCATTTACTGAAAAATTTTGACAAAGTGTTCCAATATCATAACCATCTCCGTAAACTACACCATTTTGAGTTGTATCTCCTCTAATATATTGTAATGAATGTTTTATAGTTGTAGACCCTGTTGTGCCTACACTACCACCACTTCCAAATCTAAATAGTAATGCACCATTAGCGGCATTAGCTGTACTAGCTTTTTCTCTTATGTTGTAATAAATTTTGTAATTTGTATAAGTAGAAGTAAAAATATTTGCAAAAACAAATCCTTCTGTTGCATCTGAACCACTTGCAACTGTTTTTGTTTCTAATAAAACCATACCAACATTAGAACTTCTTAATGTTGCTGATGGAATAACACCATCAGTAATAACAGCACTACCATTTTCTTTTTGTATATTATCAACTCTTAAAGTACTCATATGTTTTCCTATATTATAACAACATCACCTTCTATTGTCAAGGTGTTTCCTGAGGTTACTGTTATCGGTCCTACTGTCATTGCATTAGCTCCTTGAGGAATCGTTAATGTTTCATTTATAAATTTAGTGTTAGCTCTAAACTGTGCTGATTGCCCAAAAGATTGAGGAATGGCATTGGCGTCAAGAACATCATTGTGTTGAACTTTTGAACCAGCATTAGCACTAGCATTATCTGTACCATCAAGTAAAAGATTATCACCATCTTCTAGTAATACATTAACAGATGCACCTAAACTTACAGATGCATTAATCTTTGCAGTTGTGATGGCACCGTCTTCTATACCATCAGTAGGAACTTGAAAAACAGCCATAATTTATCCTTATGAAATAGTTACGCCGTTACTTGCAACAACATTCCAATTTGTACCATTATAAACTAATAATACATTATCTCCAACATCATTCCACACAATACTTGTAGAAACATTTGTAGAGTTTAAATTACCACCAGATTGTGTCATTGTAACATCACCATTGTCTGTTGTCATAACAACTATTTTTCTTTGACCAGCAAATCTTCCAGCAGCCATTGTTATTGAACCAGAACCTGATAAAGCTAAAGTTGAAACTTCAACATCACGACTTAATGCACCTGCACTAGTAATGTTTTCTGTAGAAGAACCTTGTAGTGTAGATGTCACATTTGGTAATGTAACTGTAATGTTACCACTAAAAACAGAATGAGCTGGTGCTTGAAGAGCAGCATAGTGAGCATTTGAAGATTCACAGTATAGTCTAACTTGTGATTGAGCACCATCATTTTTTAAATCTATAATACCAGTTGATAAAGTAATTCTATCATTACCACCAAACTTAATATCAATTTGATCATCAGTATCAGCTGTAATTGATGTATCAGCATCTGCATCTAAAACTAATTCTTTTGCATTTAAATCAAACTTAGTTGCAGTCATTTGAAAAATGTCTGCACCATTAATTTTGAAATCAATAGTATCGTCTGTGTCGGCTGTAATTGAAGTATCTGCATCAGCATCTAAAATCAATTCTGAACCATTCATATCTAAACTTGTGGCGATTACGGGTGCAGTCAAAGTTACTACTGTTGCAGTTGCACTAAGACCACTTGTTAAAGCAGAACCAGTACCCAATAAGGTATATAATTCTACGAAATTATCGTTAACCTTGTCACCGCCAGCACGAAGTGTATCGCCAGTACCGTCATTTGCTGATGAACCAAGACCGATTGATTGATATGCCATATCCTAATCTCCTAATATATGACTATATTTATAACACTAGCTTGCGGTAGTGTCAAAAGTTAATCCATTAATTGTTAGTGTTGAGTCAAATTTAAACTCTGATGCATCAAAGGTAGTTGTTACATCTGCAATTTGGTCTGTACTAAAAGCAGTATCAAATCTTGCAAATGGTCCACCTAATGTATCATCAAATGTATAATTATCTTGTGAGAAGTCAAGCGGGTTAGTTATGCCCGCAATACCTTCATCAAATTTAAATGTTGTACTATCAAAAGTATGACCTATTTCAGAGAAATCTGTAAACTCAGTACCAAGAGTATCTCTACCTGTTCCTGTACCTTCATCAAATGTATGTCTAATACTATCAAATGTAGTATAGTCCATATCAAATGCTTGATGTGCACCAGTCTTTCTAACTCTTATCTCACCTCTAGGTGGGACATTAATTCTTGTTGTAGTAGCACCATCTGCAAAACCATTGTTTGCAATCTCGTCAAAAGTTCGTGTAGTTGAATCAAACTTCTCTTCGTCTGTGTCACTAAACCCGCCAGTTACTGATACATCACTAAATGTAAAATCTTTAAACTGGTCTATAGTATAATACGCATGAATGTTTTCATCATCTTCTAAGAAACCCTCTTGCATAAATCCATATTTAGCTAAGTTAATTAAGAAAGGTGCACTAGCTTGTACAGTTGCATTAGTACCACCCATACTTACAGTTACATCTGAACTTAGTGTTAACTCTCTTTTACCTGATGGTAATGTTGTACCCATTGATGCATTTTCTTCATATCCTATATTAGGTGAAGTATTTAATGTTGTGCCATCTGTGGTTGTACCAAGTCTACGACCAAATACAGCTGTAAATATATTTGTAAATGTTGAAGCAAGTTCTGGAGTGAATGTTTCTGTATCACCAATGTAACCAGAAATTTCTGAACCAGTAGGTATGGTAACACCACCATATATTCTTGTTGCACTAACGACTTGGCCAAATACTTGAAAACCAGCTGGGTGAGTTGCAGTTTTAATACTATCACGCCATTCATTTATTGATTCACCTATTTTAATTACATAAGAAAAATCTTGATAATAATAAGAATCTTGAATTCTCATTTGGTCTTCAGAAACAAAACCTTTGTTGCCAATAAACTCACCAGTTGTATTACCTACTGAACCTGTATCTAAAACACCTTCTGCACTTAAACATTGAACCACTGTTGCTGATGCATTTGCAGTTGATATTCTTTCACCCACACTAGGTGTATGAGTAGAATTTATTTTTACAATTTTTCTAGAGCTATCAAAACTAACCACACTACCATCTGAAGATGTAAGACCCTCTAAAGATGTAAATGTTCCTACAACATCTTCTAACAATACATTCTTATTAAAACGAACTGAATCAACTTGTGTGTCTTCATCAAGAATACTATCACCTTCACCTTCGTTTTCAATTAATATATGATTGCCTGCAATTCTATCAGCAGATACTGTTCCATCTTCTAACACAATACGAATTGTTTCGTTACGATAATCAGCACCAAACTCTTTTATTCTAATAGCAGATATCGCACCAACACCAGATGTAGATTTTGCTGTTAAGTCTGCACCTGAACCACTTGTAAAGGTTTGTGCACTATTACCAGTTGTGGTAAAGTCAATTTCAAATTGTGATTCTTCATCTATTAAACTACCTTCACCATCTGTGGTTTCAATGGTAATGTCTCCACCTTCATTAACACCACCAGGACCAGATGAATTTAATACAATATTAAATTGTTCACTATCACTTTTAGTTGCTGCAAGTTTTATAAAATCTTTTGTGAATCTTATTACAAAATAAGTTGTGCCACTAACCAATCCACCAATTGATGTACCACCACCATTATTGTAAACTAGTAAATCACCAGTCACCAAACCGTGATTTAAAATTCTAATTGTGTTTTCATTTACTAATACATTACTTGTTGTAATTGTTCTTGTAATAGCTGAAACACTCAATACAGGTAATTTAGTATAACCATTACCTTGATTAGTAATTCTTATTCTAGTGATTTCACCTCGTTCTTGAGTTGGTAAAGTTGCTGGTTCTAATTCTGTAAAGTTTTCGTTTTCTAATAGTAGTGTATCAGGACATTCTGATTGTTCTAATTGTATAAGTTCATTGTTTAAAATATTTTCTTTTAATAAAAATTCACCTTCGTTAGCTGATGAAGCATCAGTGCCGTCTAGTATTATATTGTCAATGGTTGGGTCTTGTTCAAGTTTTAATTCAAACAAGCTTGATTCTTCGCGAAGAATATTATGATTACCTAATTCATCTTCTAGAATTAAATCATTTGCTATATCAACATCTGGTATTGATAATCTTCTATTTTGTTCTGTAAGTGTTTCTTCATCTTTTAAAACACCTAAAGTTATTCCATCAACATCTATTAAAGTTTTTAAGTTTGATAAAAATGTTCTTTTTCTTTTTTGAGGTACCACATTTTTATAGCCACCATCTGTTCCTTGAAGTCCAGAGGCATTAGCCCAAGATGTCCATATGTTTGAGAAAGGTTCAATGGGATAATAATCTTCATCTTGGTCAATCATTAATCTACCATTTTCTAATTCATCTTCTAATATAATATCTTGACCCTCATCTGCTCTTGCAGAATTTGTACCATCTAATTTTAAAGTGTTTCTACTAAAGTCAAAGACTCTTGTTTCTACAATAATATTTTCACCAGCATTTGCACCACTACCATCAGTTCCATCTAACACAATATGAATATCATCAACAGTTGCATTTTCTAATTCAATATTACCTGGAGAGTTTACGATTATTTTATCATCATCATTGAATCTAAGAAGTTCAGGAGCTGTTGCGTGTTCTAATTCTATTGACCCACCTGCAACATCTATCTCTGCAGTAAAGTCTTTACCATTTGTATCATCATTATTAATTGTAATTGAAGTGCCAGATGTATAACCTGTACCACCAGCATCAATTATCACTTCATCAACTTCACCTTCAGAAGTTTTAAATACTTCCATATCACCAAAATTATTACCACCGATAACATTTATGTTATCACCTGTTTCATAATATTGTCCAGTTGATAATAAAGTAACACCTGTTAATATTTCTTTTACAACACCATTAATAGATACATCATCAATAATATCTGTAGTGGAAACAGTTTCACCTACTAAAAAGTCACCAGTTAAAGAACCCTCTGCCATAGATAATTGTGCGTATGATTCACCACCTTCTTGAAAGTTTGTAACAGTTGTAATTCTACCAGTAATACCTGAAGTTGCACCTGTAAGAACTTGGTTTGCCGCATTACTAAAATTTACATTTCCTGATGATGTAACTCTGACTATTGGTTCAGTATTCCAAGAACCATCAGATGGTCTTAATAAATTATCTCTAGGAAATATAACTTCTATCTCTTCATCAAATAACATTCTAAAGAATAATTTGTGACCGTCAACTGTACCTTTCTTAGTGTAAAGTTCTTTAATATTTTTAATTAATTTTCTTTTAGATAATCCTGTTGCTAATGTATTAGGTATGCCTTCTAAAAATGAATCTCTAAATTTATCTAAAAAATCATATATTGTATGGTCAACATCAGCATAATCTAAAAACTGTTGTATGTTCTGTACTGGATTTGCTCTATAAGAAACAACAGTTGCAACAGAACCAGAAGTTACACCTCTGACACTTTCACCTGTAATAAATTGTTGTTGTGAGGTAATGTATAATGTTTTATTACTATCAAAATCATCTACAAGTATTGTTGCAGTTGCACCAGATGTAAGACCTGTGATTGTTTCACCAACTACAAATTTTGCAAGTGAATCTTCTAATACAACTTTTTCACCATCAACTTCACTACTAATATAATTTACAGAAGCTGTTTCTTGAATCACATAATTTATTGTACCACTTAAAACAAGTTGACCTGATTCTAGAAAACGATAATAATCTTTTAGAAATTTAACAAACTTTGGATGGTCTGCTCTTACAAACTCTGGTAAAAATTCCTGAAGAATAGGAGATAATTTTTTCTCAAATATATTTGACATTAGTAACCACTACTACTACTTGCACCTGTTGTGATGTATCTAGAAGAAGTACTTGCAGTAGTTACAGCTGAAGATGTTGTTGTTGCTGCTGAACCTGAACTGGATACTGTTGTGTCAACTTTAGAACCTATGGTAGAATTGTTTATGTCAATTTCTAAAATTGTATTTCTTAAAGGAATAATATCTGAAGACCTAGGTACTGCAACAACTCTTACAACTGAAGACTCAGAATCATCAACATTAGAAATAGAATTTATTTTTACTGAGGGTATTGTAATTAAACCTAAATCATAATTAACTGTACCAAAGTTTAAATCAACATAGGTTCTTGTGGTACCTACTAAATAATATGTCCTTAATGCACCATCAGCATCATCTAAAAATAATTCATTAGTGTTACCATCTATTTTAAATCCTGTTGATGATATAACTGATTCGTGGCCACCGTGAGGATAATAGATAGCATTTGCAAAATTGATTTCATACTTTGTTGTTTCACCTAATGTTGGTGTAAAATTTTTAGCCATTTGAACTGTTGTAATATTTGATATTATAGATTGGTCTGTGTTATCAATCAAAGTTAATAATTCTGAATATCTAAAGTTACTGTTAAATTGTTTTAAATTATTATTGTTATAATCATTTATTGTAGTGTTAACTAACGCCTCTAAATCTGCTGCACTACTATTTGTAATTGTTGAATTATAATCAAAGTTAACTGTAAGACGAATAAAAATAGTTTCAGGATTTGTAATCTCTGTTCTAATAGAACCAACATTATATTGTTTTAATGATTCATTAATGTTTGCCTTTTGAGAATTAGTCAAATCGTTTCTATCTTTTGTAAGTATAGAAATAAAAACTTTACCATAAGTCGGTGGGTCATTATCTTCACCACCCCATACTTGAACTGACTCTGCATCAGGAAAGACATTTGGTACAAAAACTTTATAATCATTTACTGTTACTGCACGACCTTGACTTGCATAATCTAAAGGTGCTTTAAATTTAATACTTTCTATACTTTCTTTTTCAGAACCACCTTTGGCACTATCAACAGTTAATATTGAATTATCACTAGAACCACTAATTGATGCTGGTGGTGTAAATACAGAGGCACCATTACCTTCGGTTCTATTAGTAACAATATATTCTAATATTACAATGTTACTATCTGTTAATGATTTACCTAATACACCATCACCAAAGTAAACCTCATATTGTCCATTATCAACTTCTTGTAAAAAGTAAACATTACTTGTACCAGTAACTTGAGTTATATCTTCGTTTAATGTATATACTGTTGTTGTAGCATCAGTGCTAGAATTTTGTACTGTAACTTTTAATGTTGTAGTATCTACATCACTTGACGGTATGATATATTTTTGGTCTATGTTTGTGGTATCAACTGTGTACCTTGTAGTAATTAAATCGCCTTCATATAAATCTACATTAGTAAAAGTTAAAACATTACTTACTCTTGATTGAGTTAAATCTGATATTGTAAAGAAATTATAATTTTGATTATCTATTGTAGTAGTAAATTTTGTACCTCGAGGTATCGTGGCAGTTGTGACAGAAGTATCGTTAATCGTAATATCCACAACAGCTACAGGTGAACGAGCACTTCTTGGTAAGTATCCTAAACTTTTTGCATGTGAAACAACTGATGACCTTAAACTTGCACTATCTATAAACATTTCGTTAGCAGCTAAGTTTACATTCATAGCACTATAGTGTGTATTATATGCTAGAACATCTAAAAGAATATTCATACCTGAACCTTCAAAGTCATAGTCTGTAAATTCGTTTTGATTTTTTAGGAATGTTTTTAGATTTTCTTTGATACCATCAAAGTCTAATTCTGAAACTGAAATTCTTTTGTCGTTTGTTGCCATTACCTTACTCTTTCTAATAATACATCTAGTGTTACTAGCTCTCCTGGACTATTGACAACAAAAAATTCAATACGAACATCATAAGCATTTCTGTCTATATTAGGGATTGCTTTTATATTACTCAACTCTACCCTTGACTCATAAGTTTTAATTACAGTTTCAATATTTCTAGATAATAGTGCTGCTGTAATTGGTGATAAGTTTTCAAACAATGTTGCTCTTATGTTTGATCCTATCTCAGGATGAAAAGGTTTTTCATAATGATTTAATTGTACAAGGTTTCTTACACTTCTTTTTATAGCCTCTATGTCTGTAAGTTTGCTAACATCATTCGTTACAAGATTAGGTGCAAAGTTTAAATTTAAATCTTTGAATATACGAACACTTCGTTTCTCATTCGTAATACTGGCATCGTAGTTAACACTTCCTTTAGTAGGCATAAAAATCTCCTATACTTATTTATAGTGTTATGCTAACCACCTGCAAAAACATTCTCACTTCCTTGTGCAACAGAAGTACAAGATGAAATACCATCACCTATTCTTCCACAACCTTTGTTGTTTACAAAAACTGTAGTTGAACCCACGGCAATAGGTCGTGAATGTGCAGGACAAGGCAATCCTGGTAATACATGCACTGTATTATTATCACCTTGTCTTGATACACCTATACCATTTACAAAAACATTATCTGAACCTTGTAGTCTATTTGGTCGTGAACAATGTACAACATCTGCATCACCTATTCGTGTTACTGCTGGCATTACTCTTCCTCCCTCATCATTAACTCTTGAAGCTTATCGTTAAATGTTTCTATATATTTATGGTCTTCTTCACTATGTGGTGAAGGTGGTGCTTCAGGTTCAAATGATATCATATTTTCAAATGAATCTGGTATATCATTCCAGTTGGTATAAGTGACAACTTTACCACCAACTAAAACTTTATATGTTCCATCACCCTTGGCCACGATACTTTTTAAAACTCCGTCTTTTACTTTTATTCATTGTAGAAGTTTTAACTTTACCTCTACCTATTGATGTTCTTTTGAATGTCGGTTCGTAAACAGACATTGTATTCATTTTTTTAGCCATTGTCTAATCCTTATTTAAATCAATTCTTGTACCTTCAATACTTATGTTACCACCAGCTTTCGTGTCTTGGTCACCACCATAATCTTCAGATACATCACCACTAACAGAAGATGATTGAGATTTCTTAATTGTTTCTGAATGACTGCCGTCAATCGTTTCTGTATGATTACCTTTAATCACCTCTGTAAGATTACCATCTACTTGTATATCCCAATTACCCTTTACATAGGTTCTACAGTTAGAGTCAATCGTTAAATTACAATCACCTTTTACATTTACAAATTCTGAACCAGCAACTACTTCATAATTACTTCCTACAATTCTTGTTGTTTTATTTCCGTCTGCATCTATTTCGTAGAATGTACCTGTTCTATGATATTCCATAACTCGTTCTGCAAACGGCGTATCATCATATTCTTTTATGTGACCTGACTCTGATTCTTTCGTGTGATTATAAGGATACT
>CENS01004780.1_pt1 | contig 10245 bp, 6 predicted proteins | sample 530201 | NCBI WGS metagenome assembly CENS01 (sample SAMEA2619747, study PRJEB7988) | marine metagenome | biome: marine biome (ENVO:00000447); feature: surface water layer (ENVO:00002042); material: "saline water (ENVO:00002010), including plankton (ENVO:xxxxxxxx)" | depth 5 m | reverse complement strand
GGAGTAGCTTTGTATTCATCTGTTACACTATCTCTATATCCCAGATATGGAGCTCCTACAGATACATCTGACGTTAGTTCTGTATCAGTTGTTTCAGATCCATTAGTGTATGTATCCCGTCCTATGGCTGCAAACTCGGGTGGTATTAGTGTTTGATTTGTAGGCTGTGGTGGTGCTGGTGATACAGTTGGAGCCTGTGGAGTTACATCTCCAAGTTCTAGTGGTGCTGCTACAACACTTCCATGTAGTCCTTCTGGATTATTAACTGCTTGCGTACGTTGTTCTAAGTATCTGTTTACAGCTAGTTGTGCAGTAGGTGAATCTTCTAAAGAGAATACTGGAGGATCAAAATTGGCTTGTCCCTCTCCATGAAATGCAATAGGAAACTCAATTGACTTTTGCTTGCTAGCTAAGAATTCTTGTAACACAAGTACAGTTGTTCCATGCTTCACTCTAGGTGATGCAAATGCTAATGCTCGGTCAGTCTCATAACCTAGAAGGTCTAGTGTGATAGCACTTTGTGTGATCTGACTATTCTCGATAACCAATCCTTGCAGTGATGCAATTGTGTTTTCGTTTGGTGGAGTTGGTATGTCTGGAGACACTCCTTGATCTACAGCAACATCATATATAGGTAGATCAATAGATCCCTGATTAATTGATATGGTGGAAACCGAATCAACAACCTCCACAAAAGAGCTTGCTACGTTATTCGATATAAAAGTTCCTTGAGCAATTAATACAGTGTTTTCACCGCTAGGTGAATCTGGACTTGTAAATGATATGATCTGATCATTTGATATAAAAGTTCCTTGTGATTGTACTACATTCAACTCGCTCGAAGGTTCTCCAGTTCCAACACCTTGTGGTGGATATTGCGAGTCTACAAAATCAGTGGAAGCTTCTTCTAAGCTGTCTGCACTTGTTGGTGCAGCTAATCCGTTTGGAGCTCCACCTAAAGTATCTTCGAGTTTTAATGTTGAAAAGGGGAAGATTGTTAGATATCCAGTGTATAGATCTGTTAAAAAGTACTGCGGTAAATGTGTAGTGTTTGTTACATTTGATTGTCCTAGTCGATCTTCTAAGCTAATATTGGTTGCAAATTGCGTTGATGATAATGCTGGTGCTGATGAGTTTAGTAATGGTGATGTTGTAAAAGGTGTTGGTGGTTGTAATTGAGCTTGAGGAGTATCTACTAAAGACTTCAGTATGATAGGTTCTTTGCTAGCTAGATTGACTAGATTGGCTGTTACAATTCCTTCTTTGTCTAACTCTAATTGACTTTTAGGTAAGTTGATGTTATCACTATTCTTTTCCTCTACAGCAGCTAGTTCATTTGTTTGTGGAGATTGATCAGCTTTATCTTGCACTGCATTTGGTGTGTTGATTGTTGGTGATTCAATGCTCTTATCGGTTGTTTGTTTTGGAATATTAATTTCCGGAGACTCTTTTCCATCATTGGATGTAGGTAGTGCATTAGGTAGTTTATTATACTCGCTACCCTTTAACCTATCTTCTAAGCTAATAGTCTTAAACAATCTTCTAGGTTCTTCTGCCATACTAACTTACTCCACTATTTGATACTGCTAAACCTAGAACATCTCCCACTTTGTTTCCATCCATGTTAATCACACCTGGAGTTTGGAATGCTGCTCGTAATTGTCTAACCTCTTCGATTAATATTTTCATTTCACTTTCTTCTGGTTTGGATTGTACAGAGCTTCCTCCACCTTGCAAGTCGTAGTTGATTGAGTCTCCTAACAATGTTAAGATTGGAGCCACAAACGATAATGCAATTAATCCCATAATCGTTGGTAGTGTCAACAATCCTGCTGTTGCAAAGGCTGCAATACCAGCTGCCATTGACCACATAGACACTGCAATAGAAGCAAAGGCGTCTGCCATCGATCCTAACTGTACTAACAACCCTACTCCAGGAATTGCTAGATTCACAGCAGCTGCAAATAATCCCATTGTGGCTGCTAACATTCCTAATGCAAACGACCCTACTAATAATCCTGGAGCTGCTATTAGTGAAGCGAATCCTAACTCCATTAAATACAAGGCTGCTATTCCTAGCATTCCTACAGAATCTCCTAACCCTGCTGCTCCTTCTGCAAGCTTAGGTAATGATTTTGAGATACTTTCTAATCCTTCGCCTGCAAATTTTACACCAATTCCCAAAGCTAGCATTCCGGCTCCCAATGCTATCAAAGCTGGAGCTCCGAAGAAAGATGCAATTGCTAGGTAAAACAGTGCTGATGCAAATACAAACATTGCACCTCCAGTAGCTAGTAATCCGGCAGCTGAAGCCATTCCTTGCTCTGCCATTATAGTTAGCAAACTACTTAAAGCATCTATACCAGGCATGCCTGCTGTAATAGCCATTAAGCCAACACCCAGTACAACCAATGAGGCAGATAACATTCCTATAGCTATTGACCCTAGCATAAGTGGAATTATTGCCATTCCCATTAAAGCAGCTGCTCCTGCTAACACTAATAATCCAGCTGCGAAGTTTATTATCATCATTGGATCAACGTCTCCTAACAACTTAAATGCTAATGCTGCTGGAATTATAGATGCTCCCAATATTGCTAATGCAATTGATCCAGCTATTATGTAAGGTGCAAGAAATCCTAATCCAGCTGCTGCTAAGGCTAGTAATGGTAATGCGATTGCGAATACAAGCATTGCTCCAGTATCAACTCCCTTCAATAAAGAGAACGCAAATGCAGCCGTAACTAAGGCTGCTCCCAAAATGACCATAGCTAACGCTCCTTGTATTATAGCACTAACTTTCACAGCTCGTAATGAATCTGCCATTATTCTAAATGATATTGCAAATCCAACTAACGCAAGGCCTGCTGCGATCATCTCCATCGGACCTCCTACTACTGACACTGCTCCAAATATAGCTGCTAGTCCTACTGCTAATAACACACCGGCTGCTGCTAACGTAGCAACACCCATTAATGTTTTGGCTGGCTTCTTACCAAATTCTTGAAGACCATCTCTAATGCTTATCATTGCCTCTCTAAAACCTCCAGGTGATTGTACATCGCCTGCTGTTTCAGCCATCTCCCCAGCATCTTCAACTAAATCTCCTCCAGTCTCTACCATTCCTCCAGCTACATCGCCTGCTCCTTCGGCTGCACTTGATGCCATATCGGTAGCACCAGCAGCACCTTCGGCTGCACCACCTCCCATAAACTCATTAGCTTTCTTCCAAGCTATGTGTGCTTTTTCTTTAACCCAATGTGCCGTATCCTTAGCATAGCCTATCATTTTTTCAGCGTTACCAGATGCGATAAATTGTACACCGGTCATTAGTAGCATAGCATTGTTTTTGAGAAATCCTCCCATCTTCACAGCCACTTCCATCATGTGTCCAGCATGCTCAGATGCTTGGTCTGCATTTTCTTCAGCATACTTACCCTTGTTCTGCTCAGCATCCATTGCCTTTTTGAGCTCAGATACACTCATTCCAGCTGCTTTTGCGTAAGCTTCTTGCTGTAAGACATTCATGTCATTAAAGGCTGCGAGTCCTCCAGCTTGCGCAACAACCTCTTTTGCAGCGCCTAAACTATCTCCTTGCAAGGCTAGTGTTCGAGCCTTGTCCATGTTTATTTCTTTTCCTAACAACACAGAAGCTTCCATTTGTGCTTCTATACTACTTTCGTAGTCAAGAAGACCTGATGCTGCACTAGCTGCTGACTCCATGCTGATTCCAACTTTTTTAGCTTCAATAGCTATTTTTGCAAACTCCTTAGACCCACCTTTAGTAAACTTGTGCATATCCTTGGTGTTGGCAGCCATTTCTTTGGTAATCTTACCTGGTGCAATGCCGTTTGCTTTAGCGAGTTCGTTAGTGTATTTCAGAGTCTCGGCTGCAACCTCAGTACTCTCTCCGGTCATTTGAGACATTTGTGCTGTTAAGCTTGCAGCCTCTTGACCACTAATTCCCATCTCGTGAGCTACTGTTCCAATGTTATCTATCGTATCAGCACTAACATTATTTATGGTTCCAAACTCATCAACAAGACCCTTAACCGCTCCTTTAGTATCGGATAGGCCAAGTACTGAATTCACTGAGAATGTTTTGAAGCTAGCATCAAGCGCTTGTCCTGCAGACATACCTTCGTGTCGTAAATCCTCGAAACCTTCGTATGCCTTCCCTGCAACCTTTACTACTTCGTTTAATGCAAAAAGTCCTAAAGCCTTTGGATCGCTTGCGATCGATTTTGCTGTAGCTGCAGTCTTTCTTAAACTATCACCCCAAGAGTTGGTATTAGCCTCTATATCCAACATCTCCTGAGCAATAGCTTCCTCCATTGCTACCTGATCTTCTAGCTCTTGTGTAATATCTTGCTGCTCTTTGAGTGTTTTTACAATATCACTATACTGCTCTTTTGTCAATGTACCTTGCTGCAACATTAGTTGATAGCTTGCTGCTGTACTTAACGCTTCACCTCTAAGTCCTGTGTTTTTAGCTACTTGGAGTTTTACTATGTCTTGTTGAGCTTGTACTTGTTGCTGTGTAAAGGCTTTCAATGTGTCTGCAGCATTGTTAGCATTCTCCATCTCAGCATTATATTTCATTTCAGCTTGCAGTTTCTGTTTGGCTGTTTGTGCTAATGATAATTCATACTGATACTGCTCTTTTATTTGATCAGTAATTGCTTGATGAGCTTCGTGTGTTTTATCTGCTGTCTTTAAAAAGGTGTCAGATATTTGACCCATCCTTTGAAGTGCGTCTCCAGATTTTCCAAGTTCTGCTCCCATCCTTCCCATGGCACCAGCAAGATCAGTCCCACGAGATGTGAGTTGAGCAAAAGTCTTATTAGCTTTTTTGGCATCTTCATTAAATGCCTTAATCAAGCTCTTAATCTCTTGTACGTCTTTCTTATTTGGTCCATTCTCGGCCATACTCTACTTGGATGCTAGAATTTGTATGCACTCTTAGATCGCATCTTACCCGATGCCAGATCTTGTACGAATCGTTTGTCACGTTTCATTAAATCATAAACCTTACTTTCAAAATCTTTTTTAGGAATGCCAAAGTCTTTAGCCATACGTTGTAATTTAGGATCTTTGTGTAACGCTTTAAGCAAGTATCCTTTACGCTTCTGTAATATCTGCTGACCCCATTTTTCAGCTCCACCTATAAGCCAAGTGAAGAGCTCATTGAGTAACGCTTCATCTTTAGTCTTATCACTCTCTTCTCCTTTTTTAAGATCTTTAGCTAGCTTTTTAACTTCTGGCGAAGTTGCTGCTGATGCATATTGATAATCAGCTTTTTTGTTTGTAGCGGCATCTATTGCTGCCAATACCTTATCAACAACATAATCAGCTTCTTGTTGCTTATCGGTTTCAGTTACTTCTTTGATTTTTTGTCTAATAAGCTCGCGCAATTGCTTTTCTTTGTCCATTGGTTACGTTTTATATAAATAGTTTGTTAAATGAAAAAAGCCAGCTGATTTGCTGGCTTCACACTATCTTCTTCGTGCTTGAGACTTAATTTGTGCGTATTGTGCTTTTTCAGCCTCGTTCTCTTCTTTGCGGACATCAGCAAGCTTACGATAATAATAGTTTCGTATGTGAACCGGTAATCGGTAGAGCTCTGTCCATGACCATCCCATTTTCCCGTAATACATAAGGTCAAAGATTTGGTCGTATAGGTGGGCCTTATACTTAGACCCCAGGCCAAAAAAACCCGACGTCAATGGGTAGATTCATGTCAGTACTTTCGTGTCCACATGATCCACACTCATAGTAGATTGTTGTATCTACATCAGGCGTATTTGCTTTTAGATGTTTACGTAAGGCTAGCGAGTCTCTTGATAACATTGTATCGACAAACTTATTGATATAAGCTCGATCAGTTTCACCATCTACAGATACAATCACCTGCTTTAATCTGGATGTCAACTCTCTGTCAATTCCTGTAGCTTTTGCTTTCTTTTTATTGGCTTTTGCCATTTCTTCAATCTTCTTCTCATCACCATGCGTTAGCATTTTAAGGTCTAACTTCTTTTTGCAGGCTGGAAGATTGAATGAGTGTGTTGTCTTGCCATCCTCAAAGCCTTCCCATGATACTTGCTTTTCTTCAAACTGCTGTAGGTTGATTATATGCTTTTCTTTTTCACCACAATTTGGACACGTAATCTCTACCTCATACTCTTCTCCGTATGCTAGGATTCGAGCAGCTATAAATATAGCATTCTTATCAATCGTTAAGATATCGTTATAGTTGACCTTTGTCACTATCAACGACTTTAACAACTTATCGATTACTACTCCTTGTTTGATTAGGTTTTGTGATGCTAGTATATCTTCCTCTCTTGCGGTCATATATTTCATCTCGATCTGTCCTGATCGGAGAGGATGACCTTCTGGATAAAACTGTCCTTTACTTGGTAGGGCAATTACTTCTGTTGGAACGTCACTTGAAACTCCACCAGTAAATTCATCTGGTGTTCCAGTGGTGGCATGCTTTTCCATTACCATCTGTTTCAATTCTGCGTCACTTAGGGGATTGTTTTGATTTGGATAATCTTCGTTTACAACTTTGCTCATTTTTGTTTAAATTTAGTAACTTAATGTCTTATGCCTATAAATAGTCTTAAATAAAAAAAAGCCAACTTTTTAAGGTTGGCTCTTTGGTCTAAGGTATTTCTTTTTAGTATTCTAGGACTGCATAATCAATCCCTAACGTTAATGCGATCTCTACGGGAGTTTCAGTTGACCAGTCCATATCACCAAACTGAGCAGTCTTGATGTAAGCACCCTTAACACTCCAGTTTTCTATCTTATCACCTACCGGTCCTAATACGAAGATATCAAAGTTTTTCTTGTAAAAGTCTGCATATCCATCTCTACCAGTTACTGACTCATGTGAAGTACGAACCCACTCCATTACTGCTTGAGCTCCGGAAGGAACGATTGAATCATACATTGTGATTGTGATGTCTCCCCACTTACACTTTCCTTTCATCTTACGGATAATGTTAATGTGGTCTAGTACAACCTCTCCACATTCTAACTGTGGACGAGATACCTTCTTACATAAGAAGGATGGAATCCCATCTACCTCTAATATGAATCTATTCTGTACCTTTGGTTCGTAATTGGTGTAGAATATTTTGTCGTTTTCTATTAAGTTTGCCATAGTCGTTCTTTATTATAAATAGTCGTTGTACTAATTTTATTGATCAAATGTTGCTCCAGTTGGTAAAATGTTGAAGTCAAGTACAATGAATTCTGCAGCTTTTGCAGGCTGTATGAATATTTGTCCGTACATTTGATTTCTATCAATTACGTCTGGTGTGTTGTTTGTTTCATCCATCACTACTCTGTATGCGAATAAACCTTGTCTTGATTTCACTGTTTCCAAGTATGGAGATACAATGTTTAAGAATCTCTGACGTGTCTCTGTAGTGTTGTTTTCGAATACTAAGTATCTTGAAGAACTTGCGATGAATTTCTTTAAAGCGATTAGTAGTCTTCTAACATTAACTCTATCAAGTGCACTTGGTTTAGCTTGTAGTGTCTTTTGACCCCATACACATATTCCTTGATTTGGGAAAGTTGCGATTGGATTAATTCTGTTATCATATAGATCATCTCGATCTGATTGTTGCAGTTTAGTCTCGATATCAATAGCTTCACTGATTCCACCTCTGTTCAATCCAGCTGGTGCGAACCATTCGTATGCTACATTATCTGAGTTAGCGTACACTCTTGGTAATACTACTGAAGGTGGTACCCATACTGGCTTGTTACGATCCGTATCAAGAATCTTAACCCATGGCCAATATACACCTGCGTAGTTTGTATCGAGTGATGCATTCGAGATTGCTGATACTGCAGCTCCTAATGTGTTTCCTTGAACAACTGGATCTACTAATGCGAAACAATCTCCTCTATCTTCGGCAACTTCAATCATCTTATTAGTTACAGATGAGTGATCCGCTACAGTGCAGCCAGGTGCTACTATTAAGTTAACATCCAATTCATCTGGATTGTTGATTGTGTTTAATGCTTTGATGTAAGCTTCAGCTCCTGGAGAGCTTGCTGTTGAGCAATTCAATCCAAATACATTAGATGGTAAGATGTCTGCTCCAGTTTTCTTTGTTATTGCTGGATCGTTTCCATCATAACCTCCTTGGAATCCAATTGAGAATTTCAAGAAGTTTGAAATATCCACTCCTGCGAATGTTGATCCTGAGATACTTGCTCCTCCAGTGATGCTTGAATTAGCATCTGTTGCTGAAGCACTTGGGTGAACAAATGAAGTATCTAGGTTAAAGTCGTTTCCTGTGATTTGAACAGTTCCGTCTGCTAAAGGTTTAAGCAAGTTGGCATTGTCAGATGTTGAGCTAAAGTCAAATCCGTAGTATGCTTTCTTGTTATAAGCTCCTCTAATCTCTGTAAGTTTATCTACAAAAGATGCAGTAGGTACTGAGTAAGATGATGATATTGGTTGAACATATGCATCGTATCCAAAAGGTTTAACATTTGGCGTTATTGCTTTACTCTTAACATCAGTAACAGCATCTATATAGATGTATTGTGATACGTTATCATAATCTCCGTTAATCGTCACTATACCAGCATCTGATACAGTTTTATATCTATCACCGATTCTTCTTGAGATGTAGTTAGGTGAATCTGGGTCTAAGTTCAAGTTAGCGTAAGATTCCAATACTACTGGACGTTGGTCTGTGTCACCATACTCTCTTACTAACAATGTGAATGATCCATAATCACTAGCTGGGTTACCTCCCGGTAATACAGTATTGATAATACTAACCTTCAATGAAGTGTTGGTGTCTGTACCATCTGCTAATGTCTTAACTTTGAATAAGTCTAATTTCTCGCTACCGATGATTTGTGATGTAATGTAAGGAGTTTCTCCTGGGTAAGCATCGCCTGCATTTGAGCTTGAGTAATCTACGTTTGCGTCTGCTGAAGCAGTTACAAATAGGATTGCTGATCCGCTATCTTGTAGCAACTCGTCAGATGATAAGAAGTTTTTGTACCATACGTACATATATCCTTTCTTAGATCCTTGAGCTGATGTTCCTAGTACGTTTTCAAAGTTACTTACGTTAGTTGGGTTTGCAGATGCAGTTAAGTTCTGTGCTGCTACTCCAGCTCCTTCTAAGGTAAATCCGTATGATCCAGTAATCGAACCACCATTGAATCCACTTGTATCAAAATCTGATCCAGTAAATCCGTTATCGTTAGATGCACCATCTGTTGTGTTTTTAGTTGGTAATATTACACCTACTAATCTCTCACCCCAATCTGATCCGGATGCTATGATGTGAACTGCGTCAGCAGCATAACCACCTTCTTGTAATACTCTTACTATTGTTACAGTACTGGCTGCGTTAAGATAACTCTTAACTGCATAAGGTACATATGTGTCTTCGCTTAATCCTCCAAACTTTGCAATAAACTCATCAAAGTTCTCTACAATTGTAGGGACAAAAGCTGGACCTTTTTTAGTGGGTCCAACGATAGCTGCTCCAATGGCAGCAATTCCTGCTGGTAAAAACGATAAGTCTTTTTCGTTTGTAAATACTCCGGGGCTAACTATTTTCTCGGCCATAGTGTGTTGTTGTTATTATTATTTGTTTTTAATAAATATGTCAACTATAACTCGAAACCTCTTTTTTTAATATTAATTTGGTGTAAATTCTCCAGTTTGCATGTCGAGAGATCCTACTCCATATTTTTGATTCAATGTGTCGGCTAAATCCTTTTCCTTATTGTTATTGTCTTCAAGTTCAGTCGATAAAGAATCTTCTTGTTCTTGCAGCTGCTTTAAGTACTCTTCTCCTGACTTACGTGCTAGCTTTAATTGTATAAGTTGTACACCTAATGCTGTGTACTTGTCTTGAATAGCCTTGATGCTTTGCATCTCTTCATTTGTAATCTTGGTCTTGCTCATAACTTGTTTTGTTTGTTATTAATAAATAGTTCGGATTTTCTGTAAAGCTTTAGTAATGTTTGTAAAACTATTCTCTTTCTCCTGCTGTCCACTTTACAAACGAAGCTTCTGTTGTAACGATGTCAAAGGTACCCGCTGCACTTCCTTTCCTCTGTCTAATTAGAATCGTATCTCCTTCGTAATAGTTTGATATGTCAATGGGGCCGTAAGTTTTGTATTGTAGTGTGTTGTTGCTTGTAAAACTGGTAGTTAGTGTTGTTACCGTAAGCGAGGCATCGTCAAAC
>CENS01010055.1_pt1 | contig 10293 bp, 7 predicted proteins | sample 530201 | NCBI WGS metagenome assembly CENS01 (sample SAMEA2619747, study PRJEB7988) | marine metagenome | biome: marine biome (ENVO:00000447); feature: surface water layer (ENVO:00002042); material: "saline water (ENVO:00002010), including plankton (ENVO:xxxxxxxx)" | depth 5 m | reverse complement strand
GCGCCCAGTAAATTCACTACTGATGGGTCATTCCAGAATGTAGCGGTAGAGGTCGATAAGGCATTTGTGATAGTGAAAAGAACAGTGGGTGGTACTGATAATTATATCCTGGAGCGATTCGATGAGACACTAGTGACAGACAGTGCCAAGACAGGCACTAGCGGTTCAAGCGTGACAATGGATCATCTGGAAACCAAGGCAGTCAAGATCATCAGAGATAACATTATTGAGGCAGATCAAGTCGTTCCAATCAGTCCATTCACAATCACGTTTGATACGGCAGCAACCAGCAGTTTTGAGGTGGGTCTGGACTACACTGTCACAGCCAGAACAATGCCAGCAGAGCCTAGACTGCAATCAGGTACTGTAGTTGGCGTGAAAAAGCGTATAATTCAGGTCGATGCTATTGTCTCAGACACCAAGAATATGTCGATAAATGGTCAGCTTGTATCATTTAGACAATTAGGAACAGGTGTTCTTGGCGATCCAATCCAAGAGTTTACTGGGGTCAAGACAGTGCATGGATTACTGGGATTTGATTCATCGGGCCAGATTACAATTACGCAGACACAGCCCATGAAGATGACAGTATTGGGTATTGAATACAGAATGAGCGTGGGGAACTAATATGTCGATGGGTACAGCAGCACTAGCATTTGCTGGAGTCAGTGCATTTAGCCAGTATAGGGCTGGTCAAGCGCAAGCAGCACAGCTCAAAGCGCAAGCTCAACAATATAACCTTGAAGCCAGGCAGCAAGCCATTATATATAAACAGCAAGCAGCAGATGTATTAGCTAGGCTAAACGAGCATCTTAGTACAACGATAGCTACGGCAGCAGCATCTGGCATACAGGCACTAGAGGGATCAGCACTGTCTTTACAAAACTATGCTATTAGCGAGGCTGCTAATGAATACGCAACGGCAAGAGATAATGAGTTGATTGCAACACAGATGGGTAAATTTAAAGCTGATGTTGCTAAGTCAGGTGCGAAATCTGCGATGCAATCAGGGTTACTCAATGCAGGTGCTTCATTAGCGATGGGTTACTATGGATACAAACAAGCAGGTCAATCATCACTACTCAACTCTAGTGTACCTGGTGGGGGTCAAGTGGGTCTTGATATGCGGTCTTTAAGCACAACTGAAACAGCGGCAGTCTAATGGCTATCAAAAGGTATCAAAAGTCATCAATCAGGCCAGTCGCACCAGATAGTATCGGTGCTGGCATGAGTACACAAACACAGGCTTTTGGACAAGTTGCAAGTACGTTCGACACCATGAGCAGGTTCTTAGAAAAAAAAGCTGGTGAAGAGGCCGTAAGGCGTGGTACTGAGATCGTATCTACACTCGGCCCAGATAAAGTATTGTCCAATCTGAGTAAGAAAGGTGGCCCATCAAATATAGAGGAACGCCAGGCTTACGCAGTTGCAAGTAAGTATGCAGCAAATCAGATAGAAACGGCAGCGCGACAAGAAGTCAGTAGATTGATCCTTGAGGCGCAGTCTAATAAAACCCCTCTTAACCAGCTTAGAGGGCAACTAGAGGATGTAATTCTTGGTTATTCGGCTGGCCTAGAACCAGTCGATCCACAAGAGGCTATGAATCTACAAATTTCTTTGGGTTCGATTGCCTCAGTAGCTGAAAGCCAGTATGCCCAGTATGAGATGGAGAGAGTCAATGATATAGAAAAAGGTCATGCTCTTATTGGTTTGCAGTCCAGAATTGATGAAATGAACCAAATCGCTTCAATGCCTGATGCAAATAGGCAGGAATTGTTCCAAGATCGACTACAAGCTATTCAAGAATACATGACCACAAGTAATTTCGATCAGGTAGAAATTGCTAAACAAGTAAACCAGCTACAAAAAGATTATATTAAAAACAGCACTTTAGCGGATTTTGCAAGGCTCACCCCTGGTCAAAAACAAGAATATGTAGAAAGTATCGAGGGCAAAGCAATACAAGGGCTTTCAGTTGACGAAACGAGAATCCTGCGGAACAAGCTAGAAACTGACATCAGCACCACAAGTGCTGGCATTACATCTACAAAAAAAATCATAAGAGATGGTATAAGTGATTATGGCACTATGATTACTGGTGGTAATCAGTTAAAAACCGAAGATGTCACGCGCATACAGGCACTAATTAATACTTTGCCATCCGAAGATGTTGATCGTTCTTTGTTGCAAAAAAAACTGGATGTACTGCAAGTCAGAGGTAATGTTTTAGATACTGTTCGATCTGGCAATCAAAATGATGTCAACAAACTAATAAGTGAAGTACAAAATAATGGTATTCCTGATGTTGGTGGTGTTGGGATTGATACTGCTGTTGAGCAAGATGTCTTGAATGATTTGAAGAAAAAATCAAGCAACATGGACACACGTCTTAAGCAAGATCCTTTGTCATATGCTAATGCAGTTGGCGTTGTGCAACTAGATACTCTCGATGTCAGTGGCTCAGTGACAGAGCTACAAGAATCAGTCACCAAGCGCATACAAGATGCAGAAATAGTCGCTACACATTTTGGTGTAAAACCAAAGTATTTCACAGAATTAGAATCGAATAGGTTGAGCGAATTGTTTGATTCTGAATTAGTAGGTGATGAAAATCAAAAACTACAACTTATGGGTACTATTGTTCAAGCGTTTGGCAATAAGTCAACTCAAGTCTTTTCAGAGCTATCCAAGAGTAATGCGTTATATGCACATATTGGTGGGCTATATGCCAAAGGACAAGTGGGAATTGCAAAACAAGCTATCAGGGGGGATACAATACTCAAAGGTGGATTTAGTCCAGTAGGTATGACTAAGACAGAAATAGAGGATGAGTATCCAGATATTTTCGGTACAGCTTTCGCTATGATTCCAAATCAAAAACAGCCAATACTAGATATTGCTAAGAGGATCTATGTTGCTAATGCGGATCAAGATACAGCAACAAAAAAATTCGATAAAGATTTATATATTATGTCCCTTAACTTAGCTATAGGTATGAACAAAAGCACAGAAAAGGGCGGCTTTGGTGAAGTTCGAGATCATCAAGTGATTTTGCCAACAGACATGACAGCAGAAGAATTTGAAGAATTTTTACAGAGCGATGAGGTGTATGAGCAATTTAGGCAACTGAACCCTAGTGTTGACGAAAGATCTGCAAATCAGATATTTCAGAGAAAAACTAAGGGTAAAAGAAACTTGATGTTTTACAAAAAGTTTGACATTTATCCTGTTGCTGTTGGTGATGCTAAATACATGATGTTTTTAGATGAAGGCGATACACCTAATTATTATACCGACAAAAACGGACAACCTATCATCATCGACATGAAGCAATACCGATGAGCATCTTTGACGCTGAGATTGATCCACTATCATTGAGTGTAGTAGCTACACCAGGATCAACATCTGGTCAGGCTACTGACGTGGAATTGATTGAGGCTGTTTTCAAAGATTTTATTGCAAATGAAAAGCAAAACTCAAGGGGTATTATGCTGGCTGATGAATGGCAGCCAGTTGTAGAAGATATAGAAGAAACAACTGGTGTCGTTTTCCCCAATCCAGCTAGGGGTTATCGTAATTATGACTTGGCATCTGCACGCATATTCAAGTACATAAAGGAAAACTCACAAGAGTTGCCACATTTACAGGGTCTTACGCATGAGCAGTTAGAAAAAACTGCGATTCTTAATGCTAAAGCTGCGCGTGAAAATTTAGAAGCATTGTCAGCAACACGCCCAGATAACCCAGTATTACCTGGTTTACTAGGATCTATGGGTGCGGTCATGACTGAGCCAGCAGTATTGGCTACTGTACCAGCAAGTTTTGCTGTTGGTGGCGGTGGTTTACTGAAACTGATGTTGACAGAAGCAGTGTTGGCAGCAGGCAGTGAAGCTGCTATACAAATAGAAGTTAGTGATTGGTATAACTCTTTAGGCTACGACTATGATTTTGGAGATTTTGTCAGTCGTGTTGGGATTGCTGGTGTGGCAGGTGGTGGACTTGCTGGTTTATTATATGGAGCAGGAAAAGCGGTAAGTTTTACCACTGACCAAGCCAAGCGTGGATTAGATGCTTACAACAAAGCTGGACTAAGAAAAAAAACACCAGCCGATGATGCCTTAGAAAAAGAAATATCTAATATCGAGCAAGATGTAGATGCCAGGCCTATTGAGGATACAGACGAACATCACATACGCTTACAGAAGGCTAGACAAGCTGTCGCTAACGCTGACATATCACAGCTACCAAGAGAAGCTGATATGCCTGTATATCCTGAATCACCAGTACGAGATGTGCCTAGGGAAATAGTTGGTGGCTATTTGTTTGAAGTCAAACCCGACCAGATTCAGGTTGATGCCAAACTATTTCAGTTCAAACAAGGCGGTGATGCGCTTGGTGTTACTGAGAGGTTACAAAGTGTAGAAAAATGGGATCCAGAGTTAGCTGGTGAGATCATGGTCTATGAGTATGCCGATGGCAGAATGTTCATCACTGATGGTCATCAGAGACTGGCTCTTGCAAAAAGGTTGCAAGAACAAGAACCCAGTCAAGATATTAAGATGGTAGCAAGGGTTCATAGAGAAGTTGATGGCATCACGCCAGAACAGGCTAGGATTAGAGCAGCAGTAAAGAATCTAGCGCAAGGCACAGGCACAGAGATAGATGCTGCCAAAGTATTCAAGGGTGACATAAAAGTAGATTTTAAGACACTGCCTGTTGGGAACAAGCTAATCGCCAATGGCATGGGTATTATGAAATTATCAGATGACGCTTTCACTGCGGTCATCAATGGCATGATACCGCCAAATCACGCTGCAATTATTGGTCGTGTGCTTGGAAATAAGCCAGAGCTACATCCAGCAGCAGTCGATATTATTGCCAAAACGAAGCCAGCAAACGAGTTCGAGGCGGAAGCAATAATTAGGCAAATAGAAGCCGCACCAACAATGGAAGCCACACAAGGTGGCTTGTTTGGTGATGAGATAGTCACCAATAGTTTATTCAAAGAAAGAGCAAAGGTCTTAGACTTGGCTCGAAAAAGATTATTAAGAGATAAATCTACATTCAATACATTGGTTGATAACGCTAATCGGATTGAATCAGAAGGCAATCAACTATCAAAAGACAGGAATCTCAAAAGGAGAGATGCAGATGTCCAAGCGATCCAGCTCATCCAAGCCCTCGCGAACACAAAAGGGCCAATCGCAGACGCGCTCAACAGGTCGGCAAAAGTCGCAGCAGAAACAGGAAAGTTCGATGATGCAGTCACAGACTTCGTTGCAGCTATCAGAACAGGAATTGATTCAGGAGATCTCGGAAGGTTATCGTCTGGCGATATACGATATGACTTCAATGCTGTCTCGCAGGAACGTGCGGCTCAGGCAGGGCCAGAAATCAGGTTAGATGACTACGATCAACCAGGTGGCGCAGGAGCGCAAAACCAAGGAGATCAGCTAGAACAGGATATGTTCGGTGGCATGGATGAGCCTACACCAGAAGCACCAGCAACGCCAAAGGAGCCTACACCTGACCAGGCTGCAAGACAGCTTACAGAAGAAGAACAATTGATTGAGGAAATACCGCTAGATGAGCCTATACCTGTCCAAACAATACTAGATGGAGATGACGAAGCAGTCGTCACAAAAACTATGCGTGAGATCAAAGAAGATTTAGATGAAGAACAAAGGTTTCTAGATATTGTTGGGGGTTGTATCAAATGAGTTTCGAGGCGTGTATCAATAGATTTCTTGCGAATCAATCAATCACAGAAGAACAAGCAAAGAAAGCTAAAGACTTATTCGGCAGCACATATGCTCAATATAGAAAATTAATGAATCATGCCGAAGCTCAAAAGCTGGCAGGGCAAGACGCATATAAATCATTAGACTACCAACTGATTGAGTCAAAGCGAAAAAAGCTGATACAGGCAAGAGTCCACTACGATCTAGTCAAAGATATTAATAAGTATAAGGGTTTAGATGGTCAGCCAGATATAGCGCGTGCTGTTGAGGCCATATTCGTGCAAGATGATTTAGCACCTTATGCTAACCTAGAATATCAAATCGAAGCTGTCAAAGGTATGGCAATGCGTAGGATGGATACCTTTTTGCAAAATTTTAGAAGGGATCTAATAGGCAACGTCAGAAAAAAAGCACAACTAAACAATGTCGTTAAGGAATCGTTCGGAATGAAAACAGGCGATGAAAGCGCGTCAGAGTTATCGCAAGCCTGGCTAGATTCGGCTGAGTATTTAAGGAAGCGTGCAAATTCATCGGGTGCATCTATAGCAAAACTTAAAGATTATGGTCTGCCTCAGATGCACAATTCATTAAAAATAAGAGAGTTCGGAAAAAACGAATGGATAAGTTATGTTGAAGAACGCTTAGATTTAGATAATATGCTAGATCATAAAACTGGTTTGCCCTTCAAAAAAACAGAGTTAAATACAGAGGTGCTACTTGCTGATATTTACGAAACGATTATTAGTGAGGGTTTTAACAAAATGGATCCTACTAAAACTTTAAGAGGATCTCTTGGTAATAGAAGGACAGATCATAGATTTCTAAAATTCAAGGATCCAGTAGCATGGTTAGAATATCAAGAGAAATTTGGTACTGGAACAGTTTTTGATGTAATGATGGGTCACATAGATGCGATGTCGAGAGATATAGCAGTCATGGAAAGGCTAGGCCCTAATCCCAGAAATTCAATCAACTTCATGAAAAACTTGGTAATGAAAGACGCTAAGACAGCTAGCGGTAAAAAAGTTGATATTAACATGAAGGAAGTTAAAGCGAACGTGGCAGCCAAAAATATAGATACTTTCTATAACATCATGACTGGCAACTACACAGGCGTAACAAATTCCCCAATGCAGTTGTCTTTTGCAGGGCTAAGGCAAATTCTACAATCAGCACAACTAGGTTCTGCCTCGATTGCTGCTACCACTGATATTAACTTCCAAAGATTGGCCAGAAAGTTTAACGGATTACCGCAAACATCAATACTCAACGATCAGTTGAAACAACTCAGTTTGCTTACAGGCAACGACAGGCGTAAAACCGCCATAAGATTGGGCATTGGTGCTGATGAATGGTCAACGATGGCCGCAGCACAAGCTAGGTATGTCGGTGATATTACTGGCCCAGAAATCACAAGGCGTATTGCTGACAACATAATGAGGATTTCTTTTTTATCGCCCTGGACTTTTGCAGGTAAGAGATCATTCGCATTCGCGTTTTTAGGTGAAATTGCTGAACTATCAAACAAGAACTTCGAGCAAGTCAAAAAAGCCAATCCAAAGATGGCTGAAACATTTGAAAGATATGGCATAGATTCAGGCTCATGGGATGTTATCAGAGCCACCGAGATGGATGAGTATCGTGGTGTTACTCTTTTCGATACTTCTAGGTTAGAAACACGAACCGATATACCGCAGCATTTATCAAGAAAACTAGCGACTACAGTTCTCAGGATTATTAATCAAGAGGGTCAAAGGGCTACTCCATCAGTAGATATTAGAGGTCGTGCCTTGCTGCAAGGCGATAGCGGTGGTGGAACTATACGATCAGAGATCGTGAACTCGTTCGCTATGTATAAATCATTTAGTATCACTGTGTTTAACACGCATTTGATGCGTGGCCTGAAACAAAAAACCAAGAAGAAAAAATCAGAGTATCTAGCCGATTTAATAATCACCACCACTCTTATGGGCGCGTTTGCTATTCAGTTGAAAGAAATGTCCAAGGGCAGGGATCCTAGGCCAATGACAGATGCACAATTTTGGGGTGCTGCGTTATTGCAGGGCGGTGGTTTGGCGATATTTGGTGACTTTTTATATTCAATAAAAAACCGATTTGGGGCAGACTTAGCTACCACTATTGCTGGGCCAGTTGCAGGATTCGGCAGCGATTTTTTGAAACTCACTATAGGCAACCTTACTGAATTAGTCACTGGAGAGGAGACAAAAGCCACATCAGAGCTTATAGACTTTTTGAATAAATACACACCTGGTTCATCTCTTTGGTACTTGAGACTGGCTAAAGAAAGATTAATTGTGGACAGGCTAGAAGAAATGGCAGATCCAGACTACAGTAAAAAAGTCAGGCAGAAAATCAGAAGGCTGGAGAAAGAAACTGGTTCAGAATATTGGTGGGAGCCAGGTGAAACAGAACCAGATAGACCACCTGATTTGAGTAATGTGTTTGAAGAAAGAGATTAATGTGTATAAAATGCAACCAACTTATAAGGGCTTGATATGACTGTTACATCAAATGCAAGACGGACACAACTGACAGGCAATACTGGTACAGGCCCGTTCGTTGGTGGATTCCAGATTGTTGCTGCGGCAGATATAGCTGTATTCAAAAACACTACCGAGCTTACGCTGACATCTGACTACACAGTCAGCGTGAATGGTAATGACTTTTCTGTAACACTTACAGGCTCGAACAACGGAACAGCACTGATTTCATCAGATGTACTGACAATCGTTGGTAACAAAACCATAGAAAGAACAAGTGATTTTGTCACAGGTGGTGACTTGCTTGCCGCGACATTGAACACATCGTTCGATGACCAAATCGTGATGCTTCAGCAGATCAACGAAAAGCTAAGCAGGACACTGACAGTATCTGAAAGCGATACATTTACCAGTCTTAATATACCAGCAAAAGATGACCGCAAGGGTAAGTTCTTGCAGTTCAACTCTACAAGCGGTGATCCAGAGACAGCAACAAGTGGCAGTGATATAGCCACAGTTGCAGGTGTGGCTTCTGATGTAACGACAGTCGCGTCAGTCGGTGCAAGTAATCTCACAACAGTTGCAACGAATGTATCTAGCATCAACAACTTTTCCGATAGATATACAGTAAGTGCAAGCACACCATCAAGCCCAAATGAGGGTGATCTATGGTATGACAGCACAAACAATATCCTCAAGTATTACACTGGCAGTACGTTTGTTGATACATCTGCTGCAACAAATAAGGTTCAGGTATCTACCAACGACACAACCGCAGGTTTCTTGAATGGCAAGCTAGTCGCAGGTGCGAATATAGGACTCACTGAGGGTAGCGATGGTGGTGATGAAACACTCACGATTGCGTACACTGGGGCAACTGGTGGTATTTCAGATGTAGTCGTTGACACTACACCACAGCTAGGCGGCAACCTTGATGTCAATGGTAACTCCATCGTATCAGTATCGAATGGCAATATATCAATCACGCCAAACGGATCGGGCAAAGTCATTCTTGATGGTTTGTCGCATCCAACAGCGGATGGAACTGCGGGTCAGTTCTTGAAAACAGATGGCTCTGCTAATTTATCCTTCGCCAATCCAGACTTCACATATTCAAATATCGCAACTACATCTGGAACTAGCATCACATTCAGTGGCTTGACTGGAGCTAAACAGATTGTCGTTGTCATACAGGGTGTCAGCATCGACACAAGTGCTTCGCTCAGAATGACGTTGGGTGATTCTGGGGGGCTAGAGACATCTGGTTACAATGCAAGTTGCGACAACCCTAGTAATGCCTTGGTAGAAAACAGCACGTTCTTCGCGCTAGAGGCTCTCAATTCGGGAGCAGCACAATTTAGAAATGGTGTATTCAATCTCTATAACCCAGCAGGTGATGGATTGAGTTGGGAAATAACTGGGACAAGCAGAACAGGATCAGGTTCTGGGCCAAACTTCGTGGCTGGCAGAAAGACATTAACAGCCGCAATCACACAACTTTCGGTATTCCCATCATCAGGCAATTTCGATAGTGGCAACGTATATGTAGGAATCAAAACATAATGGACAACATCGTTCTTGATATTAAAACTGGAAAAATCAGCGAGGGTCAACCAATGGCCCAGGTCAACGAGCCTGATGATATTGCACTGGCCAATCTACGCTCAAGACGTAACGCACTTTTAGCGCAGTCAGATTGGACACAGCTACCCGATGCACAAATACCAAACGCAACTGCATGGGCAACATACCGCCAAGCACTGCGTGATCTACCTGTAACAACTGATATTCATAATCCAATTTTTCCTAGCAAACCTGAGTAATGGACATGAAAGATAAATACCTCACCGAGGCCGACATTGATCGAATCGCCGAGCAAGCAGCCAAACGTGCATTAGAGAAGGTCTACTCAGAAGTTGGAAAGTCTGTGATGAAAAAGCTGTCTTGGCTAATCGGTGCAATAGCACTTGGTCTGGCTATGTGGCTGATAGGGAATGGTAACTTTCCCAAAAGCTAAATCACCATTAACACTTAGAGGGGAGTGGCATGGC
>CENS01070647.1_pt1 | contig 10304 bp, 11 predicted proteins | sample 530201 | NCBI WGS metagenome assembly CENS01 (sample SAMEA2619747, study PRJEB7988) | marine metagenome | biome: marine biome (ENVO:00000447); feature: surface water layer (ENVO:00002042); material: "saline water (ENVO:00002010), including plankton (ENVO:xxxxxxxx)" | depth 5 m | reverse complement strand
TTTCCCTCTCCAGGATATTTGTGTCCAGTTGTCAGGGAATCCTTGAAGACGTTCGCATTCTATGGGTGTGAGTCTTCTTACTTTGATTTTTGTATTAACGAGGTGCTGAGAGTCGTGTCCGAATGAATCGGAAGAAATGCCTTTGTGGTCTCTAGCGCAGAGTGTGGAGGCGTATTGTTTTTCAACGATAAGTTTATCAATAGATTGATGGTCGGTGAATTGTAGTCTACCGTCTTGTGCTGTGAGTGTTTTTATTTGTTTGCATGCGTCTGTGTATTTGAATGGAAAAACGATGAGTGGTACTTGATTTCCTCCGGTTCCCATGCGTGCGATGAGAGAGGGAGCGTAGTGTGTTTCTACAGGAGGATTGCTTGGTTGGGCGGGGTTCATTAGGGTAATTCTATCGTGTTCTTCAGTGCTTGCAGTAGTTTTGGGGGTATTGTCTTGCCTCGTTTCTCTGCTCTCCGAATTATCCCCTTGCAGGCTTTCGGACTCAAATAGTATTTCGAATGGGTGCTTTTCGTTTCGAGTACTTCCGACAAGAAAGACTCTTCTGCGTCTTTGTGGGACTCCGAAGTTTTTGCTGTCCAAAGTTCTCCAGCACAACTGATACCCGAGTTCTTCCATCGCTTGAAGGAGGGTTCCAAAGTCTTTTCCGTTGTTTGAGGTAAGGACACCTGGTACATTTTCCCAGATGAAATATGTTGGGCGAACTGTTGCGACAACTCTAATGTATTCGAGCATGAGGTTTCCTCTGGGGTCGTTGAGTCCTTTTCGAAGACCGGCCACGCTAAAGGACTGACAGGGAGATCCTCCAATGAGAATATCGATGTTTGAGTGAGTTTTTTTGAGGTCATTTAGTTGCTCCGTTGTTATTTTGGTTATGTCTCCAAGATTTGGTACATTGGGAAGTCTTTGTTTTAGGACTTCGCATGCGAAGGGATCGATTTCGGCTACTCCAACGCATTCCCAGTCTAGGGGTTGCCAAGCGACGGATGCTGCTTCGATGCCAGAGAAAAGGCTAAGGTATTTCATATGGTTATAACTCCGTTGTCGTCCATTGTGTCTGTTTTGTATTTTTCGATTGTTCCGAATTCAAGGAAGTTTTTCCAACTGGCTATGGCATCCATGTATGCGATTCTTCCTTCATTGATAAGATGGTCGGATAGTTTGTATGTTTGGCATGCGTATGGGTGTTGTTTTTCGGAGGCTATGAAGTAGAAGTTGTTGACTTCGAGTACATCCATATAGAATGCTGCTTGTATGTGCCAGCCGTATTTATACACGTCAGATTTGAATGCTCTTGGGGAGGCATCTTGGCAAGATTTCAGATCGATAATATATTCACCTTCTTTGTAGTAGTCTGGTCGGACTCGAACTTTAATATCTAGAAAGTTTTCGCGATAAAAACTAACTTCAGGTTCACCATTAGATAGGAGGGTTGCGCTTGTTTGGTCTTCAAATATTTTTTCTGACATTGTTTGAATCATTTTGTAGTCGAGTTCATTAATAACGAGTTTGCCAGTGGCTTCTGCTTGTGCTTGTATTTTAGCGTATTCTTCTTTACCGGCTTTGGTTCGTCGATTTATTTTTTTCGATACGATAAATTCTTTAAAGAACAGCTCATTTTCTAGGACAAATGTATGGAAAGCGGAGCCGATTGTGAGTGCGGGTGAGTTGAAGGGTTTTTGTTCAATGAAATGAAGCACGGATTTTTTTGCGATTGTCTTTATAGCGGAGGAAGAGATGTAGTCTTTTTGGCTATGGTAGAATTCGTTGCTGTCCTTTGTTTTTTTTGTGGTCATTGTTATTCTCCTTTTTGGTCTTTTAGGAATTCGATGAAGTTGGTATTGAGTTTTATATCTATTGCTGGAACGTTAGAGCCTCGTGTTGATCTTCTTTTGGTGAGTATGAGTTTGATTGGTAGGTTTTCGAATGTATAGTCGTTGTATCCTAGTCCAACTGCTCTTGTGTGAAGTTGTCTGAAGAAAGGTAGGACTTTTTTGGTAAGGTTGTACCAGGAGCGGGATTCGTATTTTACGATGGGAGTTGGAAGCGTTCCCCACGGTTGGTCTGTGTCCCATTGAAGTTGCAGATACATTTGTAATAGTGGTTTGCAGGAGGGAGAGTCGCCCTTTCTGTGATCGCATTTGAAGTTAGGGCAGTCTATTTCATTGTATGAAGCACCGTCCCATTGTTTTGCTTTGACTCCATCTCCGGTGCAGTGTGGTGCGAGTTGAGGGTGTTGTTTGATGCCTTTGATTTGTTGTGCTTTGAGGTAAAAATTGAGGCTATCTTGCATAGATTCCCAACCGTTTTTCATGTGAACTGGATAAGGGATAATAAATTGTAGTTCAGTGCGTAGTTCTTTTTTATCAGAGAGGTTGAATTTGACAAAATCAGGAGCATTTTCACGGATCATGGTGTCTCGATTTCTGATTTTTATGTAGGAAATGTTTTTTTCTTTGATAAAGAACTTGTCAGTTTGTGTGGGGATGCCATTTTTTTCGCTTTTGGTTCCACAAGTTATGACGTAGAGGAATTCTGGTTGTTGATAAGAGTTTTCACACTCTGCGATGCCTTGAAACATATTTTTTCTCCTATTAGAAAATTGTATGATATAGTATACCCAAATTGGTATAACTTGTCAGGTCAAAAATAGGTATGATTGATACATTAGATAAATTATTATATTTGTTTCCGAATAAAGCGGAATTAAATAGGATTTGTTTGTTATCTTGTGGGGCATCATCTCATTGGTATTCTCCAAAAAGGACACATGCACCAGATGTTCAGAGTGTAATTCGAATGGCTGATTATCATCTCCTATCGAATGAGGAGTTAGGTTCAATTATAAGAGATTTGGGAAAAATACGAATAGAGTTGCAAGGAAAGAGAAAAAGAAGTAGAGAAGCAAAGAAGAGAGAAAAACTAAAAAGAATGAATGAGCGCAAGGAAATGGACAGAAGAAAGCGTGTGGCGAGGAGCAGTAAATATATAGAGCAGATGGAAATAAAAAAAGAAGAAGTAGAGAGGCAGATTGAGGAAAAAGAGGCATATTTAGAGATGCAAAAACGGTTACATAGATTAGAAGAGTTAGAAAAACAATTACAACCCGGCAAAAACAGTTAGAATTTACAATTTCACAGGAGAAAAAAACAAATGAGTATCATAAAAAAAGCCAAAGACCGCAACAGATCGCTTACTGGATATGCAAGGCATAGACAGGAAGACAATAACCAGCCAACAACGAATCCAAAGATTTTGGATTTGACCAAACTGAGGGAATATGTTGAAAAGGTAGTGACGTTTAATAAGACGAAAGAAAAAAATGTCGATGGGAACCGAAAATATCAGTATGTTTTTGAGTGGCCGATAGCAAATGTTTTGGGTCGTGTTGATGAACCAACTTGGGTGAATATGATTGAGATGGGTTTGGAATGGTGTATTGATACGTACACAGCGGTTCAGCCCAATGGTCGGTGGGAAGTGTATGATTTTGAGGTTCGAATGGAACAAAGAATAGTAAATAATAGCACTACAGTAGGAAAAGATGACAAGGGGAACGTTCAGACCCAAAAAATCACAGTACAGTATGATTATTTGATTCTTGGTGTTGAATTTGTTGACATTCGTGATGAGATGGATTTAAAATATGATATGGGTAGACCGACTACGCGGAATGATTCTTTTGACCCACAAATGATGAAGATGATGATGAAGAACGCGCCAACAGAGGCGACAGTTGACGAAGAGTCTAAAAAACTAATAGAGATTCAGGCGAAGCAATTGGCGGACCAAGAAAGTCAAATCGCAGCCTTGCGTGAGGAACAGCAAAAGTCGAATAGTTTAATGGCCGAATTGTTGAGTGAAATGAAAAAGGGTGCTTCATCGAAACCATCTGGAAAGAAAAAATGATTTCTTTTACATGTTAGAATGTATCTGTAAACATTTTTGAGGTTTTTTTATATGAAGCGAATGACGGCAGAAGAATTGAAGAGATTTGCATTGTTGAAGAAGAAAATGCAAGTTGATAATAAAAATAAGTCACCCAAAGAGCAACTTAGCAAAGACCAAATTGATCGGAGGGCGAGAGAATCTGTTAAAATGGGATACGTAAACGAACATGGATATGTGGTGGGTGCAGAATGGAATACGAAGCAACAGCAGAACAAATAGACATTAGAAGTCAAGCGAGAAGGTTATATGACCAAGGAACAAAACTTGTAGGTCAGTGGTGTCATCGCATTCCAAATTTAACCATTAAGAAGTGGAACACTTGGTCTCAGACAGAGGGTTTTCTAGATTGGTGGAGAGATTTATTTCCTGAGCATGCAAACATAACAGCAGTTGATATTTTGGCATTAGAGTATGAAAGTACACAGGCTTTGATGGAGAAGATATCAGAGGGTGATATGCAAGCGGTTCAGATAGCAATGAAAATAGTAGAAATGGCTAAAGACAGGGCTGACGTGACCACAGATCAATCCATAGAGAAATGGTTTGACTCTGAGGACTCAGAATGGTTTGACTAATGTATGAAAAAATTTTGGGAGACAAGCGCAAATTTATTGCTAGATTAAAGTTCGAGGATATGAGTGCTAACGTGAGGAGTTTCGATCAGCCATTCTCTGAACAAGTTGCGTTGATTAATGCGTTGAGAGATCCAAAGGTAAAGACAATTGTTGTGTTAAAACCTAGACAGATTGGTATAAGCACAGCAAATTGTGCCGACACATTCTATGAAACGTATTGCGCAAAGAAGCCTCTTCGATCTTTAGTTGTTGCTGATCACTCGAAAACGACCAAGTCGCTTTTTGGAAAGTTTTGTACGTTCTATGATCATTTACCACGGACTTTAAAAGTTGCAAATCCGTTCAAGGTGAATAAAGTAGACAAGACGCTCATATCAGAGAAGACAGGAGCGTTGATTGATCATATGACCGCACTTGGAGATGCTCACGGTAGAGGTTGGACGTATCAAAGATTAATCGCGGAAGAGTTGGCTTTTTGGAGGCATCCTGAAGACATTTGGGCAGGACTAAGAAGTACACTGCACGAAGGACCAGACACCAAAATAATTATTGTGAGCACACCTAATGGACCTGGTAACTTTTATCACCAACGTGTAATGAGTGCAATGGAGTCAGAAAGAAATGGTGACCCAAGTACCAAGTTTATTTTTTCCAAGTGGAGTGATCACGATGCGTATAGTAAGACACCTCCTGAAGGTTGGGAACCAGATAAGGAGGAATACAACTTGGCGGCTGATCACAATTTGAGTGTGGATCAATTGTATTGGAGGCACGAGATGGTTCACGGGGTTGAGGGCATAGGTCTGAGAAGATTTAGGCGTGAGTATCCGTTGACGGTTGAGGATGGTTTTATTGTATTGGAGGGTAGTTGGTTTGATATTGATTACTTGACAGAGTCTTTGAATAATTTGCCGGCAAAGCCTTTGGCGGATGAATTAAGAATTTATGATGCCCCAATAATGGATATGGACTATGTTATTGGTGTAGATCCAAGTTGGTGTACGGGTGGAGATTATGCAACAGCGTGTGTAATGGATGAACTTGGCAATCAAGTGGCTGTGCTTAGTATGAATCAGGGTGGAGAGGTTTTGTTTGGAGAGAAGTTGTCAGATTTAGCAAGATATTATCATCGCGCGCGTTGTTTGGTTGAGTCAAACACAGGTGGTGCTGGTAGGGTGATTATTCGCAAAATCATTCAAGAGGGCATTCCTATTTGGAAGAACCCGGAAGGAAAGGATTGGACAACGTATAAGGGTTCGAAAGAGCAAGCATATGCATATGCTAGACAAATGGTAAATGGTGATGCATATTATTTACAAGACCACGCAACGATACAAGAACTGATGCACATTCGTGAAAAAAATGGTAAGATCGAGGGGCAAGATGGGTATCATGATGATCACGCTGATGCATTTATTTTATGTTGTTGGGCATTACAGACGTGTCCAGGATTTAGAGGAAATGCGAAGCAGGGCAGAGCAAGAAGAAACGAAAGAAGAGGGCATCCATTAGATAGAATTAGTCGAGCAATGAGGTAAAAAATGTACAGAGATATGATTGAGGGATATGATTTTGACAAAGATATGTTGAAGCCTTCTGCGGTTTTAGACCATTTACGTGCGCACGATTCACGAATGGACAATGACCAAAGTCACATGGCTTTAGCAAAAGCGGCTTATACTACAAAATATTGGCGATACATAGAAGGTCAGGAGGATTATAACACAAATTATGAATTGACTCGACTAGACCAAATAGAGGTCAATAGAATAAAGCCTGCGTTGTCCGGGTACATTTCTAGTTTATATCCAAGAAGAATCGACGTTGTTATTTCACAGTCACCATATACGACTGGAGACCCTGAGAAGGCAGAACTGGTTATTAATGATTGGATGAATCAGCCATTGATGCGTGAGCGCATATTGTCAGCGAGTAGGCAAGCATTGTTGTACAAGGGGGCTGGCGCGAAAATTGGGTATGATCCATCTGGTGAGGGTTTGGGAAGAGTTTGGATGAGAGTGTTTCCGTATTGGGAAATGGTACTAGATTCGGATGTACACGATTGGGAGGACGCTAGGTTTTTTGGGCATGTTTCCTATCGTCCTAAGAAAGAAATAATAGAAGAATATGGATTAGAGGAAGAAGATATCGGTGGTTCAGGCAGAGAGGATTACTTGGGTAGTTACATTGCGGGAACCAAACGTTTTCGTTCATCTGAAGATACAAGTGTGTCAGACAATCAGGAGTTTGTTCGTGTATTGGAATTTTGTAATATGGTCGATGACTTCTATGATACAGATGGAACGAGATATAAAGGAAGATTGGAAATATACATCCTTGACGAGGGGTATGGAGATACAGAGCAGATCCCAATATATATGGGACCACTGCCACTTGTTGATGCCAAAGGAAACCCAATGGCGCACGTTGTACCACTCATCTTTGAACACGAACCCGAATACCCGTATAGAGGGTTGGCCTACACAGACCAACTCATGCCACAACAGAAAGAGATTAATGCGTTGCGTTCGTTTCTTAGCAATGCTTCTCGTCGTGATGCTAGGGTATATTTGGCTAGGAAAGGGGCGTTAGATGCGGATGCGTTTACAGATCTCAAGAGTGGAGAGGATGGATCAATCATTGAGGTAGACGAGCAATATGCTGGAAATTTATCAAACGTGGTTGTGCCTATAAGGCATGGTCCATTGTCATCTAATATGTTGCAGGCAATGAGTTTGGCAGATTCAGACATACAAAGACAAACAACATTATCTCCGGCTGCTTTGGGGCAGATAACAAAGGCAACTGCTGAAGAGGTTAGGGCGGTAGAGCGTCATACAGATTCAGAGTTTGGGAGACACGCAGAGAAAAGAGACTTGTGGTTGATTGAAATTGTTGAAAGGGTCTTGGCAGCATATGTAGGGTCTTTCTTTGACGTGGGAGATTCTGAGGGTGCGGAACAGCATTTAGATTCTGAGGGAGAAGAGTTAGAACAGGATGAACTAAATGAAAGAAGAGAAGAAGAGGGATTGGAGGTATCCGAACAAGAAACCGAACAAGAAACCGAGCAAGAAGAATATAGTCAAAAAGATTTTGTAGAAGACCCTGAAGAGAGGGAAGTTCCACAATATGAAAACAAATTAATATTACAGAACAATACAGGAGATTTGGTTGAGGTTGTTGCTGAAGATTTAGATTCAGATTTTAAGATGGGATTTGCAGAAGCCGGAAGAACGCCAATGGCAGATGCAGAAGGCAAAAGCAATCTATTGAATTTAATGGACAGGATGATTGGTCTTTATGATATGGCAAACAAGGGTGGTCCTATGGGAATAATAGGAGAGGAACTTCTAAGAAGTCTTCACGACAAATTTGAATTGCCTCCTAACTTACATCCGAACTACATTTTTGATAAGATCCGCAGTCAAAAAGAGGAAGCACCACAAGAACCACAGCCAGTTCAAGAACAAGGCGCAGATCCTCTTGATCAGATTAGCCAACTTCCGCCAGAGCAAGCATTCGAACAGTTATTGTCTTTGACAGATAACGACCCCAAAATGGTAGAGATCATAACACAAGCCAAACAATTACCGCCTGAAGAACAACAACAAGCACTTCAGATGATAATACAATCAATGAAAGGAGAATAAATGATTGAGTATTATTGTGACCCCTGTAACGCAAAAATTTTTCGTGATGTTGACAGCACAAATCAGAATTGTTCCACTTGTGGACGGAAGGCTGAATTGGTAACAGAAGAAAACAAAAGTAGATTTAAGGCAAATAAATTCCTGTTTGTAAATGTGATGTGTAAACGTTGCAATCATTTAGAAGAAGATTTTATGCCCAACGATGAAGAATTTATATGCAATAATTGTAATCATACAGAGTACACAAGAGATATATCTAGACCTAATATTGAGAGGTTTTCAGAACAATTCCCATATTATGACAGAGGGATGGGTACATGGTTGAAAAACAAGAATCATAGAAAGAGTGAAATGAAGAAAAGAAATTTAATAGAAGCACCTGGTAATTTTGGGGTTTCGGATATGCAAGACCAAAAAGCAATAAAGGAAGCAGAAGAAGATAAAAAGGTTGTGCAAAAATTAGAGAAAGACATGAAAGAATCTCCTGCTTTTGCAGAGTATAGACAAAGAAAAAATGATATAAACTTTAAACATAAACCTAGGAGTTAGACATGGATGAACAACAACAACAACAACAAATGGAACAAGGAGCATCACCAGCACCTTCGCCAGATCAAGCAATGCAATCAATGGAAGATGAACGCATGGCTCAAATAGAGTCTATAGCAGCTGCTTCTCCACAGATTGAAAAGCCGATAAAATCTACGTTGGTTAAAAAGTTAGTCAAAGAGGCTAATAAATTGATTGGAAAGATTGATGATTCAATGGCCGAAGTTCAGTATGAAGCAGAAGAGTCAAGATTACAAGGGCAATTCCCTGCAGAGATTTTTGTGCCTGTTGTGATTATATTCTCTTTCATATCCACGCTTGGTGCGGACTTCCAAAAGTATCTTATGGACCCATCAGAACTTGGTTCAGAAGCGGGTATAAGAAAAGCAACTGCAATGCTAAAAAAGATGGCTGGAGACAAACAGTTATTAGAAAGAATGCAACAGCCAATGGAAGAAGAGCCGGCAGAAGAACCTGTAGATATGGATGCTTCTCCAGTTCAACCTTCAGAAATGGATGATGATGATCAGGCTATGATGGGCATGATGTAAACATTGGCAAAAAATAAATTATTACAAGGAGAAAACAAATATGTCAGAGCAAGAAATGGAAACTGGTGGCGAACCAACCCCTCAAGTAGAATCTACTATTCCTCAAGAACAAGAAATAGTAGAGCCTACTCCTCAGATTAAAGAAGTACCAAAGGAACTTACGAAGCAAGAGCGCATAACAAATGCTCTTGGCGATATTCCGAAAGAGCCAAATGAGCAATTAATAGAAGCAATAGATGAAAAGTCTATAGAGAAATTACCCGATTCGGCAAAAGGTGTATTGAAGCATTTGATTGCACAACAAAATAAAGAGTACGAAGAGCGTATAAAAGCCTTTGATGACCGAGAAAGTAAGTTACAAGAGTATCAGCACAAATTGAAAAAAGATGCGAAAGATTTGATTCAAAATCGCGCTCAACTGAACAAAATGTTGTTGGACCCAAAATTTCAGCAGATGCTAAAACAAGCAGATATACCAGATGAAAGCATGGCAGATCCTTTCTCTGAAGAGGGCATTCAACAACGGATATCAAAGGGTGTTGCAAACGCAATGAAGCAGTTTCAAGAGCCAATTACACAGGCTGCGCAAAGATCACAACAAATGGCAAACTACCAAAACTTTGTTGAAAATCATCCTCAAATGGAAAACAAAGACTTTAAGGGAAGTGTAAGAACATTGATGGAAGAGCGAAGAGGAAGTGGTCAGCCCATTTCACTTGAAGATGCATATGCCCACGTAGACAGACAAAGACTTATAAAAGCAGAGCAACAACGCATACAAAAAGAACGAAGTGCAAGGGCAAAATCAGCCGCGCAAATATCCAAAAGCACATTGTCTTCAAATGGTCAATCTAAAGATCCAGTTCCAAGTTGGGTCACAGATCGTGGCTATAATGGTGCGCGTGGAAACACAGCCCGTATAATGTATTTAAGGGATAATCCCGATGCGTTACAGCGTCTTAGACAACAACAAAAAAATAGATAATTTATAAGGGAGCAATAATGCCAACAACATCATT
>CENS01065054.1_pt1 | contig 10306 bp, 15 predicted proteins | sample 530201 | NCBI WGS metagenome assembly CENS01 (sample SAMEA2619747, study PRJEB7988) | marine metagenome | biome: marine biome (ENVO:00000447); feature: surface water layer (ENVO:00002042); material: "saline water (ENVO:00002010), including plankton (ENVO:xxxxxxxx)" | depth 5 m | reverse complement strand
GTCAGTTTAATAATTCATTAAGATCTCTTCTTACTAACTTTCGTTCATCAGCTCCTCCTTCAACAGTTAATTTAAGTGCTTCAGGAGCTAATATTGGTGAACAGGACGGTATGTTATATCGCCACGCCAATGCTAATGTTAACGCCTTATATATTTCAGATTCTGGACAGGTAAAAGATGCCCCTCTAGGTGGTAACTATACTCGTGTCGGTATAGGTAATAGAATTGAAAACGGTGTTGTAGCTTTAATGTCAAATGCTACTCACTATGAAATTGGTGAACTTGTAGCTACTGTATCGGCTGATGTAGGTTTAGCCGCAAACGCTCGGCTATATTTAAATAAGTCTAATAATAATACCCCAGCAGACTTTGTTGATGTAGGTATACCACCTACTAATGGATCTGTAGTTAATACTATGATCGCTATTGGAGGTGTCACAGCAGACCGCGTAAACTTTGCTTTCAATTCCGTGACTTCATCTCCTGGTAATAGGCAAAATGCACATCTTATTATAGGAACTTCGGGAGCAGCATCAAATACTTCTATACTTTTAGGCTCTCAAAATACTGCTTCTAATGTTTCTATTGTCAAAATACATGGAGGCCTAGCAGAAGATGCAGGTATTTCTGTTTTTGATCAGGACAATAAATATGCCCCTATATCTGCTAATATTATTTCACAGTCTACAATTCAAGGTACTGATACTGATGTAGCTCCTTTGATGCCTGCAGGATCAGTCATAGCTTGGGCAGGATCTACTGTCCCTTCAGGGTGGTTACAAGCTGACGGATCTGCTGTAAATAGAACTACTTATGCAGCTTTATTTGCTGTATGTAGTACTACTTATGGGGTAGGTGATGGTTCTACAACTTTTAATTTACCTGATTTAGATGATAGAGTGGTAATTGGTGATGGAGCTAACAACACGCAAGGTCAACAGACAGGTACCCTAGGGACATCATCAAAAACTACAACAGATTCTGGTTCAGCAAGTTTATCCGTTGGATCAATTGTGGTATCTACAGGAGCAAAAGATGCTGGAGGTGTTACAGTTGTTAACTCTGTTTCATCTACCGGTCATACACATACCGCTACAATACCTAGCGTTTGTATGTTATACATAATTAAAACTTAAGAGGGAAAAATGGAATATATTAAATTTAACATTGATGAGATGAATCAACAGCAAGTATTCTGTGAATACAGAGAATTTAAAGATGGTGAAAAAGGTCCTATGCTTGTTAGGGCTTTCCCGTTAGACGTTTTAGGAGAACAAGAACCTAAGATACTTGAAATGGTTTCTGGTGAAATTATCAGTATCTACTATGAAAAACGTGGATCTATTCAGGTAAAAGAAACGAACTATCTTGAATATAGTGACACAATAGAAGATGAAGAAATTGAGTGGATCGAAGAGTTTGTAAAAAAAGTTTGTATACACGAAGTATACGATGAACTTTTAAAACCACCTACAGTAGACCAACAGGTTGAAGATTTTATTAAAGAGTTTTTTGAAGACGAGGAAGAAGAGCCGCTTGAGCAAAAAGATTTTCTCGCTGAGTTCTTTGCTGAATTAGAGGACGATAACGACTCTAAGGAGTAATAATGGCATTAACAAGAGTTACATCAGGAGTATTAGGATCAAATGCAGTTTCTGCTGAGAAACTCGCAAACGGATCTATCACGTCTAGAACTCTAGGCAATAATTCTATTGAGTTAAGACATTTAACATCTTCTGCAAACTTTACTGGATCTATTAACACTGTACAGTCTAATTTGACTGCTAATAATATTCAGTTTACTGCTAATCTCAATACTACTTCTAGTAATATTGCATCTATCACAACAAATGTTAATATCGTTTCTGGTAATATAAGTGGAGTAGCTGCTAATACAATTCAAAACAAAGCTAATGTCGATACAGCTCTTGATAATGTAGTCCAAATTGTAGCTAATCTTGATATTGTTTCAGCTAATGTAAATACTATTACAAGCGACTCTGCTACAACCTTTACTGTAAACAAAACTTTTGAACAAAATGTAGTAATTCAAGGTAACTTGATTGTTGTAGGTTCTCAAGTTGATCTTGGTGTAGGAACTGCAACTATTGATGATAACTTCATAGTTGTATCTGCTAATTTGACAGGTACTCCTGCTACTGATTCTGGTATTATCATCAATCGCGGTTCTGAAGGTAATACTTTTATTGGTGACCATATTGGTGATGAAGGTGTTGTTTTTGCTAAAACACTCTCACCTCATGATAACTCTACGATTGCTATATCAGAGTATTTAGACATTCATGCTAACGCATTTCATGCCGAATCTGCAATGAACTTCTCCCGCGTGCATTTAGGGCATGTCGACGATGAATCAACTGGTATTATAATTGATACCACTAACAATCATATTAAGTTTATTGCTTCAGGCGGTGAAGAAGGTAATATAACTGCTGATGGTGATATGATTATTGTCAGAGACTTTATTCCTGGTAATGCAGTTATCGCTCCCTCAGTTTTTGCTGGTGGTATAAATGTAGAAGCTAATCTTAATGATTTATCAAGTAATGCCGAATCTGTTTCTCAAAACTTGCAAGCTAATATTATTCAGTTAACTGCTAATATTAATTTAGTTAATCAGAATGTAGATTCTGGTGTTGGTCTTGTAAAAACTATTAATTCTGCCGTATCTACTGGCTCTTCTAATGTATTCTTTGTTAAGACTCCTACAGCACCACAAATACCCTCAGATCTAGATAAAGTAGAAGTTTACATAGACGGTATTAGACAGAGACCTGATCAACCTGGAACCTCAAATAATGATTACGTTTACAGCTCTGCTGACGCTTCAGTTACTTTAACAGACCCTGCAGTACCTTCAGGATTAACAATTATTATTGACGCACTTTGCCCACGGCCATAATGAGATCTATTAGACAACTTACAACAGAGTTAACTTTTAGATGTAATGCTCGTTGCCCTGCTTGTCACCGTCAAAAGCCTTTATCCGTAAATCTTAATGACTCTAAATACACGATAACTTTAGAACAGTTTAAGCAGTTATTTAATCCAGAATTATTACAGGACCTTCAGTGGTTAATGTTAAATGGTAATTTTGGTGATTCTATAATGAATAAACAGTTTAGAGAAATTATATCTTATGTAAAGTCTCAAGGTACAAAAATAAAGATTCATACTAATGGCGGAATTCATAGTCATGATTATTGGACAGATGTAGGTAACATTTTAACAAAAGATGATATAATAAATTTTGATCTAGATGGTTTATGGGACACACATCATATATACCGTATTAATACTGAGTTTGAAAAAGTTTTCTCTAATGCTAAATCTGTAATCTCAACTAATCGACCACAAGTCCACTGGAAGTATATTGTTTTTGAACATAATAAACATCAAGTGGAAGAAGCTAGAGAATTAGCAAATCAAACTGGTTTTACTACTTTTTCTACTGTTAAAACTTCTCGTGATGTATTTGCTCCTAAATCAGGTACCTTTGTACACTCTAAAAAGACTAAAGTTTATGAAAAAGCCGAAAGACAGATACACTGTGTATGGGATAACTGGGGTAAGTGGTATATCGCCCCAGACGGTTTAGTATTTAGATGTTGTTGGACAGGTGGTCACTATTATGATCAAGGCGAAAAACGTTTCTACTATCCTCCTAAGTTTGAACGCATGTTTAACGGTTTTGAAGTTCCCATCCAAAAAATAATAAGTTATGATTATTGGAGTAAATTACAAACATATTTATCAGGATATGAACGCTCGTTCTCCCTTTGTAAATCCCAGTGTGGAAAGATTGTTTCATCGATTGAGAAAACTGAAGAAAATCTAAAAACAGGTGAAAAAACCGTATTAGAATATAATACACAGGAGAATTGATGACAACTAAAACAATATCTAAAGTAGGAAAATTTAAATTTTTAAGATTCCCAAATAAGGGCATTCGTAGAAATAAGAAAATACAAAAACTTGCAACCTCTGGAAAATTAAGTTATCCTACACTTGAAAGATTTATTAACAAAGAACGAGCGCTTGGGTATCCTATTAAATATTCCAAGCCTATTGGTTTTAAAAGGAAACGCAAATGATAAAAGATGGACATACAGACGTATCCTCTTCACGCAGGATGTGTAAGATGATTATAGAAGATGCAAATGATATTTTAGATGCTCTTCCTCGCGATATGGAAGCTTCTCTTCCTACTTGGTGGACTAATAAGCTAGCAAAAGTATCAGCTTATATTAATGGAGCACGAGATTATTTAGTATACTCTGATTCTCCGATGCAAGAACCTCGAGAAGAAATTCATAATGAAATGTCTACTCCTACAGGTCAAGTAAAAGTAGGAGACTATCAAACTAAACATTTTGATATATGCCCTTCAGCACAAGCTGTTTACAAAGATATTGAACCAACAGAAGAAGCTATCGAGTCTGCTATGTTACACGATATGCTTTTTAAAGTTGAGAAAAAAGCGATTGCTGCTAATACTGCAACACAAGATCAAGTTGATAAAACTCAACACTATGCTGATATGATTATGGAATTAGCAAAAGAAATGGACATGGTTGATGAACATGACTACGTAGAAGATGTTCATATGGCTAAAATGAAAGAATTAGCAGAAGGTGATACTGAAGAAGCAGACGATGATATGATTCCTCCCTCCGTTAGGATGATGAATGCCTCTTAAACGTGGTAAAAGTAAGAAAACAATTTCAACTAATATTAAAGAGCTTATGAAAAAACCCTCTAAAGCTCGATCTAAGGGTATCGGTACACTTGCTAAAAAACAAGGTATCACACGTAAAGAAGCCCAACGTCGACAAGCAGTGGCAATAGCCCTAAGCTCGGCAGGCAAGAAACGTAAAAAATAAATTTTGACATAAACATAAAAGTCTGTGACAATAAGATCACATACTATTCTTAAGGAGAAAACTATGGCTATAGTAGATAAAAGAGGAACCGACGGGTTTGGGGCTATCATTACCGATATCCCAACTGCTGCTTTAACACAAGGCGGAAACGAAGTACACATGTATCCAGGTACATATACAGCACCTACTGGTGTTGTAGCATCTGATTATGCATACATTGGTATGGGTGACGCTGACGAAATCATCATTAGTGGTGATATGTCTTTTGCAGATGGCTCAACAGGTTCTATCGTATTCAAAAATATTACATTCCAAGGATCATCCGCAACAGCCGCTGGTGGAACATCCTGCGTATCAAAAGCAGGTAACACAGCAGTAACACTTAAATTTGAAAATTGTATTTTTACAAATTCGGATATTGGTGTCAATCAGTTGGCTAACCTTGCTTCACACGCAGCAGCAGGTACTAACGGTGTTGAAATGTGGTGGTGTGATGCAACAGCTGTTGATAAAGCTATTGTATCAAACGCTAATGCTGAAATTAACTATTCAGCTCTGAACACAGGTTCAAACGCATACTATACAGTTGGAGATTCAACACTTAATGGTGATCCAGCTCACACAGTTACAGTTCGCGCCTCCACATCTGGTGGTTCAAACGCAGGTAACATGACGGAAACAGTGTTAGCACTGATTTCATAAATTAGATAAAGGAGACTAAATCATGGCTATGATTTCAAAAACAGCAAAACAGCCAATGGAAGGTAAAGCTTCTTACGCTAAGGTTACCGGTGCCCCTATGGGTGGAACAACTCGTTCTAAGTTTACTGGAACTTCTGATTCACGTAAAACAGGCACACCTAACCAAAACAACATGATGAAAGCTACCGAAGGGTATATCAATCAAGGTCCAGATACAATGGATACTTCTGGTGATGCTCGCGGTTTCGTTTCTGGCGGCCCAAAATCGGGTGGTAACATGGCAGGTAAAGTAAGTGTTGCTAAAGAAGACGTTACTCGCGGTATGGGTGGCAAAGTCATCAAAGATATGAGATAATTTGATGGCTAGAACAACTTATGGTAGCGGTTTAGGAGAAGGTAAAGTAACCACTATTGGTGATAATCGTTATGGTGATCGTGAATACGATGATGATGCGGTGAAAAAAATGAAGGAATATTATCGCGCAGGCGATGAAATGACTCGTACCATAAAAGAGGTTAAGAACCCTCTTCTCCAAACTGTTAAAACAATTAAAGGCTAATGAGTATAGCACCTGAAACCTTTAAGCGTTCTATGCCTGCTATAAAACGTAAAAAGAAAAAGGTAAAAAAGAAAAAAATACTCAAGAAAAAGACCTAACTAAGTTTTTTAACCAAGTTTTATCGTAAGGCGCGCATATGTTTATGTGCGCCTTACTTGTTTCTAAAACCTTTTCTATGATTTTTTTATGATCTACATCTACTGAAACAAAAATTAGATCGTCATGACTTAACCATGAGTAATCATAATTTATCGCATCTTCATACAATATACTTATTTTATCTTTTGCAGGACTGGATTCTATAAGTTTTCTACTTAAAATAGCTCTTGCTTCGACTATTTCTAATCCTATTTGATTAATATGAGGGTATTGTCTATGAACATCGAACATAGAGTATGGGTATATACCACTACCTATCATTATAAGATTTTTGCAGGTATTGAATAGATATCTTTGTTTTTTATCACGTAACGTCTTTACTATCCATGCATTTTTCTCTGCTTTATCATATGCTAAGTGTAGTTCGTCGTTATTTTTGTAACTTTGTAAAAGACGTATTTCATTCTCAGCTACATAAGATTTCCAAGTCTTTTCAGAGCTTTCAACGTCTTTCATGGTGAATTTTTTTGATGACATTGGCAGATATATTTGTTCCATCTATATTAAAATTAAATTTATTTGGTGCAGAAATTAAGACTTCATGCAATACTCTAGGTAAGTTATTCAACTCTTTTGAGTTTACAACTTTGAAAAAATTATAAGGTTCAAAAGTGTAAGCTCTGATAAATTGCTCCATTTTCCTGCCGTCTTGTCTAGGAATTATTATTGCAGGTATTGAGCTTTTTAAAATTTCTACTGTTGAGTTGTACCCCCCATATGTAATAAAAGCAGCACATTCAATTAACTTTTTTCTCAGTTCAGGTATGTAATTTACCATATAAACATTATCTTTTTTCTTATTCTTAACATTTAAAAACTTGTTAGCAACAAGCATAATAAAGTTGTAATCTGGAAATTGTTTAGCTGACTCTATTATTTGTTTGTACAATAACATACCTTCTTGTTTATTTAATCCTGTGCTAACATATATATTATTATTTTTATTACTATGCTGAGGCATTGTGTCATCGCAAACATAACCAGTATATATGATTTTATCATTGATAGCATCTATAATTTGATTACTATTTGCTTGTCTTTTTCTATCTGCTAAAAGTGGTAATATAGCTTCATCACCATGCACTAAAACTGCTTCAGCATAATAATTTACATACATATTTTGAGTATAAAGCACCCAGTCCTGTAATGACTGCTCATGTGGTTCGTCATAAGGAAAATCTCTTATAGAAAAAATTATTTTTATATTTCTCTTTTTACATTCTTCTAAGTAGATTGAGTATTCATGAGCGAACTGATGTCTACAAAAAGGAAAACCCTCACATACTAGGGTTTTAATATTCCACTCATCAATAGTTTTTATAAATGTTTTAATTCTAAAGTTTATTAAAGACTCATCCTGTATAAACTGAAACATGTTTCTTATAGACTTAACATCGTGATCTTTCAAAAAGGCAATATGAGGAACTTTATAGATTAGAGGGGGACGAAACAGTTGATCTATAATTAATACATCTTCTGTTTCGCCTACTCTTTCAGCTATAAATTTTATTCTCTGTGAATGTCCTAATCCATTATAGTATTGAGTTAAAAAACCTATTGTCATGTTTTTCTAGGGGGTGCTAAATACGACTCGCCCATAGGGAATATATTAGTTATTACTTTAGCACAAGCTCTAGCTATTTCAATATGTTCTTTTTGAGTTCCATTCTTTTCACGTAAATCAATATAGTGTAACCATGATCTGAGTGTACCGTTGACGTATAATCTTGACTCAGTCATACCTTCTGGCAACACTGCTCTAGCTTGTTCTTTAGCGATACCCATTTCTATAGCCCAGTTGTAAGCTTTGACAGCTTGAAGCCATACAAGATCTTGTTGTGCGGCCCAGCTTTGTTGTAAAGCTTCATCTGTCACTTCGATTGAGTTTTGTCTATTTTTGTGATCTTGTAACCGGGCTTCCCTAGTTACTCTTTTTAATCCTTCTAATGGGTTCGCATATCTTTGACTAAACTCTTGAAATGAGAATGATCGGTGTCTCAGTATCTGGCGAGCTATATCACGAGTTGTAGTTATTTCCAAACAAACTGATACCATTTCAAAAGGAGACCAGTGTTTCTCTCTAATAAGATACTTCAAAAGCTTTTCTGAAGTCTCAGAACTCATTTGATTGTCTGGATTAGATACTCTAGCACAATAGGCTATAATTTCTTGTATATCATTTCCTACTACTATATCTTCTGGAGTTTGAGAGTAGCTTATAATTCTTACTTCCATAATTTATCCTTTAAATTTATTAATATCTTCTCTAGAATAGAATTCTAAAAGTCTATTCTTAGGTATATCATACACTTCAGGTTTTATTTTTTTCTTAATTTCTTGTATAAATTTTTTTGAAGTTTTGAAATTCCAATTAGATTCTTCTATCTGATCAACGTATTTTATTAGGGTTTGTGGTAGTTGTCTAATAGAGAGAATCGCAAGTTTTTTTGCAGGCTGTACTGTTTGTGCTGTTTTAAAATTATTTTTAATTAAAACCCATATTTCATTTCTAAATGTAAAGCTAAATACCATTGGTGAGTCTAATACTGAAAGTCCTTGCTTATAAACAATATCATGATTTGATGTCACTTCTATTATAAAACTAGGTTTAATAAGTTGCGGGTATATTCCTGTAGGTATAGGTAAGCACTCTCCTGATTCGATTATTACATCTTCTTTAATGCAGGCTCTTAAATCAAAATAAGCGTCTAGTGGGCTATCTTGATCGAAACCCCAATCGATACCTAGTTGTTTTTCTAGGCTTAAAGCTAGAGAGCTTTTCTCAATATGTAGCTCACAAACGCTGTAATTCTGCAAGAGGTTCTTCTCCATTTTTACCTGCTGAAATAGCTTCTACACAATACTTTTTTAGATTAATGAGTTTTTCGTTTCTCACTAAAGTGCTAGCTCCTGCATTTAGATTATTGATATATTTTGATCTACCCTTAATAGGTAATGCCTCTAATAAAGAGTCTAATGTTTTATATTCTTTAGCTAGAGTCTGCGCACGTTTAGGTCCGATACCTTCTATGCCCATAATATTATCAGACTTATCTCCCTCAATAATACGCGATAGCATATATTCAGACGGGGTTATTTCTAAATCATCATTTAAGGTATTGATCGTAACTTCTTTGCGACCAAAAATATTAAATATTGATATATTATCATCTATTAATTGCCACAAATCACGATCAGATGATACAACCCATGTATGATCATATTGATCTGATATATTTTGTGTAATCCAGGCAAGTACGTCGTCTGCCTCTACTCCTCTGAATTTAAGTACTTCTTCCTCTAACTGATCAGGAAGATCATTTAGTACTGCAAAAAATTCTTCATACTTTTTAATTTCATCTTCATCTTGCGGTTTTTTACGAGTGCCTTTATATTCTTCGTGCATATCCATACGATAGTAGCTTTTACCAAAGTCAAAGCAGACAATAGTACGAGCAGCTTCATAAGATTTAGCTAAGGATTGAATTGTACGAATAAAGTCTGGTGCAAAGTTAGCGTAGTTTGGTCTTTGCAACCAGCGATAAGATAGGTTGTTAGCGTCAATAATTAGTAAGTTATTATACGCAGAATAGTCTGGTTCTTGCAGGTCTGCAAGATCGTTCCAAGATTTAGTCATTGATATCTCCTGTTATTTATATATAACTATATCAATTTTTTGAGGATGTAGCAAACATAAGTTTACTTAACTCTATAGCAAGTAATAAGTTTCCTCTATTAGACATATGATGATGACCACCATTTTGATCTAGCGGATTTATATCATTAAGAAATACACCCTCATCAGGTATATTTTTATTACTTAGATGAAAATTGCAGTAAGTATAAGGCTTATTGAAATTAAAAATATGGTGACTTTTATTCCAATATATACTTAAAACATTCTTTTTATCAATAAAACTTTTAACCTTATTACAGTTTTTTGTATTGAATTCTATATCTGAAAAGATAGAACGTCTATTT
>CENS01028295.1_pt1 | contig 10308 bp, 19 predicted proteins | sample 530201 | NCBI WGS metagenome assembly CENS01 (sample SAMEA2619747, study PRJEB7988) | marine metagenome | biome: marine biome (ENVO:00000447); feature: surface water layer (ENVO:00002042); material: "saline water (ENVO:00002010), including plankton (ENVO:xxxxxxxx)" | depth 5 m | reverse complement strand
TACCATGATGAAGTGGCCCGGCATCAAGTGCAACATGAATTGGACCAGGTGAAACACTACAAACTCGAACACCATTCCGGCGATGAATATTACCAACACATTGTTTTGACCAATGCCGCATGGCGGCAAATGCACACAACACGTTTAAAATTGACGAACCATTGCAAAAGCATTTACGAAACTTTGTACAAAGGCCGAACCCTGGAATATGAAAAACGTGTGAAACGTGAAATTGTCGGGACGAAATACATGTTCAATCGGTATATTTTAGCAAACGACCCGGTGTTAAACATTGCGGCACCGGTCGTCGTCCAATAAAAAACCGGGAAAAAACCGAACAAAAATGAAGAGGAACAAGAATTATTCGACGTTAAAAGCCGATTATCAGTACGTCAGTTTACGAAATACGTTGAACATGTTAGACCGGCAAATTGAAGTTAGTATACCTTTTGCCAGGGACTTTTGCGCGAATGTGGCCGCAAACCCTTATTCGTTGTTCCGTTTCCTAAAAACTCAAGTAACATACCAGGACGACCCACCCGGTATTGAGTTGATACAATCAATGCCATCTTTGTTTTTAGACAATTATTACGGCGTTCCTGGTATGGGCGATTGCGATTGCTTCAGCGTTACGGCGTGTGCATCAATGTTGGCATTAGGTATACCTACCGGATACACCATTTTCGGCAATGGCGAATGGCCAACGCACATTTGCGCCGATTCATATTACCAGGGCCAACACACCTACTTTGATTTGGTGGCGCCCTCGTTAGGTGTTGTAAAGCCTTACAAATGGTCCAAATCTTTTCGCTTGAATTAAATATATTTGGGCATGGAAATTCTTTTAGCGGCATTGGGCGCGTACTTATTAACCAAAAAAAAGACTGAAGCCATTGTAGTAGATGGCGGCGGCGAAAATTTGGGTTTGTACAAAGGGCCAATAAACACGAAAGAAGATTTGTACTTATTGCGGCCACCGACGCCCGACTATCAAATGTACCCACGCGAAGACCTGGCCTTTCCAATTGAATTGGACAACGGAAAAATTGTTAGTGGTTGGGACATTCGCCAAACGCCTGGAAAATCGGACTTTTATTTTCCCAAGTATTATACACCGGCCCAAGTGGCATTTTATCGAAAAATGGAAAGTGTATACACAACCGATGCCCAAGGAAATAAAGTGCCAAAGCCAAATTTGCGTTTTCCGATACAAGTGGCCCCGGACTCGTATTTAGTCGGATTTACCCAACAAAAAATGCCCTTTAGTACGCGTATCGTTTACGTTCCTCAATTTCAAAGCGGCGCGGACGTACTTTTAACAACAACACAAAAAAGAAACTAAATGCGCTTAATGTTACACGACGACTATACAATGGGCCAAGATTTGGCAACAATAGACGTTTGGCCTCCAATTAGATGGACAGAATTTCGGCCCAATACGGATGGCGAAATTTTAGACCATTATTACGCGCATTCGGCCGGGTGTCAAAAACCTACATTGTGGGGAGGCCTGGCCATAGCTACGGCCGGAATTGCCGCCGCCGGTTTTTTACCGGCCGCATTAGCCGGAAGCAAAGCGGCACTAATGGCCATTAAAAGTAAAGGCGTTGCGTCCATTACAAAAGGCGTTGGCGCACCGGCCGCCGCAATGATTACAAAAGAAGTGAGTGATAAATTCAACGCCAATAGTAAAAAGGCCGCAAATACGTCAAAACAAAAATTGCGGCGACAACTGGATTCCGGTTCTGAAAAAAACAGAATTAAAGAAACATACCGGCGCGAATACCAAAACCTTGTTGGAAATAATTTTACCGGCCGCATTGGGCAAATGTCTTTGCCCGAATTGCAAAACGAATTAAAAAATCAAAAGCGCATTTTAAAGGTATCGGCGGACAAATGCAAAAAAATGCCGTGTGATACGGCCGGTTGTAGAAACATGGGCGTATTAACGGCCAGGATGCAATATGTCGAAGCGTTAATAGCGGCATATAAAGGAAGCGGCACAACGACACCGGCACAATACGACGCCAAATTTTCGGAAAAAGCGTTTAAAGGTGAAACGAATATGGGCGGTTTTGGCATTGGCGGAATGCTTCCTTTGTTAATAATCGGCGGCCTTATATTGTCACGCCTAAAAAAATAAACTACATTTGATAACCCTTGATGCTAAAAAATAAAACATGGCAGTAAGAAAAAGAAGGACCACGCGAAAAGTGGCCGTTCGCCGGAAAAGTGTTCCGGCCAGGAAAACACCGACGCGCCGTCGTCGTCGTGGAATGTCAAACCCTTTTGCACGTGCGACAATGAAAAGCGCCGGAAAAATGGTTGTTAAAGGTGCCATTGGTGGCGCCGTTGCTGAAGTAGTGGACGCAAATTTGTCCCCAACTATTCAAGCGGCATTGCCAAGCGCCGTTGCGCCATATGCGTCGGCAATTACTTTGGGACTTGCGGCATACGCCACCAAAGTATATGGAAAGCAAGTTGATGTTGCGGCCGGAATGGCCGGTGTTGCCGGTGCAAAATTGGCCGGTGCATTCTTGGGTGGTGGTGGCGCCGTTGGTGCGTCCATGGCCGGTGCAATGAGCCAAGGCATTAACTATGCAATGAGCGGTGCCATGCCTTTGAGCGGCTACCAGGTACCAATGGCTGAAGGTGGCGTATACGCGTCCGATTATGCAAACCAATTCATGTAAAAACAATGGCACAAAACCTTCAACAAAAGAAACTTTTGGCCGTTGCAAACGCCCTTGGAATTTCGGACCTTTCCAACATGCAAGGTTCGACCGGCGTTATTTATGATGAAATAGCGTCTTCAGCGGCCACCGAATACACGTTTTTCAGAAATGTGTCTTCGCGGACCTTTCCAAATACCAATTTGACTTCAAACCGATTTGAGGTGAACGAAGCCTTGTTGATTGAAGCCATTGCGGTTTATTCCAGGGCCAACAATGGTGTGCCAACCTTGATACAAGACGAAGGCACCAACGACGCCCCAATTAATGGTTTGTTAGACATTGTGATTGGCAACAAGCGCACAATGAAGGACACCCTGGTAACCGGACCGGCAATTGCTCAAAGCAATACGTCAAAAGGTGCGGTGGACAATGGGGTCTATTATTTGGCGCCGACTATTGGTATTGTGATTCCGCCACAAGTGGAATTTGAGTGCCAATTGAAATTCAATGCCACACCAAACACGGCGGACATTGACCAAATCGGTATTGCGCTATATGGAACGCGCGTCTTGTTGAATCTTCAAACCAGTCTTTAAAAATGGCGTTTAATCTGACACCACAAAAGAAACTTGTTAGCGTAAACCAGGCCCTTGGAAACACGGCAATAACGCAACAACAAGCCACAAGCCGGGTGATTTTCGATACTGAAAGTTACACGACCACGTCTACCAATTATTCATTTTTCCAGGACTTCAGCGGCAAAGGAATTTTTGAAACCAATTTGACCACAAACAAATTGGATAGCCAAGAAAGCATGGTGATAAATGAAATTATTTTGAGCCAGGAAAAAGGCGCGGCAAGTATTACAAACTTTCTCACGGCCCACACAAAATTCAACGTCTACATTGGCAATCAACGTGTTGTTAAAGATTGGGACTTTTGTTTTAACGCGTCGGAAAGTTTTTCATTCTTTCCCATTACGCAAACGGCCGCCGGTGGTTTTTCCGTTAGTGTTCCCATGCTGACTTCAATTGTAATTCCGCCACAAGTGGCCATACGCGCGACCCTGGAAACTGAAACAAGTTCGGCCGCCGATTCGGCCGCCGGTTTTGGTCTGAAATTGGTTTTCAAAGGTTATGGAACCCTTTTTAACCCCGGAACAAGCCTTTAAACCATGGACGAAAAAGTAGCTTATGAAACCGGCATTCGTTGCAAAGGCTTTGCAATTAGTGCGGCAACTGGCCAAACCGAAACGACTTTGGACCTTTCCGGCTTCGCCAAACAATTTTGCGGACTTGCTTTTGTTGATTGTTCGGCAACGTCTATTGTTCAACTTGTTGTGAATAACGACGTTGTAATTGAATCGGCAAACGGCCAATTTTTCAATTCCGATGGTTCAAACCCACGCATGTACACGGAATTCAACCGCCCTTTAACCGGCCAGGACACAATTACATTGAAGACCACGGCCACGGCGGCGGACAATTATTCGGTGTTGGTGTATTATCGTAATGCCTACGTTGGGTAAAATATTCCGCGAATGATTCCGGTTGAACTTGAACGCAAAATTTTAAGCGGAAAAGCGACGTTTGAAACATACCAGGCGGCGTTTACGGAATATAATGTAATTCCGGTCCGGTCGAAAGAATACATTGTGATTTTAGGTTACAACTTTCAACCGGCCGGTACTGCAAATTACCGGCGCGACGTTGACACAATCGGCATACCAGGCCAGGTTAAAGTGCCGCAAAAAATCGAATTTTTCGATGGCCAACGCTACAACCATTTCATTCATCGAATGGAAGAAATTGGCACCAACAATGCAACTTTAGATTTGCACAATGTTACACAAGGCGGTTTATATATGGTCTTCAAACGCGACGTTGGTGTGGCCGTTACAATTCCGCGTTATGCCAATTATGACTGGAATTCGTTAGTTAGCGTTTGGCGCTCAAATATTACCGGTGTTCCCGATTCGGGCCAAGAAATTGTTTTCAAAGGCACAAACGACTACGGCGATTCGACCGCAACCGGGTTTACATTATTGGGTGCAACGGAAGGTTTCACGGCGGCCACCGGCAATGCGCCAACAAATCGAAATTTTGATTCGGCCCGGTATTCTGAAAATTTTGAGGCCGGACCCTTTAGCGGTGAAACAAACCAATTCAATTTCAACACCGAACCAGGACCGGTAACCTACAACGGCAACGCAACTTACGTCGCAAACACCCCGGCGGACTGGAACAACGCATGGTATTTGAACGTCCAATACGTTAGAGTTTTCCAAGAAGCCGATGAAAACATAAGATAACCACAACCCACACACCATGACTTTTTCAGATGCCACCAAAAGTGTTGCGCCCTACGAAAGATTGGCACTATTCGGCGCGACCGGTTCACGCATTGTAAATTTTAACAACCCAAGCGGCGTGAATGCCAAGACCAAACGCGCACAACTGGAAACCATCAAAAAAATTGTTGAAACATTGCCGCCCGGTTCATATTCCTTGGCCGGAAAGGTGAGCATTAAAGACGAACCGGTGTTGTTTCCCTTTAGCGTTAATGGTGATGTTGAAATAATGAGCGAACCAATGGCCATGGACTACAATTCAGAATTGTACCGAAAGGTGGAAACCTTACAACGTGAACTTTTGGACGCGCGTTTGCAAAGCCAAGAAGCCAATTTGCGGTGCGAAATGTTGCAACGGCGCAATGATGAACTAATGGAAGAATTGGAAAGCATGGACAATGCGCCGGAACCAATGAGCCAGGGCCAAAACATTTTTGAAACCATACTTCAACACGCGGCACCGGCAATTGTTAATAAGGTGTTAGGTTCCGACTTTTTGAGCGACGACAACAACACGCCAAGCCAGGTACCATTGGAAGCGGTTAAAAATGCCGAACAAGGCTTTGAACTTTTAGAGCAATGGCAAAACGCCGGTAAGGACTGCAACAACATAACCGGCCGCGAACAAGGCATGAAATTGATAAACCGCGAAGATTTGAGCCAGGCCGATTTGGCGCACTTCCGGTCCTTTTTGAACCGCGCCGAAACGTATTACGACGAAGACCAAAAAGATTGTGGCACCATTAGTTATTTACTTTGGGGCGGCGACGCCATGAAAGATTTTGTAAATTCACTTTGAATGGACACCAACGAAAAAAAAGAAATTCGGTCTGCATTGTACGCGCAAAACAACGTACATGACATGTTGCAATTGCTTTGCAATAAATACGACCTGGAAAAACCGGTGAACGCTTTAACACAAGGTCTTATTGCCGAACAACTTTTGAAAGGTTTGGCAGTAGTGAACCCGGCAAAAAAGGAATTGACATGACAAAAGCCGAAGCATCCAAAAAGGCGCAACGCCTGGAAAAAATTTTGGTCGAAGCGTTAATGATTTTGAACCAATTAGAGAAAGGCGAAAAAATAAATTCGTATCGGAAAGCGTACGTTAAAAAATTGCGCCGTGATTTAGACCGGGCGCAAATTTCCGGACGCATGGTGGCAAGTGGCGTTTATATGAATGAATAATGACGAAGCGCGAACAAAACATTGCTTTAGCTATTGGCGGCGGCGTCCTGGTGTTGTATGTTATCAACAAAATATTTGGAAAGGACGACCGAACCAAAGGCATTGAACAAATAGACAAACGACCACCGGCGGACAATAGCCAGGTGGCAATGGTCGGAAATACCCCGTTTACATTATTGGAAGCGCAAAGCATTGCCGATACTTTGTACAACGCAATGGAAGATTGCGGCACCAACGAAGACACAATTTTGTCCGTATTGAGCCAAGATTTTAACGGCAAAGCGTTACAAATGATATACAAAGCATACGGCCTTAAAAGGTCCGGTTATGTTGTCGGGTGTCATGGCAACGTGCCGTTTGGCGGCACAATGAAAGACTTGGGCGGTTGGTTACGCGAAGAAATGCAAGGCGAACCCCAATTGGAAGCCGTAAGACAAATTTTTCAAAAAGCAAACATTGCAATTTAAATGGAAGACCTAATAAACGAAGCCTGGTATATTCCGGTCCTGGTGGCGGCCGGTTCATTAGCATGTGGCGTCTTCAACAAGTGGAAGAAGAAGCGCAAAAAATGAACGCCATAGGCAAAAGCGTAAAAGTGGTTCAAGAAACCATTTTAGAAAGCGACCCGGCCAAACAAGGCGGCGAATATGCTTTTGTTTCCCCTGGTAAAATTTTACCACCGGTTGACACCATTTTAATTGATGGTGAAAACAAGTATTTCATTTGGGAAAACCTTTTCTCGGACTTTGGCGTGTACGCCATGAAAATTGACGACAAAACCGAAACGATACCCCCGGTGCCTTTAGAATTGTCTTACAATTCCTTCCAACCATGGGTGTTGAAGTTAGACATTGACGTAACACCAAAAGAAAGGAAACCAAATTGGTTTTTCCTTTTGTTGGCCGGTTTGTTCTTATTTTCCAGGAAATGAAATTGACAAAGAATTTTGAAGCAAAGGAATTTTTCAGCCGGACCCAACCAAACGGACCAAAACAAATTCCGCCACCGGCAAAATATGCCGGGAACCTTCAAACCTTGGCCGTAAACCTTCAAAAGATACGCGACAAAGTAGGACCGCTTGTTATCAATAGTGGTTACCGGACGCCAAAATATAATGCCAGTCCAAATGTAGGCGGCGCCAAAAATAGCCAACACCTATTCGCAAAGGCCGCCGATATTAGCCATGCAACATTGACCGGTCCGGAATTGCACAAAGTGGTTTTGGACATGATAAACAAAGGCGAAATTCACAATGGCGGACTTGGCAAATACAACACGTTCGTGCATTACGATATTAGGGAAACCCCGGCGCGTTGGGACAAAACCAAAACATTCGACCAAAAAAAAAAAGGTTTGGGCGCGTTTGCAATTGGCGTTTTGGCGTTCCTATATTTCAGACTTGTAAAAAAATAAGTACATGGCTAAAGCAAAAAGCAAAGCGCAATTGCTAAAACAAGCGGCAAAGGCAAACATTCCAGGCCGAAGCAAAATGACCAAAGCGCAATTGGAATTGGCATTGGAACCGCAAGGCGGCGGACGTCAAACCGGTGGAAGCGACCGCGAACGCGATTTACAACGCAAAGCAAAAAGACCTGGTAAGCGCCGTTCGGCATCCGGGCGAACCTATTATGAATATAGGCGCAATCGGTCCGACGTTCCACCAACAATGTTGGACAGCGGCCGCCCACCATTCCGGCGCGGCATGGGCCAAAGATTGGACCCGGTGTCGGCGTTGATTGCTATGCTAATGCGTAACGAAGGTTTTTTGGATATGGCATACCCTGGTTATGAAACCATACAAGAAGGAATTGAGAATGAAGGCGCCGAAAACTTGTTTGAAGAAACAATGACCGCATGGGAAATGGAACAAGACGACCCCGACAAAGGGGAAATGCTCAATGACATGTGGCAATATTTATTAAATATGGCCGACTGGGACGCAATAGAGGAAACGTTAATGCGCTAATGCCTATCTTTGTCGCGGTGTGAGGCGTACCCAATGACTGAACGCCTTGTGGTTATATGGACCGGTTCAACTTGTTGGGCCGGTTTTTTTTTATATCATTGTCCGATATAACCAAAACAAATAACCATGGCAACACACCAATTCAAAACTTACGACGAAATCAGCCTTTCAAAATGGCAAGGCGAAAAATGCCTTTGGCGTTATTCGTTACTGATGAAATATTTTTCTGTTTACGGAACGCCACATGTCGGCGTTTACTTGAACGGCGAATTTGTGGAATTCCTGGAAATGCCGGAAAATTTCACTTTGCCGCGAATGTGGGAGGACGTAAAAACAAAATTTCGTCCCGAACTCTTCAAACAACATTTGCCCAAAAATTTGCAAAGGGCCGAAAAATAAACGGCCTAAAATTTTGCCCGGTCATTCATGGTCCGTAATATTGGACCAACCATTAACCATAAAACACCAACACAATGGAAGAATTCAAAACCGGTTCGTTCGTAAATGAAATGTACGCGAACGCAACCACCGAACCTTCTCACAAGCCAGGAAGCAAATATTCGGACTATCAATTGGCGACCATTTGTCTATACACGGACCGCCACGTGTACTTTGTTACCGGCGTAAACGAAGACAAAACACGTTGCACAATTGTGAAAGCTAAAGCAACGCGCAATGATTCTAACGGAATGAGTGAAATACAATCTTATTCATATGAATTCGATTTTCAAAACCGCGAACAATTATTGCACAAACGGCGCGGCCAATGGTGCGAAGTAATTTTAAGCACGTCCCAAATGAAAGTTATCTATAAGCCGGTCCACATAATATTTGGACACGCCGACCAATATTTCGACTTTTCATTCTGAATAACTTTCCATAACACCAGGGCCGCACACGCGGCCTTTTTTTTTTCTTTAGCCACATGACCACACACAACACATTTTCCGATTCACGTTTAAGAGCAATTACGGCCACCAGGCCCACCGGACCATTTGAAACAATGCGGCCGGAAAGCATAGAATTACAAGGAACATTGATTGTCCATCCAACTAACCTTTGCCGTGCGGAATTTTACGCTACGCACAAACAAAAATGGTTTGTTGCTGAATTAGCGTTCAACGGACCGGTAACAGCGAAAATGCGTTTGATTCCACAAGGGAAAGACCCGATTAAAGGTTTACACCTTTTGACCATGGACCAAACCATGTTTGAGCAATTGTTGGACCTGGAAACGGAAGTAACGGACCGCGAATTCTGCATTTTGGGTTTTTTCCACTACATGAACAGAACAAGATTTGACCGGCCATGTGCGCCCTATTTGTTCAAGCCTACCAAAACGCGCTTGGCCGAAGGCCGTTTGAGTTTTGAAATGCGCTACAACAAGCGGAACCATGAGTGAAACGCTTAGCTTGGCAAGTGTTCGATTGTCCAACAACCGGCCAATTGAGCAATTCGACTTTGTACGCGTGAACACGGACCGGTCGTTGACTTTCTACAACGCACGACCACGCAAGGCACATGAAAACTCACAAAAGAATTTGGACGACAAACGAGGCGTTTATAATTCCTACATGAGCCGGGCCACGGCGTCAAAAATTAAAAAGATGTTGCGCCTTTGGATGGGCGCCATGCAAATAGGCTTAGACCACGCTCAGAAAACCTATGGAAGCCGCCGCCGGGCCGTTTACTATCCAAGATTTTTAACTTTGACCATTCCGGAAAAACAAACCGAAACGGACCAGGAATTTAAACGCCGTTATTTAGAACGCTTCATACAAGAATTGAAGCGCCAATGCGGCGTCAAATATTATTTTTGGAAAGCCGAACCACAAGGCAACGGCAACATTCACTTTCATTTTATCATTGACCGATATATCGACAAACACAAGGTTCAACGCCTTTGGTGCCATATCATTAAACCATACGTTGAAAGGTGGCAAAAAAAGATTGGCGACGAAACCAGGTTGCCACCGGCCACGCAAATTGAACAAATACGTTCGTTCAAAAAATTGGGTGAATATGCCGTGAAATATTGTTTGAAAGGAAATAAAGACGACCAACGCGGCATTGCCGGTCGTATATGGGGCGCGTCTTTAGAACTGAAAAACTTAAAAGGACTTGAAATG
>CENS01030199.1_pt1 | contig 10309 bp, 14 predicted proteins | sample 530201 | NCBI WGS metagenome assembly CENS01 (sample SAMEA2619747, study PRJEB7988) | marine metagenome | biome: marine biome (ENVO:00000447); feature: surface water layer (ENVO:00002042); material: "saline water (ENVO:00002010), including plankton (ENVO:xxxxxxxx)" | depth 5 m | reverse complement strand
TACTAATGGATTACCAGAAGGGGCAACAGATTCAGTTAAACTAACTGTTTTTTTATTAAAATGTTTTTTTAGTTTTAAATAACTTCCAAGTCTATTAACGTTACCACCAACGTCACGAAAAAATGTATCAGGTAATTCTGGATATGTTCTTCTAATCTTAGATATAGTTTCTTTTAAATCGTAATTAGTTTCTTTAGCTATCTTTGCTAACTCTAAATTAATAGCATCGTTTGATTTACCTATACTGTAAGTTCTAATTTCATCAGCAATTAATTCTAAATCTCTATTCTTAATAGCATACATCGGTTCGTTCATGTCACGATTCAATGTCATTTCAATCATTTCAGATAGATTTATATCTATTTTATCTTTTAATGCAGACTCTAAGATAGTATCTTTATTTGCTTCAGATGTACGTCTTCCTCCGACTTCCTCCGCTGGTCTAGTAGCTGGACCTCTTTGCTCTCCTGGCCTAGTAGCTGGACCTCTTTCATCAGTTGGTCTAGTAGCTGGTTCTAAATCTACTCCATCTGTTTTCTTTAAATCTTTACTAGCATTTTTTTCTTTTGCTTTTTCAAATACTTGTTCAAATTGTTTTTTAGTTATAGTGTTAGGGTCAATACCAAGTTCTTTTAATGCTTCATTTATTTCAGGTATTTGTTGTAGGTTAGCCATGATAGGAGCATGAGTATTATATTTTTCTACTACTACTTTAGCTATATAATTTTCTACATATTGTTGATCAGATTTAGAAAGCTTTTGAAAGTCAGCATCTTTTCTTGCTACTTCTATTGCTTGTCTTTCGGTCATACCTAGTTCATAATTCTTATAATCGTTCTTCATAATGAACTTAGTTCTGTCTGCAAAACCAGCTGAACGTGCAGTAGCACCAAAGAAAGCACCTAATAAATATTCATAAACTTGTTCTGCTACTGGTAAACCTTGTTGTGTAGCCATACCGCCTTGTGCTACAGAACCTAACGTACCTTTTACTAACATGTCTACTGCTTCTGCTTGTCTTGCATCTTTAGATACTTGAGATGCTACATCTCTTATAATTCTTTCCCCTGCTTTTCTAGTCTTTGGATTAGCTAATAATCTACCTACATTTACATAATTACCTATACCACCAAACAATGCACCAGCTGCAGCTCCATGTAATGCAGAGTCAAGCATACCTTTACCACCTTCTTTCCAAGAAGATACACCTAATGCTACTCCTAAATGTAATCCTTGCTCTGCAATGTTTTTAAACTTAGCACTTTTAAATATACCTCTAGACAAATAGCCGCTAGTTGTTAATGTAGCAGCACCTAAATACTCTTTAGATTGTTCCATTACATAGTCAGCAACCTTCATTGGTATTGATTGTAATGTAAATGTTTTAGGTCCTATCTCTTTACGTATAAAGCCTGGTGCTTTATCTGCTGCAGAACTTAATGCTGCACGAGTTAGTCTTTGTCCTGTAAGTCCTGCACGTTTAGCTGCCGCTATAGGTACATACTGTCCCATAGAAAAGAAAGAAGCAATTACGTCTGGAGCAAAACCAATTAAATGTCCAAACTTATTTGCTATAGATTCTACTGTAGTATCAGGGTCTTCAGCCCATCCTAATGTAGTAAAACCTTCTACAAGACCACTAGTAAATTGATTCATAGTAGATAATAGATTAGCATCTGCTACTTCCATATCTCTATTAAATTTTATATCTACTTTTTTAAATTGTCTTTCAATATAATCTACTTCTTCTTCAGTGAAAGAAGAAGGATTAGCACGATAAGCTAGTTCAAGACGATTAAAATATTCTTGAGGTTCAATTATTTTTTGACGTACTAATGAATCTAATTGTTTTAATGTAGGATTTTTTAATGTCACTTTAACTTATTCCACTTAATAAAGAATCAATATCTCTTACATACTGATTAGCTCTTTGTATTAGCTCTTCTTCATTGTCAAATAATACACCTTGTATTTCAGTAGCTACTGCAGCACCAGTGCTTTTATCATCTCTAAATTGTCCAACGTTTTCTACTAATGCTATAGCATCTAACATGTTTTGTTTCTGCTGTTCTAATTGACCTTTAGCTTCTGCAATACTGTAATGATCTGGACCTAATATAGGTATCTTAGCTAATAAACTATTGTAAGCTGTTTGATTTTTTATTAATGCTTCTTCTTGCATTTTTAAATTATTAGCAAAAGCTTTTCTAATTTGTCTAGCACTACCACCACTAAATATACCAGCACCTCCAAAAATTTCAAGCCCTTCTTCTTGCCCTTTCTCTAATGCAATTTTTGCTGGACCTTCATCCATAGTACCAGCTTCAAATCTATTCTTAAGTATTTCTTCATAAACTATGCTAGCATCTTTTTCTGTTTCCATTTGCCTGTCCATAAGTTTTCCAAAAATACTTATCTTTGATTGTAAATTTGCTGAGTTCATATCCATAATTAATCCTTTAGCTATATCTGAAGCTTCTTTATTTTCTTCTCCAGTTACCTCTGCTAATCCTTTAGCACTTTGAGATAATAGTAATAAACTCTTTGCTACATCTTCTGAATAAGACATTATCCTCTCCCCATCATATTTAATATATTAATATTTCTACCAGAATAAGAAGATAGTTCTAATAAGTTTCCTTGTATATCTCTTAATCTAGATAACTCTTGTTGTTCTAATCCATATGCTTCTGATTCACGAGCAAATTGAGAACGTTCTTGAGACAACTCAAAAGATCTTTCTGTTCTATCTAATGCTCTTTGCCCAGCACCACTGCCAGCTAGTCCAGTTCTTCCTATTTCAACAGTGCCTTGTTCTACTGCATCTTGATAGTCTGATACTGATACTCCTTGTTGTTGTCTAAATGCTCTATCTGCAAATCCTTTTTGTACAGCAATGTCTTTTACAACATTTTCTGCTGCACCTATCAACATGTTTTCTGTTTTTATTGCACGTTTTTTACGTCTTCTTGCTTCTCTCCTAGCTCTTCTTCTAGCACTAATGCTTCCAACAAATCCTGCTATAGCACCTATTACTCCTATTGCTGGTGCTGCTGCAGTTAAAAAACTTCCTACTTTACCAGCAGCTCCTAATATTCCACCAGCCCCTGTAGCAACATTAGATACGTTGGCTGCCATAGCACCGAAATTTGGTGAATTTCTATATGACAAATTAGTTTCAGGAATATTTTGTCTACCGTAACCACCTAATGATCCCGTACCCATAACAAAACTATTACCTCCATAAGAGCCAAAACTTGTACCTCCAGAAGCACCGTAATTACTTAACATACCTTGTCCAGGTCTAAACGGATCTGGCATTACTCACCTCTCTTTGTTAATTTACTCATTAAATTTTTTGCATTTTGAAAAGGAGTAATTCCTAAATCCATATCCCATAAAACATCTAATAAATTTAATTTAGTTCCTGCTTTTATCCTGCTGTTAACTTCAGCTTTTTTCATAGCAAATGCAAACTCAGGATCAGCTATTGTAGGAGTTCCAGACAACTCTCCAGCCTGTCCTGTGCCTGATAATATAGGGTCTTGCATATCCGTTGATACTACAGGAGTATCTGCTAATTCTCCAGGTTGACCAGTACCTTCTAACATAGGGTCAGTCATTGTTTGTTTTGTTTTGTCTTGAGCCATTACTTACTCTCCTTAATATTTTCTATTGCTTCTATAAAATCTTTTACTCTTACTGGTGTTTGTTTATACCATCTCGAATATCTTTCTTCTTCTTTATTAGCATATAACACTTCATCTATAGCTTTGTCATATTCTTCATGACATAATGCTTTCCATGCTGAAGGAAACTTTCTAAACCATTTAGTACCAAGTTGAAAGTTTACAGATGTTAATGCAATCTTAAAGTCTGTATCAAATACATTTAATATTTTACATTGCTCATTACAAGCATCTAATGATTTTTGTATATCATTATCATACCATTCTTTAATTACAGATTCTTTTAACAAACAACCTACAGGATATATTTTCTTTTCTTTTGCAGATAGTAAATGTCCTATACCACCAGTAGGTTTACCTAATGTATCTAAATACACTACGTTCTTATATCCTTCACGTAATTTAATATGGTCATATAGTTTTTGTCTAAAACTTATTTCTTTTGGTGCTATCATTATAAAGTTACCTCATCGCTAAATAATCCATATCTTCTATAGTCTTCACTAGGTAGATATAAAGCACTTAACATTGTTTTTTCTAATCTTTTTTCTAACTGCTGAACAAATTCTCCACCATACATATCTTTATATTTTTTTAACTGTTCATCTACTTTAACTTCAAAGGGTCTAGTGTCTAAAACATTAGCTCCTGCTTCAGCAAAGCTCATTAACGATGAACCTCCAGCTACAGCTGATGAAATATCTGCAATTGCTCCAGCTGTTCCACCTACATAACGATCTCCAAATACAGCACGATTTTCGTTTTTAATTTTTTCTCTTTCATTAGCTGCATAAAATGTAGCCATATATGTATCTGCTTCTGTTGCCATTAGCTTACCTCCTCTAATATAGTTTTCATCCACCTATTTCCAACTTTAATGTATAAAAAATTACCAGTTGGTTCTTTTACAACTCTTCTGTCTCCATCTACTCCTTCACTATTATTAGGTTTAGCAGTAGATACAACTATAGGTGTTTCATATTGTTGTTTAGTTTCATCAATTTTTTGTTTTAATATTTTTAATAAGTTTTGTCTATTAAATATACTCATCGTGTTACCTTTTCTCTGTATACTATTTGTATATCATTCACCTCAAAATTAGCATTTAAGTTACCAGGATTGCTAGGGTTTGCACTGTCTTCTTGTTTCAAAGCTATACCAAAACTAACCAAGTTATTAAAAGTGCTGTCAAGGCTAATCTTCGTCGTTTTATCGCCACCAGAACTTAGTAGTCCTATGTCAGTTAAACCTAATGCCGTAGCATCTCTTTTAGTTCCAAAGCCTTGCAACATAACATCGTCACCTTCTTTGTAGTTAATATAAATAGTATTAAAGTTTTTATTAGCAGTAGGACTGCCCATATCTAACTCTTTAGATTTATATATTACTTGATTACCGCTAATAGCTTGAGGAGATTTATTCCATTTAACTAACTGTATTGTATCTGGATTACCCATAAGCCCTGCTTCTGAATACCACCAATATAAATCACCATTATTAAAGTTAATTAAATTAGTTATATCTCTATTAGTAAATGTATTTGATTCTCTCCATGATTCAGATTTTAAATCATATAATAAAATTTTATTATTCTTATTTACTATAATTAATTCTTTTGACTTAGGTAAATATCCAATAACATTGTTATCATCATAATAATCAGAAGACCAATTAGCTAATTTAGGTTGACCTAATTGACTTAAATTAATATCAATTACTTGTTGACCATCATAAAGATATGCTCCATATTGATTAAACCAAGCAACAAATCCCTCACCTTTGACTACATGATAATCTTTTTCACAGCCTTTAAATTTATATTCAGCTTCTAAATACTCTATATCTCTAGATACATTAATAATAAATAATTTGTTTTGTTTAAACTGTAGCAGTTTATTACCTAGTGATTCTAATTTAATTATTGTATCACCATCTTCTACTTCTACATCTATAAAACTATTTTCTGGAAAGTAATCAAATTTATTTGGTAATGACTTTAATACTCTGTCTGACTTAGTAAGTAAGTTATGATTCTTGTCATAGTATTGTACATTACCTGCGTATACTCTACGATTTAATAAGGTAGATGTTTTAAACCCAGTCTTTTCTTCACCTATAACAGATGGTCCCTCTATAATGTATGGTTCTTTTATAGATAAAGCAGATATTTCTTGACCATGTATTTTTGAATATTCAGTAGTCCAAATACCAGCTGGGTAACAGAATTGTTTTGTTGGTGCTGTACCTGCTATCTGTTTAATATCAAATGCTTCCCATGCGTCAGTACCAGATAATCTTAATCCTTTTGAAAAATCTACTTCAGCTAATAAATATTTTACACCTATTTTAGAAGCACTGTCTATAGAAGTTCCTTCAAAAAAGTCATCCATTAATGCATAATATATATTAAATCCTGAATAGTTATCTTCATTTCCACCCATTCTACCTATTAACCCTAAGTGCATTATTTCATTAACATTGTCCGCACCAGAATTTTGATATACATCTCCTATATATACCGCCACAGACTCTTGCTTGTTTGGATCGTTATTGTAGTTAGAATAAACCTTAGAAACAAACAACCCATATCTTTTACCTTCGGTTATAGATATATTAGAACCTGCATCTCCTGTAGTTCTATTTTTAAAATATACAAACACAGCCATAGAACCTTCACCAGCTAAATCATAGTCGTTACTACTATTATCATAAGCACTTAACAATGTATTTAAATTAGCTCCAGTTATATTTAAAGTATCTCCCCCTCCAGTAGTTTCAAAATCAGAAGATTGAATATTATACATAAATACTTCACTACCATATGTAGGTTGAAACTGACTTTGTTTTGTATATAATGCTTCTACATTGTAATTATAAGTACCTAAACCTTTTAATGGTGCTATATGTAATGGTAATGCTTTATATTTATTATCTGTTTCTGTTCCTAAATCTGTATCAGAAGCATGTCCTAAATATCTTTCATAATCATAATAACCAAACACCATTGGTTTATTTGAAATGCTATCACTATAATGAGGAATAACACGAACCTCACCATCTATTACATACATCTCTACTCTTGAAGAAGTGCTACCATAATCTATAACATTACCTCCAGTTTCATCTGTGCTATCTGTTATGTTATAAATACGTACAATACTATCTGTAGTATCATTTATAAACATATATTCTGTTTCAGATAACGTAGCAGTAGTTCCAAGGTTTCTATCTAAATTAACATGTAGAAGACCATTACCATAGTTTAGTGCATCAATACCAGTCACAGTGTTAGAACTAACGCTCTGGACTGCACTACGCCCTTCTACAACTAATTTACCTGGTATCTCATTAGATAAATTAAGTAATACTTGAGCTTCAGACTCACTCATATCACGTGGATTAGTATTGTTATTTAATCCCCCGCTAAAGTTATTAATATTATAAATTAACTTTGGCATGTTTTTGTAATTTATTACAGAAGACAGAACCTCTAGTTATGTCATTCATATTAACGTTTTTCACTTTCTTTTTAGACTTTGTCTTTAGAGTGTACTTTCTTCTACTATCACTAATAGATGTTCCATTAAACTCTTGTCCAGCACCAGTCTGTGTATTATACATTCCCATCGATTATCTCACCCCATAAAGATGTTTTACCATCAATTATCTCTACTACCTCAACCTTAAACTCACCATTTGTAAACCAGTCTACAACTGCAAATGCATGAGCCCAGTTATGTAATCTACCTTTTAGCCACTTATTATTTTCATGTGACATATCTTTTAAACAACCTAACGACCAAGCACCTATATTACCATTTAACTTAGTCAACGTATGTCTTTGTAAGTCATGTGTATGACCATACATTACATTCTCTCCATAGGTTTCTAAATGTTTCTTTGCATGATATGTCGTAGCAAATGCTCCATGAAAGAATGTTAGCTTTCCTATTTGTATTGGCAAATTATATTCAGTATACTTATAACCTCTTTCTTTTATTTTACACGCTTTAAAAAAGTTATAATTATTAAGATAGGGATACTTGTTAGAAAAATTATCCAACCAGAGATCGTGATTACCCTGGAGTAAATATTTCTTTTTACATTTAACTTCTTCCAACACTTCATCCCAAACATCTAATCCTTCATTTACCAATCGTATATCTTCATTAACAATAGGTAATTGAAACTCAAGTGGTGGTAGTTTCTTATCTTTATATTTCCATGCAGATACTGACTCCCACTCACCAACATCCCCAAGATTAACAAATACATCTGGTTTTATTTTACGTATAGCTTTTACTACACAATTAACAGCAGCTTTATCATCTAATGGATAATGCTGGTCTGGTATTATTATACCACGTTCCTTAAGTTTCAATGGTACCTCCTATTATTTTTTAGCTAATGTTTTTTTAACTTCATTCCATAGCTTGTCATCTAACTTATTAGTAGATTTAGCTACAAGCCAATCGCCTAAATGTAGCAATATAGCTTTAATAAGTTTTTCAGTACCTAAACTAGTAAGTACTTTGCTTAATATTGGTCCCATTATTTAACCTCACAGTCTTTGTTACAAGCATCTAAACCTTTTATATAGCCTTGATGCTCAATGATCATTTGTTTTACTTCTGCTAATCTAGCATTAGCTTCTTGTATATTACCAGCAAGCTCATTATGTTGCTCTACTAGTGATTCCATTTTATTTTCTGCTTCTTTTCTTAAGTCGACTTTTTCTTTAGCCATTGCTTCTCCTTACTTTTTTTTACGTTTACTTAAAGCGAACTTTCCAACATCATAAATGTCTTTAGCCACTATCACAGCTCCTACACCTGGAATAAGTCTACCTGCACCTTTAGCTATAGTTTTAGCTATAACTTTTTGTGCTGCTCTTTTTTTAGCAAGTTTTTCAGCATCTTTTCTAGCTTTTCTTGTTCCAACTTTTAACGCATCTTTTTTATTTATTTTTTGATATTCTTTTTGAGTATCTAAAACAACTTTATTAGACTTTTGTTTTTTAATAGGATCAGCCATATCGCTAGCTTGTATAGAAGCTATTTGTCTTTCAGCCTTTTTTATTAAACTTCTTTGTTTCTTGCCTACTTTACTTTCAGGCTTTGGTTTATACAAATCAAGTGGTTTGTTAGATGTATATTTACTACCACCACCTTCAAACAATTTTTGACCATCTATCATTTTTGGTTGAACTGTTCTTTTAGGTTTTCCTTTAATCATATGAGTACTATCTTCTACAGTTTCTGTAACTATTTTACGTGTTGCAGGTTCTGTATACACCCTAGGTGCTGACTTATCTGCTGGAACTTTAAAATCAGGTTGTCCATAAATAGTTTTATTTTTACCAGACACAGTTCCTAAGTCAAGATTTTTTGTATCTACTTTAATATCTATTAAATTATTAGTAGCACCTTTTATTTTACCAGGCAACTTAGATATATCTTTTCCTGCTTGTACAGCACCCTTACCTAATTTAACAGCACCTGAACCAGCACTTTTTACAGCTGATGGTATTTTAGTAACACCAAAGCCTGTAGCTCCAGCTTGATACAAAAGCTTTGTTCCTCCAACTGCACCCTTAAAAGCACCTTTGACAAGTGCTGGTCCTGCAGTTACAGCAGCTCCAGTAGCTACTGCTGCTCCTCCACCATAAAGAACAGCTTTACCAGCTTGTTGCAACCCAGATTTAACTGGGTCTTTTCTGCCTGGCTTTTGTTTTTTTGTTGTTATTGGCATAATAAACCTCTCTCCTTATCCTTTAAGATTTTCTTCTTAATGCTCTGTTAGATCTTTTAATTTTTCTAGCAGCTACTCTACCTTTTCTTCTCTCTGCCATCTTAGCTCTAATACCTTTAACTCCTTTAGCAGCTACTCTACCTTTTTTTCTAGCAGCTCTAGCTTGTGTACGTGTAGATTTTCTTGATACTTCTTCTTTAGTTTTGGTACTATACCTTTTACCATTCCATGTAAAAGTAGCTTTACCTTCTTTTCTATTTTTTTTAAATGCTTGACCAAAGGTTAATTTTTTTGCTGCTGGTTTTTTTTGTGTCTTCATAATATATTGCGATTTTTTAGCCATTGCTATCTCCTAACAGTTTTTAATGTTAATATAATAATTATTTTACTTCTTTCCTAATACTTTCTATAATAGTATTTTCATCAAACTTCATAGAAATACCAGGTTCAAATCTTTTAATCTCTTTACCATTCTCTAACACAATAATAGTTGGTACTATAGTAATATTCCATTCTTTAGCTATAGTAGCACCAATAGTTTTATTTTCAATATCTATTTCTGCTGTATAGCAAAGATTACTTAGTTTTTCAATATGTACTCTATTCTTATAATTCCAACTAGCATTTACTTGAACTACTGCACAATTATGTATATTTAATAGTTGTACTTCTTGAAAATTATCCAAAGATACTGATTGCGAGTATAGCGAGGAGGTAGACAACCCAAACGCCAAGATACACATACCTATCCATTTTTTCATAACTTACCCTCATTTATTGTTCATATCTATAAGTGCTTGAGTAATAGCTTTAGTATCTTCCTTAATGTCATCTACTTTTTCTTCTAACTTCTCAACCTTATCTTCTGT